>Ga0209679_1001313_pt1 | contig 10492 bp, 4 predicted proteins | sample WorMetHEROISLAND_4_FD_187408 | JGI IMG/M metagenome (GOLD analysis project Ga0209679, IMG submission 187408) | Marine gutless worms symbiont microbial communities from Max Planck institute for Marine Microbiology, Germany - Olavius sp. 2 HERON... ...
GTGTGTCTGTTTTTGGAATAAATTCGTTGCTCTTAGCATTATGTTAATATTACTGGACGTGCCATTTGCTGGGACAGACTTTGTGAGACATGCATACGACTGTGCTGTGCCTGCTGTCTGGAATTTTCTATGGAAATCAATTGCCGACTGCACGTCACTGACATTATTCATAGCTCATCTAAAAACTTCTTTTTTATGCTGTGTTATGAACAATGACTAGCTACTGCCAGCATCTCTGAAGTTAGGCCTAACGGCATTTAGTTACGTGAAATCCTCCCTCAGTTCCCGATTCTGCAGGTTTAAAAGCATTATTATGCAGTCGTCCTGTTAGCCACATTATGCGTCTTGCCCGTCTGTCTGTCCAGCTGTCTTTCCCGTACAGGCTCGTAACTCAAAAATGAAGAAGTGCAGAAAAATCAAAATCCTTAGACGTTCCCCACGGCACAAGTAAGTGAAGTGCTGATTTTCAGTTCAGTAGGTCAAAGGTCAAGGTCACAGGACGTAAAGCCTCCAAAATCTGGCGTCGTCTTTACTTACGGGCGGCAGATCAAGCGTGGCAGGTGCCAACTGCACACTAGGCTAGGCCTAGACCATTGTTAGGCCTACTTTACTGTCGGTGCCCGAGACCCTGGACAGTGGGACGGATGGCTACGTATAATGTCGTTGCGGACATCTCTTTTTACGTCACCTTTGTATGTTGACAGAACGATCACATAAAGCTGGCCAGTCTGATATCAGAAGCCGTCTCCGCAACTGACAACGAGTCGTTCATGTTTACGCCGAGCATCATTGATGCGGTGACTGTCTCTCAGGCCGTCAAACACTTTGCGTAGATGTCTCTACCGGCCGTCTCTGTCCTCAGTCAATCAGCTGTTTACTGTTGCACCAAAAATATCAGCCAATAGCAGTCGTCTCCGCCCCAGCTATAGACTTTTATCGTCATTGCTATGGTTACTGCTGAAGCGTTTCTGTATCAACAGCAAGTAGATGCTTAATGTGTACCGATAAGACCTGCGATTTTCCGTGGTTGAAGGTAACATTCCGTCGGACAACGAGATGTACCGGAAATTTGTTACTACTACCACAGATATGTTCCGTTTTTTAACTGGCCAGTTTTTTGAGAGTTAATATGTATTTGTGTTTAAGTTATTGTGCAAAATTCAGTTAAAAGTAAATGGTCAGACAGAGTGTAGGTAGTTTTTCCGGTATACTGTCCGAGTGATGTTATGATGCAGTTTCGCGTTAAGATTCTACTTTTACATATTTATAACTCTGCATGCAGTTTGTGTTAAGTTATATTTTGTGAGTACTTTGCCCGTCACCACTGAGGTCATGTTGTACCAGTGTCTTAACTAGAGGTGTCGAATTAACGCGTTAAAGAATTAATCGCGATTAAAAAAATTAACGCCGTTAAAAAAATTAACCCACATACCTAAATTCTAAGAGGCAAGAGTTCCAATATGAAATTGAACCACGATTATTTGACGATCGAATAATATTCAATTAATTATTAACAACAAATGTCGGTTAATTTGTCAGTTGTGCATCATTTGATGGCAAGTTCGACAGTGGTCGTATCTTGTAGATGAGTCGTGAACAGCAAGATGTGCAGTCGTTCGCTAATGGCAACCTACAACATGAACTAGACCTGTCAAATTAATGCGATAACGCGCGATTAAAATAATTAATCGCACGATTAACGCGATTAAAAAATTAATCGCTCAACAGCTCTAGTCTTAACACATTTAGTTCCCAGCGGCACTAGATATTTTGTCCCAGATATCATCCAATGCTGTGGCACTGTGGTAGCGATGACTTATTTCATCCCGTCCTCATACAACTCATCACCGTCATCATCACTTGCTTATGGCCAAATTCCATTAGTGTGACGTGGTCTGCATCCAGGTTTTGAGCAAAAGACGTGTAGTGTGGTGGTTTATGAGTTTGCAAAGACGCTTGAGACAGAAATCAGCCAATGGTTACCAGTGGCTGCACCCAAGGGGATGACGGGGGCCCCTTCCTCCCCATTTTAGGCTGTGCCCATCTCTCGACCCAGTCTGAGTTGAATATATGGTAAAGGAAATGTACGTAAATGGAACTCGGTCGATTTGTTCACTGCAGTCCAATTTTGCACATTGTCAACACCGTGTGTTGCATGTGATGCATGAAGACTGAACCCGGGAAACTGTACAAGATGTTCTCTGTGCGCTTACTTACTTACTGTGCAAGTCCTATACAAGAAAACGGGTTCCCCTGACAAATATCTTGGCCTCCATTCATGGGCGCTCACGGGCATAGGCAAGGGGCATTTGCAGCCCTGGAAAAGGCAAAACCTGGGAAAATGATGAAGTGAAAGGTGTTGGGGAGCTGAGGGAGAAAAGTGAAGGGGCTTTGGCCCCCGTGAAAATTTTCTGTGGGGGTTTTGTCCCTACAGACAAAAATCTGGCACTGCGACTGTTGGTTGTTTTTGTTTGTATATGTTATGGTGAAACTCGTCTCTGTATCTCATCTTTACATCCAAATGTCGTAGCCATTGCAGTGTCTACAGTAACAAAAGTGGCGTTTTTCATCACCTAACAGTACCTACCCGGTCTACCAAACTCCGCCCACGCCACGCCTTTATTTCCTTATTCGGAGTTAATTTATGCACATTGGTATACCAGAACCTACCAGAGTCTGACAGCGGTTGTTTTTGTGGTAACCGGTTGGTCTACCAAGGCGTTTTTCATGCAGTGGTCTACCGCTAGCTACCAGTACCTAACAGCCACGCCCTGTTAGGTGATGAAAAACGCGACTAAAGTGGGTTCGGCATTCAGACCTCCTTTCAACATAAGCAGATTTTTTCAAAACAAAAATTATAATTATGTCTGTCCATGTGTGCGTTATACCGTTATTTGTGTTCTTTTTTTACCTTGAAATGCAACTAAATGTGATTGGAGGCGGGGCTGTGCCAGGATGTACCGGGAGACCTTACGGTGCTCCTGCAGACTCCGTATCTGGATTGTGTGAGCCGTTGTGAGGTCTCTGGTAAGCAAGGAGACAGGATGCCCATCCCGCTGCAAAATCCTGCATGCGTTGCTGATAGTAACACGATATAAGCAAAGAAGACGACTCGGTGTACACTGTATTATGTCAGTAGAGTAGCGCCATAATGTGCAACTATGCAACTTTGTCATTTATTAGATTGTGCAGTAATGTCCTTTGAATAACTGTAAAAATTATTAGAGCTGTCGAATTAACGCGTTAATTAACGCGTTAACGCGTTAAAGAATTAATCGCGATTAAAAAAATTAACGCACATACGTAAATTCTATGAAGCAGGGGTTCCAACACGCAATTAAACTGCGGTTATTTGACGATCGAATAATATTCAATTAATTATTAACAACAAATGTCGGTTAATTTGTCATTTTTGCATCACTGTTTAATGGCATGTTCGACAGTGGTTGCGTCTTGTAGATGAGTCGTGAACAGCAAGACGTGCAGTCGTTCGCTGAGGGCAACCAACAACATAAACTGGACTTGTCGAATTGACGCGGTAATTAACGCGTTAACGCGCGATTAAAATAATTAATCTCGCGATTAACGCGATTAAAAAAATTAATCGTTCGACAGCTCTAAAAATTATTAATTTATCTAACGTTGCTAGCCAGGGTTGACAAAAGTACATTAAAAAATTTTATCAATTTATCTACTGTTGCTAGCCAGGGTTGACAAAAGTTATTAAGTTACCACTTTCAGTTCATAAATCTAAACTATTGGAACCGGTTTCGAATGACTGCTGTCATTTTCAGTTTTAAGTGGAAAAACCTCGGAAATCTGAAAGTAGTTTTGCTAAACTGAATAGGGTGACAGTTCAGCAGCAGATAGAGTGGTGTTTAGGGAGTGCTTCCTGATTTAAGTTGCCATTTCAGTCTGTAAAATACATTTGAATGTGACACAGTGGGGAGCTACGGGGGCATGACCCCCAAAATTTGGTTTTTGCATCGCAGTGCATTTGGCCCCTAAAATTGGTCCGTGTATTTGGATCAACATGGCTGTAAAACTTAAGTTAACTACATTTTTTCGAAAACTAATGGTTTATTGTTTAGACTTTATCAGTTTTTCATTCAAGTTCATCTAGCATGGTGCTGATTACTGAACTATAAATACACTGTTTCATGAGGTACTACAGGGTGCAGGGCTGCTCGGCCACATAAAATTTGATTGGGTCGGCCATATTGCATTGAACATGAGCTATCTTTACCTGATTTGACCCCTATAATTTTGATGCATCATCCCCCCCCCCCCCATGAACAAGACTATAGAATAGTCAGTTTAAACTGCTCGAGTCATTATCAATCATGACATTATTTTGTTTTTGTTGCATTCGTCATCGGATTCGGTTTGTGAAATTTTGTGGTCTCGCTGTGAATTTTTACTGAACACCATATGTTCGTCTATGTCGCTGCCCGTGTACATATTTATCTACTGTAGAATACGTTCTTGCTTGTTTATTGCAATAAAAGCTGTCGCCGTATTACTTCCAACTGTTTTATTTAACACCAAGACGGACGGACGTAGCTGCCGTGGGATTAGGGGTTGTAACCCCCACAATAGAGCCCCTAGAGTTGAGGAAATTTAAGAAATTTGACGGCATGGAAATATTGCAATTACTTTCTCCGCCAAGTGAACGAAGTGAATGGCGGACGTAATGCGTTCGTTCGATGTGTGTGCGTCTGTGTGTCTGTGCGCAGCAGCCGGTCATGGGAGTTAAATGCTAATAGCTCAAAAACGGTTAAACCTACGGACTTCAAATTTGACACGCGTGTACCAACCGACAGTCCGGACACGACCGCCAAAAATTTCCCCAATTGGGGGCGTAGCCATGGTCACGTGAGACCCTAAATTTTTGGGCGTTAAATGCTAATAGCTCCAAAGCGGTTAAAGCTACCGACTTCAAATTTGACACACGTGTTCCCAGGGACAGTCCGGACACGACCCCCAAAAAATTTCCCCAAAAGGGGGCGTGGCCAGGGTCACGTGATACCCCTAATTTTTGGTGTTAAATGCTAATAGCTCCAAAATCGCTAAAGCTACGGACTTCAATTTGACACACACGTTCCCAGGGACAGTTCGGACTTGACTCCCAAAAAATTATCCCAAAAGGGGGCGTCTTTAACAATTTACTTGGCGGAGATATGCACTCTCACGAGCGCCTTCTAGTTACAGTTGCAATTATTAGAGTTATTCTGCACAGAACTTTGGCTTTTATCGCTACAGAATGATAACGTTGAACCTTGACGCTTTGCCAATTTATCACGTGCACCAACAGTAGGATTGCAGAAAATTTGTCACTGCATTAAATCTAAGGCAACGTTCTTGTCAATATTCAGCTACAATCTTTCAGTTTCTGGGTCCAGACCTCTACCAGGGCTCCGCCCCTGGACCCCGCTGGGGGGGGGGGGGGGGTTCCACTCCTAGACCCCTGTCAGAATCCCGCAGTTTTAGATACAGAGTTACGCCCGTGGGCGGAAACGCAATGGAACGGCCTTTCCTTACTTTTTGCAGACAGGGACACATCCACAGTATTTTTGCTAAAAGAATTCACAAAATGCACCCAGTTTCAGCTGCTTACTTACTGAAACTTAGCAGATGTTATTGTTAATCTCAGGTATCTGCCACTTCATTTTCGGACTACTCTTGTGTCGTATGCTGCCGGCTGGCTGTCCGTGATATAGTTTGTAAGTCATTGGAGTGAATATGAACGAAGCTTCTAGGATGTCCATGATTGAAAGTATTACCGGTAAAAGTTTTGGAATACTTCCTTTAAGAAGTGTTTTTAAAAAGTGTAGTAAAATGTATGTTAAAAATGCTTTTCCCGTTTATAACACTAAAATACTCCAGTACCAAGTGTACTAATATTCGTTCGAGACACCGTCTTGCGCTTGCATTATTGCTAATCGTAGTGGTAATTTACAGCATTGTTCGTCGTCAAAAGTGAAGCGCCGGTCAGTCCGTCGATTTCCGCGAAGTGTATAGTGGTGTAGTGGTTAACGCGTTGGTCGCGATCAACGAAGTTGCTCCACGCCGGGCCCGGTTACTACTTGGATGGGTGACTGTCTGCGGATAGCTAAACCATCTCGGTATGTAACCAGCCATCCAGGTCAACTCAGCCTTTCATCCCTCCGGGGTAGGTAAATCGAATGCCGGTCTGTCTGGGTGGCAGGTAAAACTGTGATCTCATAATGGCAAGTGACGCTTCGTGGCTTCATGAAGAGCTATACACCTTAAGTGTGCAAACAAGTGAACCAGAAGAAAACAACCAATCAGCTGGGCCAAATGATGGAACTCTGACAGTGAGCTGACGAAAAGATATTTAACCGATGGAACTGGGGAAAATCTCTTTACAATTTTAAAAACCAGAACATGGTTCTTCGAACTAGCACAAACACTCCGTAGTTACGCTGCCGCGCACAGTTCATGATCGGTTCCTGTTGTTTGGTCGAACTCAAAAATCGTTATGATTAGCAGCAGTTTGTGGCACTGCAGCCAGCTCCAAAGCAGATCAAACTTGTTTAGTCGCGATACAAATGAGGCCTGGGAATCGAGATATCCAAGATAAGCTTAAATCTTCTCGTTTCTAAAAATAGGCTAACTCACAAAATACCCTACTCCAATTTAACGCGCTTGGCCCGTTAAATTCTGCCAGAGACACCAGTCGCAAAACTAGTCCTGGAAACAGCAGTCGGTGTCAACTTTGTCTGTTGAATTTAGTTCTGTCGACACATTATTATTATGTGTGACAGATACATAGATTTGCTGTAGTGATTACCGCGCTATTCGCATAGCTCAGACTATGCTGACTCGCGGTACAATTGGCTTCAATTTGTATCATCGTTGTCTCTGATGATAATGATGATAGTCGTATCATGTATACAGTAGCATTATAGGCCTATACAGTTTAATAAAGTGGGCTGTCAATCAAACACAGACCGCCGGGCTAGCCAGTAGCGAATAGCACTGTCAGTGAGATAGTATATTGTAAACCTTTAGTGATGGTCTGCCACCGCTAAACATTCAAACATCCTTTTGTTGCGAATGTTAGGCTACGGTATACACCTAAACATGCCTATTGCACTTGCAGATGGCTGCTTGCTAGACTATAATGTAAGCCTTAGGCCTAACTGTGGGCGTGTCGATATATTATAGGTTAAAATTTCTGACTTGAAAGTTAAGAGAAGGTGTATTAAGCATTTATAATATTTCAGCCTTTCGACAGTGACAGAATTATTGGTTTCGCGTATAATTCGACTTTTGCTGAAAAGCAACAATCGTTCGGAATTATTACCTCCGCCGAATAAAGGAGGTTATGTTTTTAGGTCTGTCTGTTTGTCTGTCTGTTCGCTAGATTACTCAACAAGAAAGCCCAGCTGTCGCTGACAAACCCGCGCGACGCTTGCGACAAGTTTGCACGGTTTACGTAAGAGCAGTGGGATGGTAAGCTGTATAGCTATAGCTTGCCTATCGATAGCTTGACTATGGTGTCCTATTACGTCCTATATAGTAACTGTGTCTGTAAAATGCATCGCTTTGGAGATACTCGCCTTTTAAAACTACAGTGACCTTGAAACCCGGGTCAGGGGTCACTCAAGGTCATCGAAACTGACACCATTCGATAGGCCTAGCGTGCATATGGTTTCCTATTACCGTCCCATAGTAACTTTGTGTCTAAAATGTACCGTTCTCGAGATATGACGACATATTGGTCGAAAATCGCCGAAAAAAACCCAAGCCACCCTCATTTGGCACGTTCCTTTGGGGTGACCGCTTGCGAATTTTTCGATGAATCATACCTCGCCAGAAACTAGAGTGATGGGGCTATCAGACGGTGTACGTTTCGTGATCCTGCTTTCGCTCTGCTAGGCACAATACCGGCGTGTGACAGACGGACAGACAGACAGACACGTCGCTGTAGCAAAGACCCGCTCTAGCATAGCGTCGCGCGGGTAAAAAGCCATGAACGGATTTTGATGACATTTTGGAGGGATGGGCCGCGGCCCAAGGACCATGAGATTAGATTTTGGTGCCAATTCAAATCATGAATGTTACAAGAAATATTTGATTGTGACCAATCTAATTCATCCTCGCGCATTATTTTCTCCTGCATTCCTCCAAAGCTCTTCTGTAATTCATAAAAATGGATCGGATATCTCATTCCAGAGATATATGGTCATTCAAAATTTTCCAAGATGGCGGCCAGCCGCCTTGGTCCAACCGGAAGTAGGTTCATTCGATCCGCCGTCCCCGAAAACCCTCCCCTAGAACCAAACAAGAAGTGGATCGGATGACCCGTTGCCGAGATATGGCCGATCGAATTTTTCCAAAATGAGAGGTCGGTCGGTCGGTCGTCGGTCCTTAATATACGGTATACATTGTTCTCATACACTCCTCTTCGCTACGTTAGGAACGTAGCGCGCGAGGAGTAAAAATATATGGCAGTTTGTATTAAGTCAGTTTTATTCGCCACGTGACAGCACTCGGCGCAGGTTTGTGTTGTCCCAGCGCTTCTAGCATTGATACTAAACTCGATGAGCGATGTTGGTTACAGTTACCTGTTACCTCACCTCCGCATTTGGCAAAAAGAGTTCCCTCACCTCACACAGAATAAAGACACAACGTAAAGAGGTGGTTACATGTAAAATAAAACACTAAACATTTTTGTAAATGTTTTGCAAATGTTTTATTTTACACGTAACCACGGTACGTCTAACTCTACGTGGAACAACCGTCCTGTGTCACAACGGGTTGAGACGATAACACACTGACCCTGAGTGCGGGGCCCGCCCATAACATAAATCTCAGGGGGCTGTACAGTCTTTCAGGGGAGGGGGCACAGTCAGAATTTGCGGTTTCCTCGCCCCAAATTTCATACTTTAAACACTGAACACTGATCTACGTGCAGCGCACTGACTGAATGCCGGAGGTCGTCAGCTGCTCCCGCTGCCCGCGGTAGTCTTCTTACGAGAGCCGCAACGCATCTATCTCCGTCGAAGCGTGTTCGTCCAGCGACTATAAATACAACAACCTCGACAGTAGCGCCAGGTTGTACATAAAACTGCAAGGCGTCCGTAAGCAACTGCCGTACGGTACGTCTACGCCGAAGGGGTCCGTCGGTCTCGAACTCACTGCCTGTCGAACTGATGTGAACCGACTGTCAGCTGCGGTGACTTTCGTCGCACGTTAAAAACTATACTTTATTCGCGCCGTATACTAATGTAGGCTACTCAGCGCAGTAGAGATGCTTTGCATGAGATTGCGCTATATAAATCTAATATTGACATTGACATTTACTGTGCATCTCGTAGGTTCGGTGCAGTCGTGGCTTCAGATAGCTATTCCTCTGAAAGAAAATATCTCTTCTCCATTTCACCGTACGCAGGCCAGATTAAAGTAGTGAGGGGTCATGGGGGTGGGTCCTAGCTCGGCCAGTGGCGTAGCTGGGTTGGGGCGCCCAGAGGGGGTCCAGTGTTGGAGTCCATCCTTCCCTCTCCCTTCCCCTCCCCTCTCCCCTTCCTTCCTCTTCCCTCCCCTCGCCACTCCCCTCACCTCTCCATTCCCCTTCCCTTCCCATCCCCTTAAAAGTATGCCCCTTAAATCCGGTTAGGGAGTCTGGGGGAGCGCTAAAAGCTCCCCAGCGGGGTCTGGGGCGGAGCCCCAGCCGAAATCGAATTTGGTGCGTTTTAGCCTTAAAATCTGACATGCGGTGGTAACAATTTAAATGATTTTACTACGAATCAACTCACACAATTTCTCATGCAGCATGTTAGATACAACCCCCACTCCCTATCCCAAAAATTCTCATCGGTTTTGCGCGATTCACATGGATCTTCCCTGGAGGCTCAGGGGGTACGTACCCTGGACCCCCCTCCCGGCCAGCTACGCCACTGTCCACGGCCACTAACTTTTAGGGTTCTTCCAACCCACCCAATATAGTGCGGCAAATTCGGGGTGTTTTGAAAGGCGTCATTATATTAACCGAAGAGTGGGACCGATCTTAGCGCGGACACTATAGGCCACGCCTATTTAGCCTATGTGAACCCAACCGCTTAGTTCTATTTCGTACATCGCTAGAGATCTCATACATATTCATACCAGGTGGCTCCAAAAATGTACCGCTAGACATAGTGCAATTTCTAGACAACTGATAGTAGAGATATTTTTACCAAAAATTTCAAGATTTACACACGAAAATATTTCCCAACTGTCATGTATGGGCTTGCGCGGTTGCGCCTGTATAGCCTACGTCTTTATGTGTGTGTAAATATACTGTAGCACTTGAAACCGGACGTTAGGCCGATAGTAGTAGTATTATGGGTCTCCCACTATATACTTTTAAAATTGCCCATCACTAAATTCGATATCGATATTCGGTTTCGAATTACGGTTTCGGTTTTTCCCATCACTAAAACATGTCAGCAAAATCGATACAGCAGGCCTGCAGTGCAGCGAC
>Ga0209679_1001315_pt1 | contig 10487 bp, 10 predicted proteins | sample WorMetHEROISLAND_4_FD_187408 | JGI IMG/M metagenome (GOLD analysis project Ga0209679, IMG submission 187408) | Marine gutless worms symbiont microbial communities from Max Planck institute for Marine Microbiology, Germany - Olavius sp. 2 HERON... ...
CAAACACTATAATGAAAATTGTAATTTTCATAGTAATTGTTTTACGCGGTAGTGTGGTTGTATAATTAAGGTGCAGTGGATACATTGTATACCGTTGGATTCAGAGAAGTGTCAGGATTAAACATCTTCAAGAATTTTTAAAATCTGACCACTGCTTGCGAAGATATTGCATATTGTCTGGTGGGGTATTTTATTTTGAGCCACCCTGTATGCAGTTTCAGTCGTGTCTGTATGCCGACTAACGCTAATTGCTAGTCAAATACAACGCCATAGGCACACAGCTGCGCATAGGCCTAATACAGCACAATAGCGCGGCCTCGCACAGACGGCGCCTCGCTAATTACCCCATTCCTCGCACTAATTCCTCGCAGGCTCCCTCGCAGTTTACCTACCTCGCACCTCGCGCCTCGCACCTCGCACTTTACCATCCTCCGCTGATTCGCAATCAAATGATTCTACTGAAAACCATTTTAACGTTATTGACAGCTCGAATAGTTCGTTGCTGTCGAGCATCGAGTCAGAATGTATACATACAGATGCCACATTAGAAAACTGTGCTAATGACGGTGGGCAACTTCACTTTTTGACTTAGCCTTTCGCTGAGCCTTTCGCTGAGCGAAACCTAAAGCTGAACACTAAAGTCCGGACTTAGACCAGAGTTCAACTTAACTCCGGTCTTAGACCTTGTGCTTTCTATGTTGCTTCTGATACGTAGTCGTAATGTTTGTTTACAAATGTTCAGCTTTTTGGCTCAGCGAAATTTAAAAAAGTTGAAGTGAGTTTAGTCTCAGCGAATGTTAAGCCCTAAGGGAGCTCTCTTCCATGCAAATTCGACTGACTTCAGTCAGGTTAGTTCGGCTTAACTTCGGTCTAAGTCTGTACTTAGACCGTACTTTTCGTCTCAGCCTTTCGCTCAGCCTTTCGCTGAGCCGAAACTTCGGTCTAAGACCGAAGTTTCGTAAACTTCGGTCTAAGACCGAAGTTTCGACTCAGTGAAAGGCTCAGCGAAATCACTTCACTTTTTGACTTAAGTCTGGTCTTAGACTGAACTTTAGCTCAGCGGAAGGCTCAGCAAAAGGCTAAGTCAAAGAGTGAAGTCGCCCGGTGTACTAGATGTAGGTGGTGCTACTAGTGGCGAAATTGTTAGTGTAGATGAAGGCATGGTTGACGATGACTTTGACATATGGTCAAAGTATGGTAGTTCGGATTCTGATGGAAGCACAGATTTAGATCAGAGCGATCTGGAACACTCTGATGAGCTGCTGCAATCTAATTTGGTGAAATGGGTTGGTGATTTTAACATTTCACATGCTGCACTTGGAAAACTATTACGTATCTTGCACCCACATCATCCTATCTTGCCAATGGATTCCCGCACACTGTTGAATACTCCAAGGTCATCAACCATGCCAGTGTGCAATGTAGCAGGTGGTGTTTATCATTATATTGGCATTAAGACCTGTTTGCAAAGATTGCATCAGTGTGGTGTGTTGACTGTAACGAATAATATCTGTATTAGCATTCAAATTAACACTGATGGTTTGCCATTATTCAAGAGTTCTGGTATGCAGCTATGGCCTATTTTGGGCTATATCAAAGGCCCACATTATTAAATGTAATACAGTCAGAACCTTTTGTAATTGGTATATTTGCAGGGATGAGCAAACCTACATCAGCAGCAGACTATCTTAGTGATTTTGTGGCAGAAGCTACATCGTTGCAGATTCATGGCTTCTTAATGTCTGATGTTTTTGTGTTTTTTGATGTGCACAGTATAGTTTGTGACGCACCTGCTAGGGCTTTTCTGAAAAATATCAAGTCATTCACGGGTTACCATGGGTGTGAGCGATGCATTCAACCCGGTCAGTACTATTGTGGCCGAATGACATTTCTAGACAGTAACAGCACTCTCAGAACTAATGAGAGTTTCATTGGTATGGATGATGAAGATCACCATCTAAGTGATGTTCCTTCTGCACTAACACAGGTGTCAGTTGGGATGGTAACAGGCTTTGTTCTCGCCTGTTATATGCATCTGGTCTGGTATGCATGCATGGCATTGTGTTTAGTTGGTGGATCTCGTGAGTAATTGCTAGCAGCATAAATGTACACTGTAATACACCTAATATGCTGATCAAAGTTAAAAGTATTTGCACTAAGTTATTTGATGGGATATTTACGTGAGCTACGTATTTCATGAGTGCAGGAAGCTGTGCTGACTTCACATTTTACTTCACATTTTGCTTCATTCAAACCAACAACATCAGACTTTCTAAAATTAAACAAAAAAGTTGCAAAGTTATCTATTGATCTGAATGAGATCTGTTTATAACATTTTCGTTACTGAGCAGTGATCTTGTAGCGTGGTGATGGTGAAGACGACAGTATTTTGGTTCAGGGTGTCATTGTGATTATAATTATTATAGCAATTCGTAGTAATAATATTCATAGCAGCAGGTGCCACATGGTTGAAGATACAGAGTTACCAACACTAGATAATTTATGTAACACTGTCATGCTCCGGACAAGTAAAAATACATGAATTAGAACGAAGCACAGACGTACACAAGTTTTATTTGTTTTCAATGTAAAGTGTTGATTGATGTACACTTTGTGGTTGTACAGACACGGTATTTGGGACTTGCTGGTGGCAACAGCGTTGCTGAGACTGTGCATGGAGTGATGAAAAGGCTCATGACGTCAGTTGTGGCACAGAAGCTGAACTGGAAAGGGAAAGGAGATAAAGAATCTTTCTCTTCACTGACACTGCAATCAGTTGTCTGCGTTTAGTAGATATTTGTGTCTAAGATGCATATGATGAGATACATGAAACACGGCCACGAGATCCACAGGGCCACCGGATCACTAATGTGACAGACAGACATTTCTGCTGTCATCACGGCTTGTACGATAGTACAAGCTGTTATATAATCCATTGGCCAAAGTAATGGGAAATGACAATTTTCAACCCCCTATATCTCCAAAACCCCTCAACCAATTTTGAGCTCACATGATTTTTAGAACTGTCTCCCAGAGTCCACCCACCATGCAAAACCTGAAATCAATCTGGTGAAGGGGCGAAGAGCCAGTTTGTCACAGTTTGGTTTCTTTCTTTGCCTTTTTGGGCTTCTTTGGTGTCTTCGTCACGTCCCCAGGTCGGACCGGTGGACAAATCCCCACCATGCAAATTTGGACCATAAACGTGTTTTGGGCCAAGGATGTGAGTATGAGGATCACAAAAGTTCATATTAATATTTGATCCTTTTACGCCTCGAAAATCGTCAAAATTTCGACCCAAAACGGCATTTTCCAAAATATAAAAAAATACTTCAAGGGGCCCTTAAGCTAGAAACATTTAGCATTTAAAGCTGAGGGCTGACAGATTTAAATGTGCTAGCACGTTTCTAGCTTATAATTTATAAACATTTTAATTTTGGCTGTTTTAGAACACTGGCTTATACATCCACAGATAGACTGTATGCAGTTTTTGCTATGTGATGTGCATGTTAAAAATGCAGTGCTAAAAGTGCTATGGATGTCCACATGTTTACTCAGTACTCGTTACTTTGGCGGGTATAGATGCTGTGCGTCGCAACCCACTTACCTGCCGGGCAACTGACGCTGACGTCGCAGCTGTCGTGAAAGAGTGGTTGAAGCACGCCCGTGACAGAGATGGTGGGCGTAGTCGTCGTTCTGCAGCATCAACCCCTGGCACATCTCGTTCAAGAGAATAACTGTTCATCTGTTCCGTCCATCAGTGCTTCCTGACAGACTTGTTGATGATGATAAAGTTCATAATTAGTCATTCTGTACTGGTCACTTTACTGATGACGCTGTGTTTGTATGTTAACGTAAGTAACTAAGTAAATTATTTATATAGCGCCAAACTCCAAAAGAATTAGGGTACAGTTGCTATGAAGTGATGACTTATTTGGTTTCTCGACATTTTACGTTTACTTTTGGTGCTAGTCATAGGCAGGCAATTCTGTTTGACAGTGTCTATGTCGTCTGCAGAGGTTCACTGGTTTGCGTACATGTTGCTTTTAACAGTTTAATATTTGGCAAGTCGTTTGTCTGTGGGCTGAAACTCAAAAGGCTGTGATAGCATTTTATGTGTTATTTGCGAGTTTCATAACGAAATGCTTAATGACTGATGTTATCAATAATAATAACGTAGAGAAACAAGTTGACTGTGTCAATGTATACTGTATGGCTCGAGTCCTCTTAGATGAAATTGCTAATCGTGATCTGCACTACTATTTATAATTAATAACGTGTATTCTTTTACCACGGCACTGAAAGTTCAGTCAGTGTCGCAAGACGACGTCATGGCTTTGGGTAGCAGTGCAGTCTGCAGTGGTGAAGAAGTGGACGAACAGTTCCTTGTGGTCAAGAGGTCATATCCATAGCCATAGCCAATTGTCCAATGAAGATGGGGGTCAACTGTATCTAATGTAAGGATAAGCAAAGCGTGTGTGTAGAATTCCTGTAGGAGTGAGTACGTATGACCAAATTATGCCCGGCCGACCGTTTGCCGATGTTTCACCGACGTGGGGCCGATGAGCAAACTGACGTAGGCAGGACGCCCGAAACCAACATCCCCCTACAATAGCTGCGACGTAGGCCCGATGCCTTGCCTACCATTCAGTGTTGTCTGGGTGGTTACTGAGCACGCGTTTGCGGGACTCAAAGACAAATTCCGCCACCTGAAGTACCTGAGGCACGTTCAGCTAGTAGCTGCCACAATTTTTTCCTACGTTTGTCTACTACAGCTTTCGTTAGTTTGACTGAACGGGATGGCTAACATTCTATGGCTAGCGTTGTGTGGCTGTAAACAAAAACAATAACGGAGGCGTGGTTGGCGTTCATGCAGTGTTGTCAGTGTGATGACGATGAAATTAATGCCTCAATTACCACTGACACCTACAACACGAAGTTGTTATTAGCAGGTGTTGCTGCAGCAACTTCACGGAGCACGTCACATGAAGTTTTGAGTGGTTCTGTTAAGGATTTCTTTCGCACTGTTACGCCGTCGTACTCCATGGATATCTTCAGGTCCCATTTCCGTATGACAACGCACACGTTTGAGGTTTATAAGTCATTATCTTATTTACGTTACAGTGTTCATAGAGTTCATTTTTATTAATACACTGAAGTAGGTGTTACATTAACAAATATGCATACATACATCTACAAGCGTGAGCTGTGCTGGCAGTGGTGGATCGGTGCAGACGTTTGCGCGACATGCTGTTTGGTAGCCACTACGATGGGCTAGCGTAGCAAAGCTGTCCAGCTAAAGATCTATGCTAGCCGGCTACAGTTGTCTATGTAGACAAAGCTAGCCAAAAAAGTAGGCGACGTTTTGCTAGCGTCTGGTTGACAGGTGAGCGATAATCGAAGTAGTTATTAGCAGGTGTTGCTGCAGCAACTTCACGGAGCACGAAAGTGCTTGTTAAGTTATAAATTCGTCATCAAATTAAAATTAGGTCGGCCGCTTGCCAAAAACACAGTCTGCTGACGTTCAGCCGTCCAGTGGCTGGCCAGCAGCTGGGCAAAAACACATGCCCCAGGAATTACGGCATTATAACTTATAGACATGGGTCGGTTAACCGAAAAACCGAACCGATATCCGATATTTTTAACAAAATCGCTGACGGTGCTGTTAACTGGGTTAAATGTGAATCTTGCGGGTGCTGATTCCACTACACTTAAGTTACGTTGGCTTCATTGCTGTAACTGACATTAGTCCCGTCCCAGTGAGACCGTCGACTGGTCGCCGAAGAATTTCTCGGCACTCTTTGGAGGCCACAATTTTAACGTCTTCTCCATATAAGAGGAAGCTTGCAGAAGATGCTGAGCTTAGAACCAAGAAGACAAAGCGAACAATGGAAGCCAAAAAGGAAGTTACTAAGAAACAGAAACCCAGTGATACATAGACAACATCCAAACAACGAAAACCATCAACAGCACCAGCACGTAAACAGCGTCCATCAAAGAAGTCCACACAGTTGTCATTTGCAGATGATAATACCCCATCTAGTTGCTGTTGGCAGAGGTGTAATGCCAGTACGCCTGACATGCAGGATAACGACTGGCTGAAGTGTGGAACATGCGGCGCATGGATGCACGAGTCGTGTGCGGAAAGTTCAGGAGTCGTCGAAGAACCATGACTTTGTGTGTGGCGAATGCTGCGAATAACTAAGATAATATTGTTAACAGAGTGGCTATGCCCCCGAATTATTTCAGGGGCGAAATCGGTAAAATGTCTATGCCCATGCAGCTGTTTACTTGACACAAGATGGCGGATGCTCCAAAGGAAGGACAGACATTCAATAAGTTTTGTAGAATTTGAAGCATTCTTGCAGCAATACTGCACCGCCATGCACAGCATTAACATTTTGTCGTAGATGACAGTAAAAATCAACACAGCCCGCACCGCTCCGCTCGAATGCTCTGCACAGGAGTAATCGAGTCAGTGCTGGGAAAATCAAAATCACAACCAGCGTCCTATATATTCGTTTATTCGCACACAAAGTGCAGTCAGACAGTACAACAATTAAACAGTCTGCTGGAACGCTACATTGTTATCGTTCTGTCTGTGACCAACAACATTTACCGGAGCCGCGTTCCGCCGCATTCCGGCACCATTACAGCCCTGCCTATGAGGTGTCAACATATGATACAGACAGTGTTTCTTGCATATGTATGCCTGGAAATGCATAAACACAAAAACAACATTGCATGCTGAAGTTTATTCGCGGTGTGCGTAAAAAAATAGCCGGATCGTCGGACGTAGGCTTCGCAGATGTTAGATCATAGATGTAGCTGTAGGTCATTACGGCGACAGAAAGTAACTTAGTTACACAGAAATGCATTGCTGACGCCCTGTTTCTAAGCGGTAGCATGAGCTTGTTTAACCCACTGGCTTAGCGTACTTTGGTACAATTACCGCGGGGGAGCGCCACGCCACGGCCGAAGTGTTAAGCTGTAAACACGGGGCCAAGTCATTTCACGAAAAAACCGGAGTTTCGGGGGCATAGTCGTTTCGCGGAAGTATCGCTCCCGAAAAAAAGGGGGAATGGTCATTTGATGAAATACCACCCCCGATTTTCTGTGGCTGACATCATACCTAAATTAAGTCACTTAAACATAAATGGTCGTTTACATGTATAGGGCGCAGTCCATATCCGCTGAAAACTCTGTTGTCTGCGTTAAATGCCTAAAACTATGTTAGTGTTCGTCTCATCTCAGGAATGTAGGTAGTTATTATAGTTGTGTAGAGTGTTATTGCATTTTCTGCAGTTCGTTAGAGGCTGTCGTTAGCCGTACATACACGGCAGCCTGGTTTATTTCAGTAGTTGGTAGATATTGCAGTCATGTAATTGGTAGATTGCTGTTTAATGCAGATATTTGTGGGAGAAGCCCTCGCCGAAGATACTGTAATGCAAGTTATCAAGAGGGTGTATGTATGTCCTATGCAGGAATGGATTTACCAGAAGTGAGAATGATTCATGTCTGCATTCTCTGTACAAGAATGATGATTGGACACATCACACTTCATGTCGATGAACTCATACTCGCAAAGATGAACCCACATCACTTGTGAACTAATTTGAAGACAGAATGAATGAAGTCTGGAGACAGTCCCATCCTTATCAAACATTAACTCGACAGGAGTTCGCTCCGCTGCTAGCCACTGCCCTGGAGAAACTGACTGCAGATGCAGTTACTGCAGGATACAGGGCTACAGGTTTCTACCCGTGGAATCCTGATGCAGTCCATTATGATAATCTCACCTGAAGACGACGGCAGTTAGAAATTCCAGTCAGAAAATTCACTGGCTGCGTCAACCAGTTCAGGACACTGTCAATCAGAAGCCGAAACTGATTGTCCAACCAGGTCCACAAACTGATGGGTACACTGTGGTTTATCACTATGATGAAAGCAACAACATTGTGATTACCCACATAATTTGCAGTCATGTTACCCCAGTTGCAAGTGATACAGCGGTGAGAGGCACTGAAGCATATATGTCACAGAGTGTACAGCCATGCAGTGACATTTCAGGTAGGCAGGTTGAATCATTTTTCAGTGAAGTCTTCACTGCTGATAGTTCCATGACCTTGCAGCCAAAACTGAACGAAGATTCAGAATTCACAGACTTACTAAATGAAGTTCTGTCAGCTTGCCCTATAGTCACTGAAGCAGGTTCATTCGCAGACGTGATCAACAGTTATCAGCAGCAGTCAGATGATATCGCGTTCATTGAAGATCAGCAACAGGCAGCTGAAGCCACAGTCTCCGGGACCGCCACCGGTGTCTCTGTCGACAAAGATCGGCAACCGGCAGCTGAAGCCGCAGTCTCTGAAGATAGGCCTAGTGCCACTACACCTACACGGTCCAGATCACCTGATTCTATATTGGGAAGAGAGCTTGAAGATGTGGAGAATAGTCCATGCTCTGGGAAGCGGGGTGCACCTGCTTGGTTTAGAGGGAAGAAGATTTTTCCTGCATTCGCGTCTCATATTTTTTATCCCAGCCCACCAAAGAAGGCAAAGGCTGACAACATCCCTCTTGCACAGTTGTTTCCAGCCTGTATCTCATCAAAGAAATGGCGAGAACTGCACAGACAAAAGAAAGCAGGCCAAAGAAAATCTTCGAAAAAGGTTTGCATATTTTTTTGCGTTTTATAATTTAATTTTTTTGTCATTGCTATTGTCCAGCTTTATTTGTGTATGGTTGAAGTTTTTTAAATTTTTAATTTTCACAAATGCTTGTTTTCTATGTGAATTTATCAACAAGCCACTCGTCAACAAGAATCCACGAGCGCATCACAAGAAATTGAAGACAATATTCCGTGCATGCACTGTGAGATTGTTTATTGCATGTCAAAGGTTAAGTGGTTCAAGTGCAGATATTGTCAGAAATGGGCTTGTGGTGACTGTGCACACATGGGACATAAAAGAATTTATGTTTGTGATAGCTGCAAGTAGCTGTCTGTTTTTCATCGCAGTGCAATCCATCTTCGTCTAACTGGGTATTTTTCACCCAATTAGCTTTCTTAACAGAATGAACTTTGTAAGAATGGAATACGCTAGTTGTGTTTTCAAGGTAGATTGGGAGTTCATGACATTTTATTTTTAAGCCTGTCAGTATCAGACACTATATGTGAACTGTTTTCATTGATTTCTGTGACTGATGGAAGATTTGCTATTGCATGTAAAAATCTTAATACGTCTGCTCTTGCATGACATGACGTTGAATTTGTTTGCTAGTCTCTTATGATGTATAATGTGCAAAGTAGTCAGCTAGATTTGGCCTACACTGACAACACATATAGGCTCTATTTTTGTCTGATTATCAGTATTAATTTAGTTGTAGGCCTAATAAGGTTTGGTGCTAACGAAATACAGATGATTTAGCTTGCTTGTTGGTTTATGCTAGTTTATAACGTGTAGCCTGTATGTCTATTGTTGACTGTTTTCCAGTCTCTTGACATGGATAGGCTAATATATGCTAGTCCAAAGCTTTCAGTTATGTTTTCTTATTTCCGATATGGCATGCTGCAATATGAGTTCGTTAGGCGTATCTCTCCTTTGGTGGATAGTTTTGTGTTTCTATTAGTGCTGTAGCTTACATCGTTCATTGTAGCTGAATAGAAACTGTTCAAATGATCGTGTGGTTATAGTTTTATGTATTAAACTGTGGAGCAGTAATTAATAGTAGGCTACAGTACATTATTTCATGCGTAGCCTAATTAATTCGACAGCGCAATGTTGAAGATATCAGATAAGCAGTAAGTGAAATATTAATTAGTAGGTGTGCTACAGCCCCAGATCATACTTCAGGAATATAAAATAGATCAATACACTGTCAGTCGACATATAGGCTATTAAAAATGAAAATTAACACTGCTACTATGGAGTAACCAGTTATGGTAATGATATTAGACCATTGATAGATTACAGCCCGATGAGGTATGACCAGTAGCCTACTGTAGCTGCAGCCTGTGAATGCCTTAGCTACAGTAGTGGGCCGGCGTCTTCTCCTATGACGATAAACTGTAGCTTGGGTGGCCAATAACAGTGGCTCTGCTATGACCATAAACTGTGTCCGTTTTGTCGCATGACGATAACTGTATCCACCACCCTTCGCTGTGAAGAGCACGGATTGGAAGAAGGTGACGGGCAAGGAAGGAAAGCTTGCACGACACAAGTCGAGTTCTGCACATCGTTCAGCTGTCGATACTTATTGTCGATGACAGACCACCCATAGAGTTGACGCGCAGCTGTCTAGAGCTCGACAGGAGCACCTTCAGCGCATCGCTGACGAAAAACAGAAAAAACCAAGATAACCTTCTGTGTATTCTGGACATAATCCGGTTCCTGGCTAGACAAGGAATAGCCTTTCGCGGCCACAATGAGGACAGCACGTCTGACAACAAAGGAACTTCATAGAACTTGTGCACTTTATCGCGAAGTACCACC
>Ga0209679_1001316_pt1 | contig 10486 bp, 8 predicted proteins | sample WorMetHEROISLAND_4_FD_187408 | JGI IMG/M metagenome (GOLD analysis project Ga0209679, IMG submission 187408) | Marine gutless worms symbiont microbial communities from Max Planck institute for Marine Microbiology, Germany - Olavius sp. 2 HERON... ...
GAAACGGCGGCGGGGGCGGCAGTCAACAGAGGAACGCCGCCGACGGGCCGATGTAGTATTTTAGGCCGATGGGGCCGATGGTGCCGATGTAGTATTTACAGACACCGCCATCCGCCTGCTTTGTGCATAGCTCTCAAGTTGGCATATTAAACTGTAAAGCGAGAGATTCCGCTTCGCTTCCTGTCATCCCCTCCCTTTCACTTATTCCCTCACCCTCCCTTTCCTTATCTCCCTTCCCCTAACTTTTCCCATGCCCATTTCTTTAGCCCCTCGCTGCCATGAAGTGCCCCCGTCAAATCCAGTATGGGGGACCTAGGGGCATTGTAAGCTCCCGACGGGGTCCAGGGTGGAGCCCTGCAACGCATTTTTTCAGCCATTGCGAGCCCAGGTAATGCCTCAGATGATTTCATATGTCGGGACTACGTGACACCAGACCCAGCATTTGTAGTTGAAGAACTTTTTGTAGAGACGTACCTCAGTTTTGCGTATTGCAGTAATCATAATGAAATTATAATCGTAAAAGCTACTGATAGGGAACGTTACATTACTGCTCACAAATACGTTATATTTTAAGCCGCCAGCATATGCACTTCGAATGCATGAATTTCACACTGAATGCAATCATGTTATTGTCAGTGTGAGCCGCACTGACAAATCCCGACCTGATTACCACTGTGGCCAGTAGGAAAGCACAGAATCCTACACGGCAAAAATGAAGCTGGAACTCTAAAAGGAGGCTGCCAGGTTTGAACGAGATTCGTAATTGCTTTTGCGGTCACATTGAAAGCAGGTTTAGAATTTAAGACAGATGCAGAGAAGACTAAGTGACTTTTCTGAAGTGAATTTTCGTGCAGTACGGATCAACAGTAAAGTTAGTGTCGGAATGCAAACAAAAAAGTAAAAGTTATTTTTAAGTAAGTACACTGGTTTTAATTCCAGTTCTAATTGCCGTTAATGAAAATATCACTGGTTCTTGCATCAGTTGCGTGAAGTGCAGAAAGTTGGGAATGTACAATAATTCGACATGGCACAAAACACACGACACAATTTATTAGCAGAGTAGAACTAGAGAGCATTGGATACAGCACATTACCTTCACCGCCGAGACTAATGCGGCGTGCAGTCGATATGTGATATAAGCGGCTCGGCGGACACACACACAGCGTGACAGTGTGACATCGAGCATCACAATACCTTTGCTTGTTAAGCAGCGGCAAAGGTAAAGAAAAAGAACAGAAGTGCAAAAATATATAAACAAGAGAAAAAATATCGGCACCAATGCAATTGCCTGTAATAAGAGCAGCTAAAAAAATTGCATGGAAATATCCTAAATGTGGCCAGCACTGAAGATAGCCTCACTGAGTGTCTGTTTTGTCGATCTGGATTGGGATTGACAATGACACTTACCTGCCAAATGCATGAGACTTGATAGATCTGTTTATGCCTGTCTTTGCCAAGGCACCGCACTAGCATGGTGCATAACCATGCCACATCCTGTATTTGGCACCTTATCAAAGGCAGGGTATCTGTTAGTACTAGGGACCCAACTAATGATGCTATGATTCTATGATAAAATTGAATTTGAAATGAGAATCATGATTATAACTTGCAGTCGAACAGAAGAGAATCAACATCAAAATTATCTGTGGTCGCAAAATGATTTTTATGTGCGACAGCATATATGCCATAGCGCATATATTCCACGGCAATTCCGTCTTTCTGTCTGTCCGTCTGTCTGTCCGTCACACGCGTGCACTGTATTCAAATGGCTGAACATATCATCGAAATTCTTTCACTCTCTGATAGGCCCATCATTGTATCGGCCTAAGGCGATACATTGCAATTACCACGTTGGCCACTATAGCGGTTTTTCTCGAATATCTCCGTCAATTCTTAATCGATTTACACCAAACTTACAGGCATAGTAGTGTGCCATAAAACACGTATCCGTGCACTTTTTCAGCTTTTTAGCTCAAGCGGTTTCTGAGAACGGCGCTGCCACGACTTTTTTTGTCTGCTTGCACCTGTCACGGTGTAGCGAATCCCTCAACTGCCTCACACTAGCATAATTTGGCTCAATTAACGTGTTTCCAGTTACTGTCGATGCACGACGTCGAAAAATCGAAATATTTCCATCGTGGGCGTAGCCAGAATTGAAAAACATGAAAATTTCTAATTTCGACCACATGCACACGCGGCCACACATATCGACATCAGACATACATTTCATAATTTCAAAAACGGTTTCAGCAGTTAGGGCAGACGCCACAGAAGTGCCCACCTCCAGACACAAAGCCTCTAGCACCAATGGTTTACCCGCTACAGGGCGGTAAAGTGCATCAAACAAAAAAAATTTTTTTTTTCGGAAAAACATTTTTTTATCCTCCACTACGACCAGAAAAATATACGCTGAATCCATTGATGAAATCCATTTTTAAATCCGTTCACAATTACGGGAGATATTTGCAATTTTGTGACCACCACATCTGCTCATTGCAATACGTCGCAACACAGCGTCTACAATTACGCGCGTAGGCCCATACTTCGCACTGGGCTACGCCCTTTGCAGCTTTTTCTAGTTCTAGTTTTTCGTAACCAAGGCTTCTTATGTAAATCTGATGGCTTCACCTCTAACGGGGGCGTCAAATACAAGGGGGGTAGCGATTTTCGACCAATATGCGGCTATATCTCAGAAACGGTAACAGATAGAGGCATATTTACTATAGAAGACAAATATAAAGTCATATGTGCTCTATAGAATAGTGCTGCTTTCGATGACCTTCAGTGACCCCAAAGGCCCGAACCCCAGTTTCAAGGTCACAGTATAGTTTAAAGGCGAATATCTCGCAAACGATGCATCTGATCCACTCCATGTTTGGTTCTAGGCTAGGGTTTTCGGGAAAGGTGGATCGAATGGTGCTATTTCCGATTCGATAAAATCCAAGATAGCAGCTGACGGCCATCTTGGATATACAAAAATGGCCATAACTTCGCAACCGGTTTTGCCGATCGACGTGCTATTTGTTTCTAGGGTGGGGTTTTCGGGGACGGCCGAACTAATGGTGCAACTTTCGAATTTCAAAAATCCAAGATGGCGGTATACACGCACTGCTGTCATCCATAACCCTTGCGTCAGCTGGGCTTTCTTGTTCCAGTCAGCCACAGTATACTTAGCAGATGCAGTGGTGGAGTGGGAGCCTGGCACGGCACGTCTTTCATCTGTTGTCCAGTGATGGCAGCTGGGCTGGATTGGGAGAGAGGGGGAGGGAGGAGTAGTAACCATTCAATAGCCAATCAGGGTCACTAAAGGTCACATACTTTGGGATCAGTGGAAAATCCATCAGTTGAAAGTCGATGAGGGACTGCATATTAAAATCTCAAGATCTATAACTGAAAGAACAAAAAGGATTTCATTTTCAAGAATGAGAAATAAATAAGAATTAAATTAAAGTGAATTCTTTCATATGAATGAAAAGTGTGTACTGTGTAAAAATGAAAATGGTTACTTGCAAACTGAATAAAAAATAAAATATGTCGGAATTAAAATAGCACTGCTTGTAGTGCTAAAGAGTTTTTGTCAGTTTTGCATATATGCAGTTGACAACTTAACATTCATCATATTTTACTGTAGTAATGATGTAATACTGGTAGCTGAATAGATGCTGGTATTAATTCATGAGATTTGTTTTTTTTCAGAGCAAGATTTAAAACTTTTCAAGATGAAGTATCAATTGTGATAAAAGAAGTGAGTATAATTCTGTTCTGGTGTAGTGATAAAGTAGCTAATTTCGTTAAGTTTAGTTAGAGGCATTGGTCTGTCTTTGTATAGCCCCATTGAGGCCATGGATGCAGTGGTAGAACAGGCCTGTTTTGTTTCATTTCCTGCATGGGTGTGATGAAAAGAGCCACAGTATATCAGTGTCATTCTTGTTTGTTATATTTTGTTTGGGTTTTTCTAGTTTTGTACTCTTGGTTACTTTAGGTTTGCATTCATCATTACCAGTTAAGACTTAAATATAGACGGACTTGACATCGTTTTATTGTTGTTTGATGTTGTATCATTAATATGGCAGGTTAAAGTCAGCGTCAGCCTACCATTCCAAAGGGCGACCATTCCGGGTCCACTATTCTATCAGTAGGGTTACTGTACTACACTGTACTGGCGAATCTTTGAAATAGCGGCCGTTCGGAATACACGCCCTTCGGAATGGTGGACATGAATCTTTGAAGACTGAAGCTGATAAGGCAGAGATTTGTTGTTTAACCCTCTACCGCATGGTGATGCCAATCGGCACACCATTTTTAAAAGAAAAAAATAATAATTAATCATTATAGTTATAATCATTATTAATTTTTTCTTTTAAAAATGGTATGCCGATTGGCATCACCATGCGGTAGAGGGTTAACCATTGCAGCATGTGATGTTCCTTATGTTGCTTCCACATTGACTCCTGCTTTCAGAATAAGGTCAATAATTCACATAAAGCAACGTGAAAAGAAAACGTGATGCATTAATTTTTTTTGCACACAGTACATGCTGTCTTATCGGTATGAATGTTGCATCCAAACATCTTTTTACTTTTCTACAGTATTTTGCAGCCACTGACTAATGTGATATGCGCAGACAGTAAAACAGTGTTAGGCAGACATCGTTTCTTGGTGGCTGCGGCTCGTGTTTGGAACAGTTTACATTTAGGTCTTAAAACTAACTGTGACATTGCATAGCTTTAAAAGCGGTCTAAAGACATTTATACCACCAGGACTATAACTAGCCAGTGCCTCAGATTACGTTGATTTCACTCGAATTATGGCGCATTATAAATTGTATTACTTACTTACTTACAGTTATGTAGCAAGCGCTATTAAACTTCCACTGATGATGTGTGTTAATATTTAAAGCCGTCATATGTAGAGTGCAGATATGTCGAGTAGAAAAGCTAGCACAGCTTCTGTTGTACTGAACAGGACAAGGCAGAGAGGAAGGAGAAAGCTGCTGTTGATATTGTCTTCTTTAGGTGAGTTTATAATAGTCTGCTGTGTAGGCATCTTTCCATCTAATTGCACAGTGTTTCAATTCATTGTCACCCACACATTGGAAAGTACTGTACATTACTTTTTGTTCACTGTACATATAATGCTTTCTGAAACAGAAAGTCATAGGCGTGAGGCAGGGAGATTGTAGTATGAATAAACAGGATGTCTGCAGTGTTTATTTTGCAGGTGTATGTGTAGTTGCTTTTGAAATGTTAATTAAAAATAATGTTAACCGAGTTTTTGGTGATGAAAAAGAAGTATTGTTTAAACGTGGAAGTTATTATTTAGAGTTTTATATTTTATATGTAGTTTTTTTTACTGCACAAAAAAAACACCAGATGAAAGTTTTGAGCAACATTACCACATTCATTGTCAACAACGAGATATCTTATTTTGATAAGTCCATTCCTAGTCCAAGGACAAGATTTGTCATCCTATCTACATAATAGCTGCAATGACCTCCCGGTCAGGAGTTATTTTAGGCCAGGCACTGAATATGTCAGTTTTATGATAACGTAGAAAAGCATGTACTTTATGTGTAAGACAGTGTGAATGCAGCGTCTTGATGTTAAGTGATGTCAGGCTTGCAGTTGTCATTGACAGATTTGTATTTGTAGTTAGGCTAGCTGTGCTGATGTGAATATCACATTTAAATACCAAACGTTAAAACAGATAATTATTTAGATGTTTCTGCTGTGACATTTTTCTACCTGGTGTGTTATTTGTTATTGTCACATCGTGATGTTTTTTTTGTGCAGACAGCTGAGTAAGATAATGCGGATTCTGATGCCTGGATGGTTCACAGCTGAGGTATGCATTGCCAGTCTTGTTCAGCAGTCGTTAGTAAAATTATTGCAGGCTTTTATGGAATATTGAGATTTTTGGACCTGTAAGGCGGGTCCCAAAACGCCACTCTAGTTATTGTTGCTGTTGTTGGAATCAGTTCTCTAAAAATCCCTAAGGCTTTCTTAATATGCAACACAGCACAACGAAACTTTGCATACACATTCGTGCTGGCATTCCATACAGATCAACCATCTCAGATTTTAAAATTAATTTCTAAATAATGAGTAATTAGTTAAGTTTGTTTCATGTTATCCATTTAAAACTTGACGTGGAACCTTCACTAACATCGCAGCAGCCTGCTGCAGCCAAAAAGGTTGCAGCTCGGTGTGCATCGCTGCCTGCAACATGCTGTGTGGTGGAGCCAATTGGCGGAGTGTAGCGATGAATATTTATGCACAGGCGGGGCTTACCTTAAGCATATACTAGAGTAAGTAAGCAAACGGGCACCTTAATATCTCTCGTACTTGCTTTTGGAAAACTAAATGAAGTCAAATCTGTGAGTATTGGTCATACGTCAGTGGCGGATCTAGGATTTGGCAAGGGCGGGTGTCCAATCCATCAGAAAGAGGCACCGGAGAGGGCAAAGCCTCCGACATGCGCGCCGAAGGCTCGCCCGGCGGGGGTCTGGGGGCCTCCTCCAGAAAATTAGAAAATCTAGACACTCTCTGATTCAGTTTCCCAGCATTTCAGGGCATTACAATCTGTATGATTGAGTGTGCTTTTATGACAAAAAAGGGCACCCTAAGCAAAGGGCGGGTGTCCGGACACCCTTCACACCCCCTCTGGATCCGCCCCTGCACGTACATACATTTACAAGCCCGTCGTTTGTATGTGTGTGTTGACAGGGATGGTACGTCTGTTTGGTCGCCATGGCGCTGGCTGCACGGACATACTGTGACGTGTGGATGATTCAGAATGGCACGTCTATTGAAAGGTCTGACATGTATCTGTTATGGCTATTTCTGCCCCAGAGGCAGAAGTACTAGACAGTACACTTACTAGTAACGTTTTAACATTTTAATGCACTATTTCTGCTGGTATCTCTACTAACTCTACATTTATTTCTATAATAAATTATTACATTAAATTATTTATTACATTAAATAATAATACATTATTATTTCTGTAATAAGTTGTTACGTAATTTCATTCCAGTTGTAAAATTTGCTGCATTACGTTCTGTTTATAAGTTTCTTTATATGACTGACCATTGTTGGTGTGCTTGCAGTGCAATCATTGGTCGCAACATGGAGCTTTTCAAAAAGCATCTGGTCAAGTTTGCATATGCCATGCCAGCGGTAGGCAGGCCACAGATCGTCTGTGCTTGGCATTGTATCATTATTACACCAGTAATACAAAAATATAGTTAGTGAAGATTTCTAAAATAATGTGAATTGTTTCAGATCAGTGCTGGATTCACTGGAAGTCTGCAACCCAAACTTATGTTCAGACACTGCAATGTTTTTCAGAAAAAGAGAGACTTTACAAAAATACAGTTTTCTATTGGGCCTTTGATACCCGCCGGCAAGGCATTCATGAGCCATGGTTTGATAGTGACACATAGTTTAACAAGTGCTGTTTTAGATGTTGGATGTTGCTGTTAGTTATTTGCACTATTGTTTAATTTCCTAGTTTTATTGTCATCTGGTGTATCAAGACTACATCTTAATTATGTTGTTGGGTAGTAGTTGTGCAGGTAGCAGTAACTGTTAGACACAAGCCGAATTTTTTCACATTTTTGGCTGGCTTGTTAAAGTTTATGGCTAGAAACTAGTTTGTGGCAAAAAATTCTCGCAGTTCGCCAAATTCATTGCTGCTTTTCGACTAAGCCGGAAAACCATGACTGACAAAGAAATTTTGGACCTGAAAATTGCAGCAGTTACCAAATTTATTGCTAAAACAGTCTCTTGAACCCAGAGGTCATACTTCTTGTTGTGCAGTATACTACTGTCGTATTTATGAGATCAGCTGTCACAGAAACTATTACCAGTATCAAAAGTGTCACTGTTTTGGAAAATCCCAACTACGACAGTGGCTAAAACGATGTTTTTCTCTGGTGGTTTTTGACTAGCTGTAATTTTTCGGCGGTTTTACAGCTCATGCTGTGAAAATTCGGTTTGACGGCTAAATTCGGTGGCTTGGGGATCTAGTAACTGTACGCATACTGTGAGTTGATGACTGTTGTGTGGTGTTTGTGTGTGTACATGTATTGTTTGCTGATAATTGTCATATGGATTGTTGTATTTGTTTGTGTAGATATCAATTGTCAACAATTTGCTCAAGGTCGGTATAGTTTTGATGTTGGTATTCCATGTGTCCTAGGCATCAGCATTGTTCAGTAGTGCACAGTGCCATCTGTCACTCACATAGATTGTTGTTATGCAGTTTGGTCTCCTTGATTTCATATTGTCAGAAGAGAAAGCATTTCATTCAGATATGTTGCATCTTTAGAACTCACTGCCGTGACTGTAGTTATGTTAACTACTGGTAACTTTAATTTAATATAGCGAGAAAACAGTTAATGTGTAAAGTACTGTGTCAGCAGGGCCACCATTTTTCCGCGGCAAATTCTGCCAAATTCCGTGGCACAAGTTGTGAAATTCTGTGAAATTCCGTGGCGCTATTATCCCCAAATACCCTGTATTCCGCAGCCAGTTGGCATTGTTGTTGTATTAACTGACAACACTTCAAAGTATAAGGAATTTATTGTAACCTGTAACACGAAAAACGTTACATTAGGCCATTAATGATGAAAATATCCTCATAATGTCAAAGAAGATTACTATTTTTAAAAAACAGTCCAATGAGCATGCAGATTATCTTGTGTCAAGCTTTGACAAAGGGGCAAGAGCACAGAACCATAGCTTACAACGACTAGATTTTATTGTTTTATAAATGGTAAAATTAAAAAGGAGCCCGAAAAGAACTTGAATTAGATATAAGTGTAGCAAAAAATGAGCAATTCCACGCTTTTCCGTGGCAAGCAGCAAATTCAGTGGCATGAAAATCCATATGCCGCAGAATACTGCTAGCAGTCACAGCAGTAGTATGTATATGGTACGATACGATACGATACAGAGTTTGCACTCAAAAACTGACAGGACCTGCCAGTTTAGTCTAGCGCATAAGAACTAAAAGTTCATGAAAAACGAAAAACTGAAAAAAAGAAAAAAACATGATAATCAGGATGATTCACCAAAAAACAAACCAATGCTGGGGAAAATAGGAGTAGATAGGAATGAGGAATTAAAAAATAAATGAAGAGGAAAACGATTTAGAAAACTGAAATCGAAAAAAAACTGAAACAAAAGTAAAACCGTTGAGCAAAGAAAGCCGATAGATAGTCAAGTAATCTGTGAAATCAGTCCGGAGGGTACCAGTGGTCTATGGAGGGTAGGATTTATGGAAAAGAAAAGTTTTGAGGCGAGAATGAAAAAGTATAGATGTGACTTTGATGCACGGACCAATTACATTGTCATCATGTGTTGTTATGTACAGTAATATGCGGCTGCATCACCTGTGTATATGAGTATTGTTTATATGTTTGCTTGTTTCTGTGCAGTATGGACTCGATGAAGTGAAACTACGATTTCGAACTCAGCTGAGCCGTCACCTTTATGATAAATACTTGAGGTAATGTAGCAAAGTGTATGTTGTCAGATGTATTTGAAGCATCCTTTTCACTTGTGATCTTCCACGTATCTTTTATGTAGGAATGCTGTTAGAATGTCACGAAAGTTGTTCCTCACTCTGTCGTGTCAACTTGAGCTAATTGGGTGATTGGGTGAATGTAAGTAACACTTTTTTCGTCAAACGATATCTCAGGAAGTATAATTGATCTAGTTCGTTCTTTGTATGTGTCAAAATTTGTATATAGTGAATAATTATTCTGACTTGCTAATTGTAACTTGGCAGTATATCCTATGGTGCCATATAAATTGTCTTACTATTATTATTATTGTTAATGGCAGTGATAATGTGTTATCATATACACTATGTAGACAGACAGATGGGTTAATATGTTATTTCTGTGCAGGGGTTTCACGTACTACAAAATGTCAAATCTTGACAACCGTATTGCGAATGCTGACCAGCTGTTGACACAGGATGTGGAGAAGTTGTCTAACAGTATTGCTGAACTCTACTCAAACCTCAGCAAGGTTGTTATCTCATTATCTTGCTAGTTTTCACAGCAGTTTGAGATGCATTGCAGTAGTTGTATCGGCCTACCGATACATTGCAATTACCAGCTTGCCCATTATACCGTTTTTTTGTCGAATATCTCGGTCAATTCTTAATCGATTTCAACCAAATTTACAGACACAGTAGTGTGCCAAAAAACACGTCTCCATGCATTTTTTTAGCTTTTTAGCTCAAGCGGTTTCAGAGCACGGCACCGCCACGACTTTTTTTTGTCACGTTGTGTGTGTCGCGGTGTAGCGAATCCCTCGACTGCCTCACACTAGCATAATGTAGCTTAATTAACGTGTTTCCAGTAACTCTGGATGCACGACGTCTAAAAATCGAAATATTTCAATCGTGGGCGTAGCCAGAATTGAAAAACATGAAAATTTGCGATTTTGACCCCATGCGCACGCGGCCACGC
>Ga0209679_1001317_pt1 | contig 10485 bp, 7 predicted proteins | sample WorMetHEROISLAND_4_FD_187408 | JGI IMG/M metagenome (GOLD analysis project Ga0209679, IMG submission 187408) | Marine gutless worms symbiont microbial communities from Max Planck institute for Marine Microbiology, Germany - Olavius sp. 2 HERON... ...
TCCCAAATCCGGCCCGGCTGCAGCTGGATGTGAGGACGTAAATCTGGCTCCAGCTGTTTTTTTAAGCCTCCGCCGCCGGTAGGCGCCGGTGGAGGCTATGTTTTTGGGTCGTCCGTCCGTGCCGCTGTCCGTGCGTGCGTCCGTGCGTCCGTGATTCACGTGGTAGTTTTATGTTTCCGCGATATCTCCAGTATCTGTTGACGGATTTTCGCCAAACTTTTGTCAGTGGTGCATCTTGGGACATACATGACCTGATTACGTTTTTGGGTCAAAAGGTCAAAGTTCAAGGTCACACCATCGCAGCGGAGGCGCACAGCACTCGACGCTACCGTCGAGTGCAACTGTTTCTAGTGATAATTGATATCCGGTATATCCCTGTTCCAAAGTTTCTGCAGGTTATGCCAAGTTCCCTAAAAGTGAACTTCTTGGACTGTTGGTGCGTGACTTTCACTGGTTGTGTGTCCTTCCTGTTGCCGAACTATAGTGTTCAAACACTGAACGGTTAATCATTCGGATTAAAGATTGCACAGATTTAACTCATAAGAGTTGGTTTTTTTGTCAAGTTGTTGTAATTCAAAGATTAATAAGTTGCCAGAGCATTATATGCGTGTATGTTGTGTTACAGTGTCAAGAGTTATTCGTCGATTATTGCTGAAAATTCTTTAATTTGATGAATTTCCTTGTTTGACTTAGGTTCCTCCACGACAGCCGACAGGGTTTCCGACGTTGCTGGGCGATCTTGCTTCATCAGACCTGATACATCCGTTGTACGTTCTGCCAGTGAAGACCGACGGCAGGACATTAAGTAGTGTTTACCAGCCACTTTCATCTCCACCACCATGTGACGTTCACGTCGTTAACCTGCGAGTGATGCAGCCTAGCGGCATTACATCTGGTGTGACACCGGTCTCCGGAAATCCACGAATGGCACTAATACTACATCGAGCAGCCGTCGACTGCAGCTTTCCGCTTCTGCAGTCTGTTGCATCGTGTCCAGTTGCTGGCGCAGAGGTAATTGCCAACAGGGCTTTAGTGCGGTTGTCTCCCCCGTTTATTTTCATTTGCTATTTTGCCATTTTGTTTGCTACTTATTATACGGTCGGAAAATTCACGAGGTTTTGGCGTTGTGGCAATATTGATTTAGTGTATCGGTACTGTATCAGGGCCCACATTTTCGAAAGTTCCTAGGAAAATCCCAGAAAGATTTCACATTTTAGGAAAGAAGGGCAAATTCAGAAAACAACTTCGAAAAATCTTAGGAAAATACTTAGGAAACCTTGACATAGGAAATGAACTTGCGAAATAATGCTTTACTTATTCATTCGCAACGTAACAGCACTGCTATGTACATATTATATGGCATCGAATATTACGTCTGCAGAAAGTGCTTACAAATTTCTTTTTTCGTTACTATTTCACAAGTTTATTTCTAAAGTCAAGGTTAGTGCTTTCCTAAAGATGTTTCCTAAGATTCCTTCTTTGTTAAGATTTTTTCTAAGATTCCTAGGAAATTTCGAAAATTTGGGCCTAGATTTACAACCAGTGTTATAAAGCATTGTGCACAGGAGTGATAAGTATCCTGATTATTTCAATGTATAACTGCTTGTACCCAGCCTGGATGTCCACTTTAGTCAGTTGAACGACAATCTAAAGTCCCGTTTTGTACCAAAAGTTTTAAAAGTACAAAAATTCGGAAAAACGCTTCCATGTCTGCATGTATGTTAAGCAGGTGTGTCTTCGTGCTGATTGGTGCAGGGTAAATTACTAACAGAGATATTGCATGCTAACCGCACATTAGTGGCAGCAGCAGCAGTTCTAATGTCTTCTGTATGATTTATCAACAGGTGTCGCTGGCGTCACTTAGAGTAGCGACGGCTCAGCATTGTTCGCTGACGATGCTGTATCTCCGAGACTCACAGGATGTCCACGCCACCGTCAGTTTGCCGCCGATGGAGCTTCATGCATTTGTTGTAACACTGAGTTGACCAGAGCAACGGAAACTGCGAGCGTTTTTGCGCTAGTGCCTTGGCTGCAGTTTTATACCGTGGTCTTTTTTTGTAAGGTTGTCAACAGTTTGAATTTTGCAATGCTTAACATTTCCATGTCCGTGCAGGAATATGATTACCATATTGTAGGTTATTTACAGGGGTGTGCGGAACCCGATGAAAATGTCGGAACCGAACCGAACCGAACTGAACCGAACTGACCTCAAAATTAAAAAACCGAAAACTCAGTTTCCGCAGTTAGGTTTTCAAAAAAAAACGACTTCGGCGGTTTGGGGACGGTTTTTCACGTTCTCATTTACAATTCATCTTCCAACATGATAGGATCAACAGTCAAAGTATTTTTCTTTGTGCCGTGTCTCTGCACTTCTAGTTCTGAGTCACTTCGGCTGACAATTAGTTGGACTAATTCAGCACGGAAGTACATTTCTAGCATCATACCGTAGAGGTAAACAAAACAGTGATAAAACAGTAAACTGGAAAGCACTCAGTAAAGTGTATACACATTAAACAACACACAGTGCAAAAAACCGAACCGAAAAACCAAAACCGCAGTTAATTTTGTAAAACCGAACCGAAAAACGAACCAAAGTCATTTTTTGCCAACTGCACACCCCTAGTTATTTATTTTAATTCTGTTGAACTTGCTTTATTCCGGTGTGTTTTAGTTAACATTATTGGTAAGGCGATACCATTTTCACGTGTACAACAAAATTATTTTCTACCAACAGCAGCTTTGTATCACTGATGTTAAATTTTAATCATTTTCGTTATTTTTTTGTACTTGACAATTTCGAAACGTCCAGATTTCAGAAAACCTAATGGGATTACTGTTTGGAACAGTTACACCCAGGTACTTGATCCAGATGGTGTCAGAGACTGAATGAACGTATCGGCAGGGCCCGCGTTTTTTTCGACGGCAAATTTTGCGAAATTCTGTGGCATTATTGTCCCCATATACCTTACATTCTGTGGCCAGTAGGCGGTTGTTGTATTAACTGAAAACACTTCAGAGTATAAGGAATTTATTGTAACCTGTAACACGAAAACACATTACATTATATATGTTATATCAATATCGTGCACACACATCATGTCATTTGTGTCATAATACTCATAATTATCTTAAAATTAAGCTTAAAACGACTTGATTTTCCTGTTTTATAAATGGTAAGATTAAAAATCAGCCCGAAAAACCTTGAATTAGATATAAATTTAGCAAAAACAGGCAATTCCGCATTTTTCCGCGACAAGCAGCAAATTCTGCGACAATGGCGAATTCTGCGGTGCAGCATGAAAATCGGAATACTACTGGCTCTGCATATCGGTGGCAGAGTGCATCAGATTGGATGGATACAGCAGCGGAGAAATGTGGTTCACATTGTGGTCTCCGACTCTCGGTGATGAGGACGAAACTCAACAATGACCCGATCGCTGTCTGGATGCAAATCAGTAGCTGAAGAGTACAGTTGTAAAATACCGAGTCGATTGCTTGTATTTTTCTTGCAATAAGTTGAAACTTAACAACGCATTCACGTCACTCTGTGGACCGTGGATCACGGCTTTCATGTGACAGTTTTGTGCAAGTCTTGTTTTATTGTACTTAGATCCTCACTTCTGTGATGTGTGATGGGCAGCTGATGGGGATCACGGAAATACCAACAAATCTGAGCAGAAGATCAGGGGCGTCTATCTCTATCTACCGTTTGCGACAAATGCACCAAGGACAATTTGGGAGATTTATTAAAAGCTTAATAAATTTCAGTATACAACAATCCATATAATAATTGCTGTCAAATGAGTTTTTTCCCTCTCAGAATACACCAAAATTGATGTCGGTTGGGGTTTTGTCCCAGACCCTACTGGGGAGCTTACAGCGCTCCCCAGACCCTCTATCTGGTTTCAAGGGGCCGCTTCGCGGCAGGAGGGGAATAAAGGGGAGGGGAGGGGAGGGAAGGACTAGGGGAGGGGAAGAGGGAAAGGGAGTGGGAGGGGAAAGGAGGAAGTTGGGGGGATAGATGCCCCTGCAAAGATGGCATTATGCAACTGTGCTTGCAGAACAAAGATGATTGTTTGACTGCATGATTGTTTGAACTGTAAAGATGCAGTAAGTTTGTAGGGTGATCCAAACATTAAGCTGCCAAGTCATTACTGCCTGTCATTGCGGCATCACATATGAACTAAATTAAAATTCTTTCAATAGTACACTCATCAGTAAATTTGCAATTAATTTATCATTATGGATCCACCATGCCTCAAATGCTTTGCTGAAATACCTTATATTATTAATATTATCAGTTTTTGCCGAGTTTGCCGGTGAAAGGATTTTGAAAATTGATCAGTATTTGATGTAGTTAGTTTGATGGCTTAGTTTTTATGGACCACCACCCAGTATATCACAATGATTTTCATGAGCAGTGACATTGTTTGCAGATATCACGTGCATTGGACACACTGTTCGCCTTTCGTCGTGGAATGATTTTTGTTTTGTACAGAATTTGTGTTTGGTGGAGTTAAGTTTTAACCTGTGATTGACAGAACGGCTCGGCTAACTACTGTATACTGTATGTAAATGTTGTACCTGTGTGGCAATGCTGTTGCTGCCTGATTTCAGCAGCAGTTTCAGTGTGCAGTGATGTTTTTAGCCTGTAAAAGTCAGTAATTTCTAGGGTTACTGAAAACCCTTTGATTACGGTATTATTATTTTAATTTTATTACAAATGCGAGGATTAAAGTGATGCTTCATGATTAGAACGTTACAGCAGCACTTTACATAGTCAGCGAGAAAGTGTCACGGACGCGCCGAAATGCAGTGCCGGAACGTTTGTGCAGTTGATGAGTGTCTAAAACAGTGCGAGGCACTAAAAGCTCTGACGGAAGAGGAATGTCTTCAGCTGCTGATGGAATGTCGTAAGGGACGTCGCGGTCCTGACCAACACAGGCAGACCGTTCCATGCCCACGACTCAGCCACTTTGACGGCCAGGCCTAACAGGCGGCTCGGTGGTGTAGTGGTTAGGGCGTCGGATTTGTGATCAAGAGATTGCGAGTTCGACTCCCGGCCGGTGCATTACCGGGTAGCCTAGGTCAACTGAGCCTTCAATCTCTCCAGGGTAGGTAAATCGAGTATCAGCTTATTGGCCCGGGTCAAGGCGGGGTGCGTTCACTTGGCAGGTAACACTGTGTGATCCCATGTGGCAGGTGACGCCCCGTAGCTCTGTGTTGGGACTTGTCTCATGAAGAGCTATACGCTCCTTTAACCTTTTTTAACCTTTTGTGGTGTCCACATTAAAGTGTGTATGTCACCCATTTACTTTGTAAAGTTTGCAGCTGCTGGTGACAGGTGTGTAACATCATCTACGTAGCGTGTCCACTTGCAGTGGTAAATGTGCTTAATTTTGTCATTATTTTAATCTGTATTATGTTTTCATTTCTCAGTTTGTGTAACTGACTGCTCAACATTGCCTTGACGTTTTGTCTCTGTACGTGTATCTGCCGCTAGAACTTGTGCCTAATGCCCATCAGTCATCAAATGTTTCAGCGTCAAACAGGCAGTCATCACTCATCTCGGCTGTGATCTTCCTGACTGCCAAAATAATTTTAAAAAGTAGTAGAACATGTCTAACAAACAGTAGTTTTTATAATAGGTGAGTGGCTCTACTATATCTGAAAATTTGGAAACTAAAGTTGGCCAGTTTAACCAAAATATGAGGGCCGTTCAAAAGGTTTGTAGCTTGACACAGTTAACCACAACATTGTCATTTTCAACACTGTCTCCTGCACTAAGGCACGGATTCTATTGTAGGTAAACTGTTAGTTCTTGGTCTTCCAGCCAGACATTCTGCAGCGTCAGTAATTTTACATCCTCTTAAGTTATCCTTTGGCTTAGGAAACACTCAGCACTCAGTGCTAAATCCTGCACATAATGGTGGGTGATGGAGTAGTTTTAACCTAGAATTTTTGACGGTTTTAGTGCTTGAGATGACCTGTGTGCAGGTGCGTTGTCCTAGTGAAACAACACCCCTCGGCACAACTTTCCTAGTCTCTTCTCTTTCAGTGCACCACACTTTTCCAATTATAGCTGCATCGTAGGCTCCTGTGATAGTGCTGCCATGTTCTGGGTAGTCAACAAGCACAACTCTACAGCATCCCAAAATAAGAACGGTCGCCATAACTTTGCGAGCAAATGAAACCACATAAAACTCTCTAGGAAGTGAAGGCTTCGTTTCCAAACCATACTGTCGATTATGTTAGTTTTATTGCATGAAATATTGTATATAGCAGTTATTTATTAACCTGTTCAGCAGTACATTCCAGTGATGCTGGATAAATTAATGTGATATATATGTACACTGTGTCTCAATAAAAAGAGCCCACTTTGTCTTCACTTATAACTTAGCCAAATTATAATGAATTTTGGTACATTTTGGCGTATTACATAAGTAGACATTCGGCTGTTAAATGTACGTATATTTCCCAAATCACCTCATTATTACTTACTTTAATTAACTGTCTACAGAAAAGAAATTTGCACGCTCATGTCATTGTGTTGTGTTATAAACACGAGGTTCAATAGAGATGATCCAATTTTGACTAGAAAACCTACTGGGTGGCCCAAAAATGGCACCGTTTTTTTGTATGCCATATATGTATACCTATTGAAATCCTTTGTCTGTCAACGCATTGCAAACTCCACTATGACATACGCACGTCAGTTTCCGTTCCTTAGATTTAACATGATAAAGTAAGTAAAAATTAAGTGACTGGGGAAATTATACATACACTTAATAGCATAATGTCTACTTAAATTGTAGGCCAAAGTGTATCAAAATTAGTTACAATTTGGCTAATTATGGGCAAAAACAAAGTGGACCCTTTCACTGAGACACAGTGTAGTTGTAAAATACTGAGTCGATTGCATATGTATTTTTCTTGCAACAGATGTATTCACAAATACGAGATCCATCTATCCATGATAGGTGGATCAAAGGCTTATAGCTGACAGCATAAATGTGTAAAGAATGTACATTTTGTCACAATGACCACAGTGTCGTATACTTTTTAATACAGCATCAGCTTGCTCGATCAGATTTACAATTACGTAACAAAAAAGAAACAATTTACGTCGGTGTGCATAATAAGTTCACGACATGAGTAAATTCACACGTGGCTCTCTGTCACACTAAAGCATCATTACAAATCTACATCAACAGTAAAGCATCATTACAAATCTACATCAACAGTGACAGAACTAGTCGCACAGCAGTTTTGGGGGCTGCAGAGACGACCAAAAGTACCAGAACCAGCCATAGGCACGGGCAAGCGGGGCAACTAATTGGGTGAATAGATTCTGGCAAACGCCATTATAATTCCTGTCATGAGATGCCAAATTTTACGACTAAAATGCACTAAATTCAATTTTGGCTAGGGCTCTGCGGGAGCTTACCATGCTACCCAGACCCCCTAGCTGGAATTTGGGAGGGAAGGGGATGAAAGGCAGTGGAGGGATGGAAAGGGGAAGATGAAGGAAAGGGAGAGGAGGGAAGGGATTTAACCTTGTCCAGGGCCCCATGCGTGATAAAACCGGCTCTGAAAAGTACATTTATAATACTGAAAAAGAACAAACCGATAAAAGGTATAAGGGTCGCAAGAAAAATTTATGGGGCTGAAAACTCACTAAAGACGGCAGTGTGTACACTATACAAGGCTGGCTCGCTTGCTTTCCATTTACAGGCTGGATAACCTGGCGGTCAACCAACAGCGCCGAAGTACTACAGGACAAGCCTAGTACACAAGCGTGTACTACAGGACAAGCCTAGTACACAAGCGTGAAGTTAACAGTGAAAAAATGAACTGACAGCCTTCAAGGAAGTTACAAAAATTCTATGAAAGCAGTTCTGTAAATTCTACAATCGACTACATGATGCATTCAACTGTGCAATAAACCAGTAGCAGTGCTAGCCTGTAGTGAAATGCAGACAAGTTCACATAGTCACCAGTGTCCTCAGCGCAGCTTCTGTACCTAACTGACGGAAAAGTCAAGAATGGTACAGTCAGACAGCAGGTCAAAAAGTAGGTTCAATCACTGATTCATCTCTTTTCAACAAGCATTCATGAACACATCATATGAACATTAACCTATTCCAGGCGATGTGATGTAGGTGTGGAAAATTGGTGGTTAAAAATCAGTAAAGTAGTCGAATCATTAACATATCAATTTCTGTAGCCGAAAACACATACTGAGATGCACTGGGACGAGTTCCTATTCGCTAAATTTGGTCTTCAGATGACTGTTCTGGTTCAGAAAATAAATGTAGTAATTTTGTGAAGAAGTGGTCAACTTTCATAACTTAAAAACGATTTAACATAATTAACGCTCATACTCCATTCAACGACTTTTTTGTCCTGCTAACTGCTAGCCGGACTAGAGGACATACATCCAAGATCGAGAAAAACAGGTGCCAACTAGATTTGAGACAACACTTCTTCCCGAGCGTGTAGTCGACCGATGGAATGGTTTCGAACAGTGTGTTATTGATTCAGCAACTGTGAATGCTCTCAAGAACGGGTTAAAACGAATGCAAGACAAGAAGATGGACTTCTTCGTGGACTAATTTGGTCCGCCTGGCCCTACAGGCCTCACAGGATCCAAAGATTCTTCGGATCAGGTGTGGCCGCACCTGATAAGTCACTATATGGTACGGGAGTCAACCTCCTGCAATACTGTGCTGCGCTGCCATGTGTCAAGTCTGCAAGTTCTGTAAGCTGTAGAGACCCACCGACCAAGCAGAGCAACACATGAACTGCAGCTGCACTGAGGAATTAGTATACTGTAGTTAAAATCAACAGCAACGACTGTTGCACTTGCAATAAATTAGTTACGCGCAACAAGTCACAAGATGTATTGTGCTGTAAAACTGTGCATGTGATCGATCATTTACAGCAGCATGGGGTGAGTGAGTGAGTAGGGTTTAATGGCACATCAATATAGTTTAGGTCATTAGTGCTGGGCTTGACCCGAAAAGCAAACACAAGAGTCCCCTACAGTAAAGGAGAGCCGATCTTGCCAATGCTGTATAAATTTTGCGTAGCCCTACTACCACATCGCCTTTCAATTCAGCTCCGGCCCCTAAGGGATAAGTGGGGTGGCTGGTGCATAACTGTTTGTTCTCAGTTGTGCAAAAGAAACACGAAAACATTCGAACATCTGACAATCAGAAGGTCGTCTCCTTGATGAACTGGGCAGTTACAGCAACAGGTATCTTCACTCCTGTGCTGCACAGCAGATGTAATGTAGCAGTGTAGTGACCCAGCTGCTGCGGACGACATTCGACTGGTAGCTTCGTGAAATGATGAGCTCTGCCCACACAGATACGTAACAGTCATATACTAGAGCTGTCAAATTAACGCATTAACGAATTAATCACGATTAAAAAAATTAATGCCGTTAAAAAAATTAACGCACATACATAAATTCTCTGAAGCAGGAGATCCAATACGCAATTGAACTGCAGTTATTTGACGATCGAATAATATTCAATTCTGTTGCGGTTGCAGCACTACTTCAGTTTTCAGCTGACAAGCTAATAAATTTCTACGTTAGCGATGACATACTCGTTCGCTGACGGCAACCTAGAACATAAACTAGACCTGTTGAATTGACGCATTAATTAACGCGTTAACGCGCGATTAAAATAAGTAATCGCTCGATTAACGCGATTAAAAGAACTAATTGCTCGACAGCTCTATCACATACACATTAGAAGTACACACCAGTACGTTCTGTTCTCAGTCACTGATGAAGGAAACTGTACATGTTATTACTGACCAACATGCATACTTCACTTCTATACTATAAATCCTCATTGTTTTCTACAATAACGTTAACAGTATTACAGGGTGGCCAGAAAGTAGGAGAAAAAAAATTTCCTGATTTTTCCAGAGCCATAAACTTACTTTCCATAGGTTATCACAACAAAAAGTAACCCGGCAATTAGCAACTACCAATAGTGCCTAGTACTTTAGCTGACATTTATTGGTCAGGGTCGCTACTCTCAGAGATCCTAATGATCCTGTTTACCCAATCAACAGCTGTTTTATGCAAATACACTGTGTTTCAAAAAAACGGGCACCCTTTTTGTTTTTGCTATAACTTTGTTAGTCATGAGCAGATTTTAGTAATTTTTGGCAGTTTGGTAGCTAAGGAAATTTGCAACTGTCCATTGCTTACTTACTTAAAAGAAATTGCCGGCGCATTACGTTAGGTCGAGAACCAGCCTCTTAAGCGTTGCTAGATAGCAGACGACGCTCTTCTGGCTAATGAATCACCTCAGTTCATCGGTCCCGATCTTTGGCCCCCGAATAGTCCCGACCTTAACCCAGTGGATTATAAACTTTGGGGAGTCATGCAGGAACGGGTGTATCAGAAGCCTATACAGGACATTGATGACTTGAAGCGACGACTGATAGTGGCATGGTCTGGCA
>Ga0209679_1001318_pt1 | contig 10483 bp, 5 predicted proteins | sample WorMetHEROISLAND_4_FD_187408 | JGI IMG/M metagenome (GOLD analysis project Ga0209679, IMG submission 187408) | Marine gutless worms symbiont microbial communities from Max Planck institute for Marine Microbiology, Germany - Olavius sp. 2 HERON... ...
AAAAGTTTGGCGAAAATCCGTCAACAGATACTGGAGATATCGCGGAAACATAAAACTACCACGTGAATCACGGACGCACGCACGGACGCACGCACGCACGGACAGACGACCCGAAAACATATAGCCTCCGCCGGCGCCTACCGGCGGCGGAGGCTTAAAAATGATACAACTATCACGTTTTATGTTACATTACCTAACAGCGCTGCGCCGCTATTACTCGGGCATCAAACTTGACATGAATGGCGTCGTCCTTTGATAAGGGTGGTTTCTTGGTGCCATGTGGACTGTCTCCTTTTCACCGCCGCCAGTGCAGAACTAGCAGTCGTGACATTGGCATTTCCAGCAGTTTGTTGGTGGGTCGGCAGCTGAGCATGTTTCTGGTGGGATTACTTGCGTAGGCGATGGACCAAGTTGTTCTGCCCAGCACGTTCCACCACTCAACTGGGCAAGTAATGGGTCACCAATCACCATTCGTTTCACGCACTTTGATCATGATTCACTTGCCATCTTAACCATGTTCTCCAGTTACAAATTATACCCAGGTCTGTCATTTTAGATGAGACAGGGATTCTATTTTTAGGAGGGCAAATTATACCTGGAGTGACTCGGACGTAAATATAATATTTGTTCGTATTTTATTTCACACTGTGCCATATTGTGTGATGTATTTCATCACTGAGTCTCTTACTTCTGACAAACAAATACCACAGTACCTTCATATAACACATATGCCTCCAGTGCTCTGACACTGTTGCTTGTTGGCCATTAAAATGGTGTGTGTGTGTGTCACACAACATAGATATCAAACAACAATTATTAGTACAATGAGGAACATTTGTATCAAAGAACAGACAAAATTATTTTTTGGTTTAAACAAACTGACAATACATACCTGTTGAATGTACTGCGGCATCATATGCTTTAGCTGCTGCTGCAGTGCTGAATTTTTCTCAAACACAGGATGTTCAGCAATCAGCTGACAGCAAATATGAACATTAAGCAATACACCTACAGGTAATACGACAGAAATGAATAAAGTTATCACAAATAAACTAGATAGTGACGTTAACTTACAAGAAAGCTGTGCTGTCGCAAGGGAACCGCATGATGTCGCAGCTGTCGTTTTTGGTTTAAAGTTCACCGACAACATTCACTACAAGTTTAAGAGTAGCCTAGCTTCGAAAGCCGGGCTTCAGAGCTCCAAACATACCAGCACAAAACAGAAAATAATGCAAAATGGCCATTCTAGGTCACGTGTTTTGAAGTCCGTGGAAAGGCGATAAGGGACTAAGTAATACTAAATACTAATGTTGCCTTATTTGTTGAGATTCCGACGATGTAGTGTCTACGAAAGATCCACAGTTTTTCTGCGGATTCCAAATACTCTGCGGATCACATTCACTAATCCATTTGCCACATCTCCGCTAGTCCGCACTTTACAACTCGCCGCAGCCATTGGTAGATAACTAAAGTAAACAAAACAATTGAACTTGATAACGAAAAAAGCGTGAGGTATACGTAATATATGGGCGCAGGCACAAAATCTAAGGAAAACTTACATAAATCTGGAGAACCACTGCGAATATCTGCACAAACCTTATATTGTCAGAATCTAGAGTCATTGGGCTACATCGTCGTCGCTGATATTATAGTCTATCTTCATTCAAATTTTCGTGGTGGGCTCCGAAAGACGCATGTGTTTTGAAACACGGTGTGAAATGGCCCTTCGAGGTCATCCAAGGTCATTGATTTTGGCACCAATCGAAAACCCGTATGCGTTTTCCTATTGGTCATCAATAGTAACCTTGGTCCTATCTTGCCCCATTTCAGAGACATTGGAAGTTTCCGGGGAAGAGCGACCCCACCTCTATTCCACCCGAATTTTAGGGGCGTTTAATTTGGACTAGATTGTCAATGTTGTGGTTCCGAGGAGGGAAGACCTTAAGCTAATTATTCATGTAATTAACTTTGAACTAGTCCAAGCTATATGCCCACAGTACATCAACGTTACGGACAGACAGACAGACGGACGGACGACTTACGATAGCAATACTGCGCTTTGCACTACATGCATCGCGCAGTAAAAAAGTGCATATTATATCCAAGATTTTACGGTATGTGGGATATGATCTTCATAAATTTTCCTTTTCTAACAGAAGTTTTAAGGAAACACTAGACACTAGACTGGAATGGCCAAGAAGTAAAATTTAACTGGAAAGCTGATAATAAGTACCGGATATAGAAGTAATATAGTATAAATACAAATCTATAAACAGTTAATACTTTATATAGTTTTTCATTATACCAAACACTAAGGCAGCAAGCCTGCGTCCGCATCAAAATTACTATTATACCTGTATAATTACAACTATAAAAACTAACATTACATCACAAAGTATGAGCTTCACATAGTAAATGATACACGGTACCGGTAGGTCACAAAAGAGCTGGACTGACAACGTCAAATAAAGGCCATACTGAGCTGAACAACAGTGAAAGCAGTGGAGGTGAGAGACAGCACTGGGCATGATCTACGTGGGACAGCTAGTCAGCTCTAACAAATGACAACTGACACATTCTGAGCAATGATGTTAGCTAACACTGTGTAGTTACGACAAAAATACTTGAATAGTAACAGCAAAATGAACATCTCCATGACAGCCTAATCCTGACATTATTAATTAACAGAGTAATAACTTGAAACTGACTAGTTACACCAACCTGTTGTGCAAGGCTTGGACTGGCTTCAAAGCCTTCAAGAACTGTCTTGGTGTATGGCAGGCTGAACATTTGCTGCAACACCTGAGGATTGTTAGCCAACTTCTGCCACATGCTGTCCAACTCAGGCACACTGTCACTTCCTAACACACACAGCGATCTATACCACTCAACAACTTACATCTACCTACCATGTACACTGTGGGCCACAGTGCAGAAAAAGCTGGAAGTTAACCTAGTACCTCAGAGAGTACACACTACACTCTCACCAGTCAATGATGTACACTGCACACTGTATAAAAGTATATGCTGTACAACACTGTACAAGCTCATCAATAACAGCACATTCACTGCATGCATACTAACTTTATAAACACAACACTTAAACAGAGCCACATACTTGCATAAACAGTATTTAGTGACATGTTACTCTGTTTATCTGTACCATTGCTACAGCACAGCATGGGACAGATTATGAAATAACTTGTGCCATTCTGTCTCTCTGTATCTGCACCTACAGTTGAATTTTTATTTGATTTTTGATGAAATTTTGCATGGGGTTGGGGACACATAAAGTAAGAAAGCTTTTGATAGAGGTCAAAATCTGATGACCCCTTCCCCTATTTTGCCCCAATTTTTAGCCCATAATGCACTTTCAATGGGAAGTTCTGAACACTACAGTAACAATTTCTGTGGACCGATTGTGGCGGTTAAGAGCTCAAACGACGTGCCTAGGGAGCGGCTACAAGCACAAAGTTGCAAAATGCTGTAAGTGTAACCCCCAGTTTTGCCTCTAAAACACAAAAATGGGGATCAATGCATTTTCAATGGGAATATGCTTGGCTAAGTGTTTGACACATGATACTATCTCAGCAACGATGGGAGACAGGGTGATGGTTTCAAAGGACCAGTTATAGGAAAGACACACATTGCGAGTCTAATGGTCACGTGAGCCCAAATGGTCAAGTGACCCCAAAAGGTCAACGTCATGACCGGTATCTTTGAAGCTCAATATCTCAACAACATTGCAAGATAGATGGTCGGTTCAAATTGACCACCTATAGGAAAACATAATATGAGTCCAATCGTCATGTGACCCCAAAAGTTCAAGGTCGTGACTTGATATCTTTGAAGCTTAATACGATGTTACAAAACGGTGTGATTGTAATTTTCAAAATAAGAAAAATCAAAAATATACTTTTTGTATAAAATATAAAATATAATTCTGCATCTGTGAATTTTATTACAACGACGTACTGTGACGTCATTTATAAACATTAAATATAGCGATGTTTTATTGTTGCCGTTGAAAAGCATCCCGTAAGAACGCTAGCTGCCGTGTTGTATCGATGATCGATGCAAGGCAGCAGTCGACTCTCAAATCTGGACCTGGTCTGACCGGCGTGTGTCAATTTTGGCAGACCGGTATGTGACAACCTTCAGTTTACATTTGTGGTCCATAACCACGAATTGCATTTACACTACGTCCCATTGCCCACGGAAAATGGCTAACAGAACTCTCGCTACTTACAGGATATTCTCAATGGTAACGTCACTATGTTTATAAATAACGTCACAATGATGTCTAGGTCAAAGGTCATGACCCTGACCCATGCCTGACCCTGCTGACACTTGTTTGTCTCTTGATGTGTACTGTGTCTGACGACCCACATGACCGGTCAAAGGCCATGATCTCAACCCACTACGCAGCTATAGTAACCGTCTGCGTTCTTTGTCTTGTGACCTGACTCATCGTGCTTCGTTGCTGACGACAGATCAAAGGTCGATTGACAGGTTGACAGGTTGACATATCTCAAAGTATGCAGACAAACTCGGAATTAGCGCTGGCTGTTGTTTCATGCTGACGCAGCATAACCTAGCTAAAATGGCGACGCACTAACGCACTAACAATGGCAGTGCTGACTGATGTTTCTGCTCACATAGCATTGTGATCACTGTAGCTGCGTCAGCATGGTCTAGTATGGGTTGGGGTCATGACCTTTGATCTTTGACCAGTCATGATGAATGTACCTGTGTCATCATGGTACAAAGTATGAGTCAAGAGACAAAGTACACAGACGATTCTTGTAGCTGCGATGCTGCGTCAGCAGGGTCACTGGGTTGGGGTCATGACCTTTGACCTAGATCTGTCAACCTGTCAATCAAAATGACTGATTATACAGCAGAACTCTTATTTCTTTGCTACTGTGACGTGCTTCCAAAGACAGAGTGTCAAACTTCTTCACAGATAATACATCAGACAGTGCAACATTATATTAGCACATACAATGCAGAACGTTCCAACCAGTATGCGATTCACACAATCTGTGCAAAATACCATAATTAGCAACTGTTCTAGTAAAATTTTTAGCATTTAAAGGGGGAAGATTTTCCAACTTAAGAAAACTGTCAAAGTTTAGATATATTTAAACGTGCAAAAAGCATTTAACCGATCGTAAAAAATTTAAGAAAATGAAAATAATAATGAAATATTCCACACGACTTTGCAAATGCCGTTATATATGGCAAAATCAAGTAAAATCGGGTGATCAGAGTAGTGCCTACGATGTTGTAAGGGCGATTGAACGTTTTACAATGGGAAACTCCATTTTTCGGGGTCCTTTGGCCCCGAAATCCTGAGACAATTTTTTTCAAAAAACGTCCACATTTGATTACGTCCATAACATGACTCTGCACGCAAATTTAGAGGTCAGTCAGTGCATAGGGGCATGTGTGCATATGCGTGAAATTGACACCGTCAGGCATCTATTTTTTTCTTTTTAACCCTTACGCTCATCGCTACATGTCGGCCCGTTGGATCGATCACTGCCATCAAGGGCTCAAATAAAGTGCAATAGTGGCAACTACATTCCTTATATGGTCTGGATTATAAAAATTTATATTTACCTCCTTTCTCCCCCAAAAATTTGAAAAGTCATGTTACAGCTAATGGAGACTGAGCGACTATAACTCGGGCACTGTTAAAGTTAGACACAAAATGTATGCACCAAAGTTTTTTGGGGTTAGAAAGTTAAATGGTGTCACTGAAATTTCCCAAGACCGACCCATTGCCATGGCAACCAAATGTTTGTATCTGAACACAAAATTGGCTGTAACTCGGCCTGTATAACAGATATAACTAAGATTCTTGCACCAAACTCGGGTTTTCAGGATGAACAATTTAACAGCGTCATCAAAATTTAAGCCACACCAATGCTTGTTGCCAAAGTAATGAAAACTCAAAAATTTTAACACAAATCAGCCGTAACTCTCAGCATGTGTTACAGATATGATGCAGATTCTTGCACCAGACCTGGGATTTTCAAAGTCGGCCAATTTAATGGGGTCACTGAAATTTACCCCAACTAATCCTTGTTGTCATGATAATGAAAATTTGGTAACTTTAACATAAATTAGCTATAACTCGGCTTGTATAGGAGATATGTGCCAGATGGATGCACCAAGGAAGGCATTTTAAAGTTGGCCAATTTAACAATGTCACCAAAATATACTCTAGACCGACCCTTGTTGCCATGATGACGAAAATTAGGAAATTTGAACACAAAACTAGCTATAACTCAGTTAGTACAGAAGGTACGTCCCAGATGCCTGCACCAGACGGGGCTTTTCAAGATCTAACAATTTAACAGTATCATTCAGTTTTCCCTAGACCGACCTTTGTTGCCACAGTAAGGAAACTTTGGGAAGCTGAATGCAAAAATTGCCACAAATCGGCTGGTACACGAGATAAGTCCAAGTTTTTAGCAACGGGGGTTTGTGGTATTGGCATAACGACGTGATTCAAATTTGCCTCACACGGACCATCGCTGCCATGATAATGAAAATTACGAAATCTGAACAAAAAGTTGGCTATTACATGGTTCGTTGAGAGAAAAATCCAACATTCTCCTTCCGACTGGATATATTTAGGGTAGGAGAATTTAACAATATCACTTGTATGTGCCCTATCCCTAACATTAATGGAACTGTGGACAATTCGAATAGCTGCCCCTCGGAATAACGGGATGCCACCTTACGGAGAAACAATGCATTCTGATTTGAAAAAAGCATCAACTGGCACATCTCTCAGAGTATTTGAGAAGTACTAATTATGTTAATTAAGCTATTCCAGAGTAACACAACATGCATCCATAAAAACTACCATTTACGAGGTATTCAGGACAGCCCGTCTTGCAAGGGCTGCTTTGGAATTTTATACATTATATTTCAGCCCGAGATGATTTTTTCTGTTTTTGGTCACGACTCATATCGCCGTTACAGTTTTATAAACTGGAAATTTTTTAAATGTAATCTACGAAAAATGCACATAATCGTGCTCATGTCAGCACAGCAAACAGGACATGCCACTGCTAGATCGGCAACTCTCAGTGCACAGTTCTCGCAGAAGTACGCATGTCCATTTGGTACTAATGCAAAACCACAAGACACACTTCACTGGGGCTGCTGCATCTGCTGCTGTCTTCAGCAGCCTGCAAAGCTTCCTTGTGAGTGTGAATGAAATTGCTCACAGCCAGCATAAACTGCATTCAACTGTAAGTGATTCTGTCAAATCTGGAAAGGCATGAGTTGATACATTTTTGTTCATCATGTTTGATTTCTTTCTTCGGCCATCGTGCCGCACCTTTGACGTTCTAAGTTGTCCAGTCTCACGTAGCCTACCCCAGCATTCTGGTGCTGCTTTGCCCAGTCTCACTTTCCCAGACTCATCTTCTCATGCCCTCACTAAAAGAACTGTTTAGTGTAGATTTTCTCAAATATAGTTTAAACATAGTTCACAGTAAAAAGTACATATTTTTATGAGGCATTATGTTGTAACTAAGACAATGCAACTGTAATGCAATAAATGTGTGAGATACAACAAAGCCAGCAAGTGGTGAGAGTGACATTCAAGTTTACCAAATTTGAGTCGAGCACTTGCAGCAGCACTTGACGATGCAGCTCCCTGCAGCATGCACAACCCAGCTTAACACATCTGAAATATTACATAATCACGGCTTGTGCGGTACCGTAGCAACAAGCTGTTGTATAAGCGATGTGCCTTTTCAGTGGGAGAAGGGAAATTTTGTCCCCCACAGCTACCACAGCAACTGACAACGACCTTCGTGACATGCATTGACAATGACAAACCACGACTGATCCAAACACCAAGGTCACATACGACTACAGTACCGGTACCTTAACCTTACAGACGGACAGAGAGACGGACGGATGGACAGACGACTTATGAAGTTATGACAGCAATACCATGCTTTGCACTGCGTGTATTGCTTGGTAAAAATGGAAAACAAAATATGTATACAGTTAAAATTATTTAAATAAAAAAAACTTAAAAAAAACTTAAGTGAAATTAATTTGAGAACAGAAAATAAAGTAACAATCCTGTTGTCAGTGGAAATGAACTGAGTCTAGAGTACTAGCAGACTCATTAAGATCCATTCAAGTGTACACGTATAGTAACACGAATAAAGATAATGTAATGCACACACCTTCACTCGATTTCTGCTCTGAGCTGTAATTAATTCATTGAGCATTTCAGCATTCTGAGAAATCTCCAATGTCTGCAAGTAATATCAACAGTCAAAACCACTGCAAGTCCTCACAAGTTCAAGCAACAATAATAACATCACAACTGCAAGTGTAAGAGTAATTTATCATAAACTCACAATCAGTACTAGCTGCATACCTGCCTGCTTTTGCACAATGATATGCACTCAGATCATACACTGCCATACCATGCATATAGGTATACTGTATATAGCCATTTGTGACATGCAATGAACACATCGACCACCACTTTTGGCCGACACAGTCATCCTGTCGGTCAACATGTAGTTTGTCACAGGAACTGAGAAGCACAACATTTCTTGCAAAAAAACATTGAATTTTTGCATTGCAGTGCTTTCTGTTTGACTATCACACTGTCAGCCAATGCGCTGCATGAACCAAAATTGTTGGCTGATATTGTCATATTTAGACGTTTACAGTTATAATTTTTACAGCATATGTCACATATTATCACATCATGTCCCACCAAATCTTCCTTGGCCAAAACCTGAAACCATATGACATCTCTGGATGTCCCCCCTGTCAAGTTTCACTGATCTCTATCTTCATACACTGCTTCAGCCAATCAGCATCATCTTAGTTATGTTACATCTGTAATGAAATGTTCAGCATTTTTGACACATTCTACATGCATGTGTGACGAACAGATGGAAAACTGTTGGAATATACACATCACACTGGCACGCAATGCGCTGCATTGCAAATACAGTGCTACACACAAACAATAAACTTTAACTGAAGTCTTCTAACAGAAAAATGATTATAATGTCAGTTTTTGGACAAAGACCAGTCTTGGTCATCTAATGACACTAAATACGACATTCAATGCAACTGGTACAACAGTAAGAACATCTGGCAGTGGCTGGAATGCTCAAGTCATACCAATGAATGGTGTCTATGGATCTGTACTCACTCATAGGAACACAGGCTTCGTTAATTGATAATAAACACGTGATTTGTTTATTATGAAAATCGTACAATAGTACACATAAAAATGAATAAAAACAGTGAGTAAAAAGTAAGGCTAAAATACAGACAACTGATGAATACAAAAATCAATGTCAGAGTCAGACAAAATTGAGAGATCCATGCAAGAACTTTTCACAGACAACAGCTCTGAAATAACGCTCGCAGTGTCTCGTACATACTGCGAGTAAGAAGAACTAACATGGTGCCAGACAAACATATTGCAGATATCATGGAACTGATCCAGAGTTTTATTATACTTGTTATACAGAACTATGCATTTAGTCCAAGTGGCAACTTCATATAAGCAAAATAAATGCCATATTTTGCAACTTGACAGACAATGCTATTAGAACTCTCCAGACAGTTGTCTATGAAATGGATACATCGACATACAAGTTCATCTATTAGTGACAAATTGGAGCCAACAGAACAGAATCATCCTACTTGGTAGGCCCCACGCATGGCAATACACACATCATCCAGCAACGGATGGGACAGATCCCACAACAGGCTACCATAGAAGTCACAGCAGTACTGTCGCATCAGCCGAAACTTAACAGCAGGAGTGCAGCCAGAGAAATAGCAAAGTACATTATTGACTTTACCACAGAAAGAATTCTTACAAGAAATGACATCACTTCTGTCATTCAAGTTTGCGGCAATGATATGTCCTAAGTGACAAACATTAATGGTTTACTATCAAGCTGAAACTCTGGTAATGTAGAATAGCCACGACGGCATTTAGTGGCAAACATACAGGCAAATTTGGAGGCATTAAAAGCAACTGAGAATTTCCAATAAAAAAGGAAATGCACTAAGTAGAATAGAAAAGCAACAAAAAGCCATCCTGGAAGAAAGTGTACAGAAGGTATTTTTGAAACTGCCATAAAATAAATGCACTATTGCGCTGATATGAAATTTTGTACGCCTATAGCAGACTTGTAACAAGTCCATCAACAGCCAAGTCCAAGTGCAAGTGCAAGTCCACTATCCTCAAGTCCAAGTCCAAGTCCAAGTCCTCTTCCAAAAAGCCAAGTCCAAGTCCAAGTCCAGTATGGAAAAACGTACCTGCAAGCATTTTTATAGTATTCCAGTATACTATTCCAGAACTAATCCTTAAATTAAATGGTAGTATATCAAAACCGATTACCGATTTTTGAAAACCGGTTACCGTTACCGTTACCGATGTGACGTCACAGTCCGCGACCAT
>Ga0209679_1001319_pt1 | contig 10481 bp, 7 predicted proteins | sample WorMetHEROISLAND_4_FD_187408 | JGI IMG/M metagenome (GOLD analysis project Ga0209679, IMG submission 187408) | Marine gutless worms symbiont microbial communities from Max Planck institute for Marine Microbiology, Germany - Olavius sp. 2 HERON... ...
CGCTCTGCTAGGCACAATACCGGCGCGCGGCGGACAGACGGACGGACGGACGGACGGACGGACGGACACGTCGCTGTCGCAAAGACCCGCGCTAGCATAGCGTCGCGCGGGTAAAAATTAAACATACAGATACTGCACAAAGCGGAACACCGGCTAAATAACAGACATTAACAACGGCAATTTGACCACTCAACAAATACATCACATTCACGACAGCAGAAGAGGTGCAACTGTGAGTTTGACACCTTGTGATAGGGAATGGGTGTTTGTTATCACATACTCACTGGTACAAAGCCAATGTATTACAAGATGCACGCATATCATTAACATATATTAACAGCCAGTCATTGCAATTCTTTGTAATGAGCTAATATGAGGCGTGTCTTGCACTTTTTTTGCTACGGGATTCTCGTAGCTGATAGCGTAGAATGTTCGTCTCGCATCGCAGAAGTCGCGAGCTGCTACAAGATTTCGCGATCAAGAAATGTCTTTGCTACTTTTTGCTAGCCCTGCCCACAAAACGGCGACGTCGATGCCGTTAATGAGTAAGAGCCAATAAGAGCGGACAGATTATGGCTAGTGTAGAATTCTCGCATCTCAGCATCTCACACTTTCGCGAGAACTCCCGAGGCGTAGAACCGAGATTCTCGTAGGAAAATAAAGTGCGAGACGGCGGCCCTGTATTCACACACTGTGTCAACATGCATTCATAAGTATTTTATAAATACAGTAAACATGGTTTGACTACAATCCTAAATGGCCCTCTACAGAGCACAATTATTATAATTAATTAATAATTATAATTGATGTGGGTTATAAAGGCTTCTGTTCATTGCCAAACCAGTCACAACAGATGACATTCAAATGAACCAAGTGTTTACCTTCCTTGGAACACTTTACCTTCCTTTGGACAAGCAGCCAGATGCCCAGCACAGATACTACAAGAATTATTACTTCACATGTCATTCATTAGAATATCATCAGTATTACTGTTAGTATTAGTGGTGACATGGTGCAAATCAGTACTGTGTCCAGAAAACCCCACTTGTTATGAAATAAAGTTACAATATCTTAACAAAATCGCATAAAATCATGGCAGAACAATTAACAACTCCATTAATTTTCAATCTCTTGACAATATTTATCAACAATACTGAGAGAACATTCAAAATATTATTGTCCTAGCATAAGTTTACATCAGTCAGTTGAGATTCTGACATTGAGTTACCAACAGCAGTTCTGTTTTTCGTGGATCCAACATATAATAATAGCAATAATAATAATAATAATAACAGTAATATATAATAATAGTAATCATAACTGTATAGCGCCTCAGTACCGTAGCTTCAGAGATGCTGGCAGAAGACAGGTTACAGTCAACTACAGGCAACAGTAAACAGACTCGCACAAATATAATCATTTATTAGAATATCGCCGCTGCATTCAGCGAATTTACTTGGCACCTTAAATACTCGTATTGTATTGTACTCTACTGTATTGTATTGCATTGGTACACATGCATCAAGCTAACACACATCATAATACTTCAAACAATATTGCACATTCCTATCGTCAACAAAATAAGCAGCAGCTATTTGGTAATCAGAAAGCAGTTTCCTCTACGATAACTATCCAAAATTATAGTTTACGTCTCAACATAAATGACGATCATAAAATATATTATAGTTGTGCCTTGTCACTTTATTAATAGCCTCGTACACACATGCACAACACACACAACATACCTGTATGTATTTCACTTCAATGTCATTCGCTCACTAGAAACAGAGCAATGAACACTAACCATCACTCACGCCTACCCTAAACAAGCAGGCCTACAGCCAAGGTGGTCAGATGGGTCCTGTGACCACCCCCCCCCCCCCCCCCCCCCCCCGCCACTGAAAAGTCGATTTGATGCTCAATGTGACTTACCAGCCGCACCTGATCCATAGAGGAATCTTTTGATCGTGTGAGGTCTGTAGGGCCAGGCGGACCAAATTAGTCCATGAAAAAGTCCACCTTTGTGTCTTGCATTTGTTTTAAACCGTTCTTGAATGCATTCACAGTTGATGAATCAATAACACACTGTTTCAAACCATTCCATCGGTAAATGTTGTCTCAAATCTAGTCGGCATCTGTTTTTCTCGAGCTTGGCTGTAGCCTGTATGTCTTCATGTCTCAACAGCATCCAGCACTGAGTTAACTTATCGGATTATAAAAAAAGTCCAAAATCTGATAAAAACGACCCCAGCTGGCTGGCTATAGACCTGATACGCACTGTTTCACTGAGCTATGTACTGCTGCGAGCAGCGCTGGCAAACATACTATATACAACGCAAGTTAACAACACATAGCAAAATGGACTAGTTGAGAAGGAACTACAGACAGTAGCTTGCACAAAATGAACAACACTAAAGCACACATGCTGAAAATGACATTAACTGAGAGCTATAGGTTCATCTCAGACAAAGGAATTGATTCCTGTACAGCTTTCTTTGTTGAACGAAACATGCCAGGATTGGCAGCGAATTCCTCGTAGGATGGCGGAGGAACAGACGGAATGTGATCCGACGGTATAATTGGAATGGAGCCCATGTCATCCGGACGGTCATCGGAATAAATGACGGGCAGAGGAGGAGCGCACGGTTCTGCTTCCGGCAGACGTGAGAAATCGCCAATAGATTGCGGCTGATTAATAACAGGAACGGGACGAGCGAGGACTTTCTTGACGATACGATAACTATAGCTTGCCACCGAAGAATTGAAGATGAAGCGATACGGCCACGTCAGGCAGAGGCAGGAAGCCAGGCAGAAGCAGCTACTTGTCATCCACGAAGGTACACTATGGTCACGATCACGTACGGTCAGCGTCTTGACGAAGCTGGGAAGATCATTCTTTATGGAGAACTCCACAAATTCATCGCGAGTCAAGTGTCTCGCTTTGAAATCTTCGTACGCTTCTTCGTGCAAGCGCTTTGACCCGTCGTCAGCAAATGTAATTGCCTGTCAGTATAAAAAACATGCACTGTTGTACAGCAGTAATGGCAACCGTATTTCCGTGTTACTGTAATCAGACAGCACTATTAAGTATTCAAGGTTGGAAGTTCAAAGCATAAAGCGGTCCGCACAAGTGCAATACAACTGCAATACAACTACAATAACATAACACAAAAATTTTGTTGTATTGCAGCAGTCCGCACAAGCGCAATGCAACTGCAATACAAGTTTTTTACAACTGCTGCAAGTAGCCTGCAAGTTGTAGAAAACTTGTATTACAGCACTGTATTGCACGGGCCCGCACAAGTGCAATACAACTGCAATACAAGAAAAAAATTCTTGTATTGCAGTTGTATTGTAGTTGTACTGCACTTGTGTGGACCGCTTAAGTGTATGTTCAACTGGAAACAGTCGATCAGAAATAACATTCGTGCTGTATGTTTCTTCCATGCTCTGATGCTGCTGGTTTGGTGACAGGAAACGCATCTGGCCTGTAAAAAATCTGCTCACGCAATTGCCTCAAAGAGTGTTGCTTTGGACTCAACCTAACCTAGATGAACTCCAAAAAGTAGGCAAATTAAACAAAAAAAAAGAAAGCAGCAGCAGCAGCAGCAGCAGCAGCAGTAGCAGTAGTAGTGTAGTAGTAGTAGCAGTAGTAGCAGTACGTACCAACTCCAACTGCACCTTTGTCACATATGATAATGGCGGAGAGAAGTTGGCTGAATCGTCAAAACAGTCCGTGTACACAAATGGTTCCTCAATAACAGCCCCTTTCACTCGTTCTGTGTATGTCTCCAAGTGTTGGCCATAACGGTCATTTACCTAAACACCAGCAGTAAAATAAATAACCCAAAATCATGCGCAAAGTTAAGCTGTACAAGGTGTCTCAAAAAGGGTCCGCTTTGTCTGCGCTTATAACTTTAACGTATGTCAATCGATTTTCATAGTTCTTGACAGATGTACACTAGAAGAAAATTGCAACAAGAAAATATATAATTAGCCCACCTTGCACGGTTTGTGCAACTGCAATACCTAGTAAAATCTTGATCACAACTGTAGTCATATTCACGGCTATATTGGTACATAGTAATTGCAAAATCATAACTTTAGAACCGGCTTACTCAAGTAAGTGAAAGAGCAAAATAGCACAGTTGCAGCAGATGTTTAAAATGTCATCCTATTAGGTGTCAATAGGTCTGGACCAACTGATCCTGCGCATCAGAACTACAGGCTATGGTCCATGTAGACTTGCTGTTCCTGGTACTAGGTGCTGGAACAGTCTGACATTGGCACTGAAATCGCCATCACTGTCAATATGTCAGTTTGTTGCCAGCTTAAGACAGTATACCCCTAATCTCCCCCCCCCACAGAAAAATTGTATTTGCACGACTTTGAAAAGTGGTCTTTGGAAATCTGGATAACTAGTTGATCCTCACGGTACTGCCATTGCTGTTAGCTCCAAATTTTATTAGAGCTGTTGGATTAATGCGCTAAAGAATTAATCGCGATTAAAAAAATAACGCCATTAAAAAATTAACACACATACATAAATTCTATGAAGCAGAAGTTCCAATATGCAATTGAACTGCGGTTATTTGATGATCGCATAATATTCAATTAATTATTAACAACAAATGTCGGTTAATTTGTTAGTTGTGCATCATTGTTTGATGGCAAGTTTGACAGTGGTCACATCTTGTAGATGAGTCGTGAACAGCAAGACGTGCAGTCACTGACGGCAACCTACAACATGAACTATACCTGTCAAATTGACACATTAAATAACACGCGATTAAAATAATAAATCGCACGATTAAAAAAATTTAATCGCTTGACAGCTCTAATTTTATTCATACTTACATTCAAACAAAGTTATTTCACTACAGCACACACTTGATTTCGTTGTGGCTTGAACGATAAATCAATATAACTGCATAACAAGCCCGCAGTGTACTTCTAAGCTGATATTTGCCTCAAGTGATAGCCACCCACTGGAATGTTAACAGCATAAAGTACACTTCAAGTAATACGTTTCAAATAAGTCAGGCAAATTAAACAGTTGCCTTTTTATTGTGAGCAAATGTGTAAGAAATCAGCACGATAAACACGAATAAGTGATATTACAATAACTTTCGTACCGTGCGACTTTTTGTCTCGTTGTGCGAACACTCGGCTTTGAATATAATAGCAGGCTTAGCAGCCTTCATCTCCATGATCTGCTCGCCAGCAGTCACCTCCTCGTTCTCAAGTTCCGTCAGGTAACTGTATTCGCGAGAGCAGAATGACTCGGAAAACACACAGCAATACAGTACCCCGAGACACACAAAAGCCATGATCGCTACTGCCGATGTCAACGAGGAGCCATCAAGAGGTACAGAACTGTACCACACAAAGTAGATGATGACGAAGACCAGCCATGCCCACCAGGACATGTAGAAAAATAAGGAACAGGTCGATTGTAAACTGGCCTTGCGCTTGCGAGTTTCCGTTTTCAGTTCGTCGTTGACGGGAATTTCCTCATCTATTCGTTCTTCATCAGGACGGCAGCATGCAATGCAGCAGTAGCAGAAGAATGGAAAGCCGAGTTGCACTACCACCAGTACAACAATCACAGTAGCAATCGACCCAGACGACTCCTCGGCAGCGTACTGATTGCCAGACTGATTGTAAGACGTTAACCATACGAGAGTGGTTGCCAAAGTCGTTGATGTTGTTGAAACATAACACATGGTTCTACTGCTTGGCTGCCAAGACCCATTTTGGCACACCGAATATTCATTTTCGCCTGACGAACAAAAGACCGTCAATATGCTGCCTTCGTAGTGTGGTGCAGGATCTACGAGTACGGATGCTTGTGGTGGAGTTTGAAATGACGTGGCACACTGCGACATACGATGTTCACACTGTATGCCTCGATATCCGGTCGCACAGATACACGACGATACCCCATTAGAGTCAGTGTGACAGGTGCCCCCATTGTTACAGGCTACAGCGCCAGCGTTCTCACAGGTGATGCTACTGGGCAGTTCGCGGCTACACTGCAAACGATTGAATGCTCTTCTACGAGTATGTGTAGAAGTAACGGAGTAGTATTCGATCCAGAACCAGTCTGTCCTGTTTTCATATTCCACCCTCATTGCATTACCTTCCATCTCGAGAATTATTCCACTTGCGAGAGACTCGGTGCCGATTTCCGCACCAACCAACCATTTTCCGCTCTTATGAAACAAATACCGTTGAGTGATACTGCGCTGCGACGTTTTGTTAGAACTGTCAATCACCATTTTGTAAACTGGGCGAAGATTAGAAAAAACGCCGTCAAGTAGCTTGAAGTGAAGCTGACTTAGACGTACAAACATCAAGTCAATGACTGCAGTGTTTAGTAGCAGAAACTTCGCAGGAGAAAGGTATCCACTGGAACAAAAGCCAAAGTTCTCATCAACACACTGTGGGCTCATGTAGGACAGATTTCTGTTTTCAAAAAACCGACGTTGGCGAGGATCCCATTGCTTCCAACTGGAAAAAGTGAACAAATGCTTCAGCGAATAGTCCACGTCTGACATTATTTCTGCTCCAGACGTCCGTTGCACCTTCAGTAGACCACGCGACTGGAACTGACTGATCACAAGAGAGGCTTGTGAAGAGTTATAATAGAGGTACAGCTCGTCTAACTCGTGTCGATATATTGGATAACCACCCATCTGCACAAAGTACCAGTAGTCACACTTCTTAAGAAAGTACATGGAAATGAAAATGTATCGAACTACATCTGAGTAATTTCTCTTAATTATGTGTGTGTGTGTTTTAATAGTTTTGCACCTGCTATTTCTGCTGTAATAACACATGACGATGATGTGATGATTCAAAAACTCGACAAACCATAAACCTATCCCTATCAACAAAGGGCAAATCCTAGTCTTGTTTTTTTTCTCTTTAGGTTCTATCTCTCAGTGTTTTTAAAGGAATTTTCACTGGGTGACATTAATCATCGTAATGTTAAGCCTAGCCTAAAAACCTACCTATAACCTTATGTGCCAAACACATCACAACAGAAGACCTAAGATGTTTAACAATGAGAAACACAAAAACTAATTTATTAATTTATTAGTACCACAATATTTTAATGACTGGGTGAAAAAAACTATTCACTAAGCGAAATAAATGTCGCCCAGTTAGCCTGGCAGGTTCTATAAACCTAGTCTGCTGGATTATGTCATCTTCTGCAATGTGCCATGTGCATCGTTACCATACTTGTACATGTATCCACTGTCTCCACCTTTCAACCTGTTTATAGCACTAGTGTACCGTAACAGACAATACCTGACCCAAAAAAGAATAACTAACATGCTTGTGTTTGAGAAATCCTGGTCAAAATATTACCCAAATATGCTGGCATGCTTCGAGGTCAAGATTATGTCAATAGCAGATAAATGTCAAGCAATACGTCTTAGTTGCTGTTACTTATTTTGACATATAAGCAGTTAATTAATACTAGTAAATAAAGTAATTTATTAATAACTAATAATAATACTGCAGATAAGCACTGCCTACACTTACCCACTGAGACAAACGCAACTTCTGCAGTTTGTAAACGCCAGCTAATTGTGGATAGAATGTCGTAGTCGAGTCCAGCCCTTGCAAATAAAGTCGGGCACACGGCTCAGTATAAATCTCGCGAACAAGCAATGAAAACAGCACAATGGGAAACCAACAGATCATGTACATGGTAGCAGCCTGCATCAGCAGTTAGTTTCTGTCACCTATCATCACACATCAACACATGAACACGTGACATCAACTTGCAAGAACTAGTGCAAGTCTTTTAAAATTTTGCAACAAAAATTCCCGGACAGAATGCAAGCAAACTAATACAGTTCAACACAACAGTTCTATACAAAAGTGGAAAAAAGAGATAAAAGTAACCATAATGATTTTCAACAGAAAGCAATGTTAAAATATCCTGAATCACAGCCTATTAAGTAACATCACGTAACGTGTAAGAAAGTACAAATGTAAAAGAGTGAATGGCAAAAGACACGATGACAGTAATTATATATGTTGTTCATTAATGACGGTCACTTTACTCAGATGGCTGCAGACATCATTCAGTCTTGATGGAACCATCATCAGCTGATTCACGCCTTATTTATTCCGTCGAACACAATATGTACGATCAAAGGGGACCAGCTCAACACCATCGATGGTCCTATTTGGAGTTCCGCAGGCTTCAGTCCTTGGACCAATCCTGTTTCTCCTGTATAACACTCACCTGATACAGTTGGCGAATTACCACCATCTACATCCCCACGTATACGCCAACGACACTCAGATCTATGGGCTCCGCAACCCAGCAGACGTCGACATCCTTCAAGAACGAGTGTTTGTCTGCGTAGATGATTGGCGGCATGGATGCAGGCTAACCGGCTGCAGCTTAATCCCACCAAGACTTAAGTGCGGTGGTGTTCGTCTGCATGGCGTCAACATCAGATCCCGATCGTGCCAGTACGTATCAGCAACACGTCTGTGTTGCCAATATCATCTGTATGGGACCTTGGGGTCTATGTCGATGCCGACTTCACCATGACTGCTCACGTCAACACTACTGTTACAGCCTGTTTCGCAACACTGTGGCAGATATGAAGCGTGCAATGTTTATTGTCAAATGACACTTTGCTGACGCTGGTTCAAGCACTCGTCGTCAGCAAAGTTGACTGCTACAACACAGTGCTGGCTTGGATCTCTCGATCATTCCTTCATCGACTCCAATCAGTGCTGAATGCCGCTGCTCGGTTGGTGTTCTCAGCAAGGCAGTCAGAACACGTGACTCCACCTCTTTAACAAGTCAGACATCTGGCATCATCCCGTCCAACTTCAAGCATGCAGTGGTCCGTCCACTGCTGAAAAAGGATGGACTAGACGTCAGTGATCCAAAGAATTTCAGGCCAGTCTCAAATCTGTCATTTCTCTCGAAATTATTGGAGAGGACAGTACAGAAGAGACTTCAGGCTTTCCTAGATAGCAATGCTTTGATGCCACTGACACAGTCTGCCTACCGTCAGTTTCACAGTACTGAAACCACTGTTACAAAGGTGTTCAATGACTTGTTGCTGGCTGCAGATAACGGAGAGGTATCTGCCCTGTCTTCTATACCTCATGGCAGCATTCGACAGTACACCATAGTCCATGACCTAATGTTACTTAAGCTTGAGCGTCAGTTTGGCTTGCGTGGCATTGTGTTAAAGTGGTTCCAGTCGTATCTGTGTGACATTTAGAGTTATTTACAATGCCAGTGTGTCGTGCACTGTTCATGTCTCTTGCTCCATACCACAAGGATCGGTACTCGGCCCGCGGCTGTTTATTATGTACATCGCTGATCTCGAAGAGAAGGTTGACGAGCATGGCGTGAATTATCATGCTTACGCTGATGACATGCAGTTGCATCTGCATTGTGTCTGCGACGACATGCCATCTGCTGTTGAGAAACTCAAACACTGTATCACAGATATTAATCAATGGATGTCGGCCAACCATCTTAGGCTCAATCCGGAGAAGACGGAGCTCCTGTGTTCTGGTTACAAGCACAGCCTCTGCAGACTAGGAGGTTGTAGGCCAGCTATCAAACTCGGTACAGACACCATTAAGGCCAGTGGACATGTACGAGTCCTCAGAGTTACTATGTCGTACAATCTCAGCCTTGAGAGACGTCTCAGCTGTAAGTGCAGCCTGCTTTATTATCTGGGCAGATTCGTCATGTCCGGCAATCATTGGACGCTGGGTCAGCAGCAACACTCATTCATGCATTTGTGGCATTAGTTCACAGCGAAGGTTATTTATTTGCTGAGACTGTTACGTGACCAAACTTCTGACGTAAAACACTTAGTTTCTCCACATCTGTGAATAACAGAGTAGTCGAATTTTGCGTTGTGCTTACAAGATATAAGTCACATCACATGAGCATTCTGGCCTGCGCCGCTTAATGGCTCTACATCTACATCTATACCATCAAGCATGTTTAACTGCTCAATGACTTGAGTTATAGGAACTCCACTATAGGCTACTTCGTAGGGAGGCGTTGGACAGACTGCGTGTTCGCTCGAACATTATCTATCTACGTGTCTATCTATCTATCTATCTTATATTCATTTATTTACAAAACAGAACATCGCGATAAAGCATTATGCAGAAAAAATAAAACACGTAATACGTTTAGCAAAATTACGCCATTTACATTATTATAATTATGATAAACAACCAAAAAGGAAGTACAAATACTAATAGACGACTTATCATTCGAATCAAACATTTTTAAAGTAAGTAACGCAATGATTGTAATAACCATGATGTTGATCATATTCATCATTTATGTAAAAAAACTGCACAGTTTATACAAACTCTGTAAGGGTGACATTGTGGTTGGAGATATAAAACTGCAAAGATCACCATTACAAAATTCCAACTTCGTCATTACACTGTCAGTAGGGTTC
>Ga0209679_1001320_pt1 | contig 10477 bp, 8 predicted proteins | sample WorMetHEROISLAND_4_FD_187408 | JGI IMG/M metagenome (GOLD analysis project Ga0209679, IMG submission 187408) | Marine gutless worms symbiont microbial communities from Max Planck institute for Marine Microbiology, Germany - Olavius sp. 2 HERON... ...
GAAAAATCTGGAGTCACTTCACTTGTAAAATGAATTTCTGACTTGCTTGAATTTTTTTCCGGCGGCGAGCGAGATTTATTTTTTCGACGGCGAGTCGACTAAAATTCGGCTACTCCCAGGTCTACTCACGAAACCAACAGCCAATAAGCTTTCATTTGATATATAGAATCAAGCTAACATTCCGGGCATTTTTGTTGCCGTACTAAACAGTGTGCCGCAATAAAAAAGGCCCATTTTGTCTTTGTAACTTTGACAACAGATTTGCAGCTATGGGATGTATAAGAACCTACGCTGCACAGATTTTGCATCTTTCTTACAGAAATTGTGAAATTTGGGGAAAACATTGACAGCGATGTTTCCAGAATAAAACAGTGACATTTTTAGGGGTGAAAAACACGACTAAAATTGTGATCAAGACTTGTACAAGGTAGTGCAGTTACACAAAACGTGTTAGCTGCGTTAATTATACGCAGTCTTTTTGCAACGTTTTTGTAGCATATGTCTGCCAAAAATTATGAAAATGGATTGACATGTGTCTCAGTTACGAGCAAAGACAAAGTGATCTGTTTTTATTGAGACTACGTATATTTCTACATTGTGCATTGTCTCACGTGTACTCAGTTGGGCTCATTTAGAGCTGATCTCAGAGTAATTCTGCCTCATTGCAATGCTTGTGACATACGACTGTATCCATGGCCGATCACCAGTGTACTTCCGCGACATCTGTTCACTGATCGTCTCCGTTCCCTTTCGTTTTCGGCTTCGCTCTGCTGATAACGATGACATGATTGTACCACGTACTCGGACCGCACGTTATGGTCCGCGCAGTTTCCGCGTCACGGCACCCCAGATTTGGAACATGTTGCCACCTCATCTCAAGAACAGTTCAAGTCGAGCCTTAAGACTTGGCTCTTTGTGCAAGCCTACTCATAAGAGGCGCCTCTGAGAACTTTGTTTAAGCGGCGCTTTACAAATACTAGATTTGATTGATTGATTGATTGATTGTGTGTTGTGTCTGAAAAGCTCAGATAGTAATTTCACAGATGTTGTCACGTCTGTAATTTCAACAGTTCTCTCTGCAGCATTTCTGGCAGAAATTATGTTAAAAAGGTTGAAGGTGCATTTAGCTCTTTAGGGGAACCCGTTTCAGAGCTATGGGGTGTCACTGGCCATATGGGATCACACAGTGTTACCTGCCACCCGACACAAGTGAATTCGCCCTGCCGTAACCCAGCCAGCTGGGCCGGATGATCGATTTACCTACCCCGGAGGGATGGAAGGCTGAGTTGACCTAGGTAGCTTGATAGTGGCCCGACTGGGAATCGAACCCACGACCACTTGATTGGAAGTCCGACACCCTAACCGTTATGCCACCGAGCCACCCTAAAATTGTGTCGTCGTGATTACAGAAACATTGTCTCTACGTCTCTACTGATGATGTGTCCAACTTAATGATAGCAACATAAGACAACACTTGCTGCCGTTTTGTCAACAGCTCAATGTCTGCATGTTCGCTGTGTTGTGGGTTAGGTCCATCTAATGAAATTCTGGCTGTAACGAAAGGCAAAGAAGATTCAGTCCAAAGTAAGACATTTACTGCTAGTGGATCTGTGATGGGAGACAGAATCATAGCAACTGTAGCATGTGCTAGTTCTTTGGTGTTGTTACCTAGGCACATGTGGTCTCATGTCTACTTTTTGTCACTCTAGTAAAGACTGGGAGGAATAATACTTTGTCGCTTTGTGACATTTTATATAGGCGCCTTAGAAATACTCTTACTTACTTACTTACTTATAATGATGTTGGCTTCATTTCCTAAGGTGCCGAATACGTATCGTCCGAAAGCTCTGAAAATCGATGTTTTCGATTATGCCACTGTCGTTTAACTCCACCTCTCCGAGGAACCCCAGCGAATATCCGCATAAACGTTATGCGTGTTGTGGTGATTGCATATGCTTGTACAAATTTGTATTGTTTTAAGGTTACTTTGAACGATGTGTGCAGTTGATACAGCAGCAGTATTTTGTGAGAAAAGTGTTTAGGAAGATAAATTTCCCACATCATTTAGCGTTAAATGAGGCAGTGTATTATCTTCTGGTCCAATTTCGTCACATTCTTTGCAGCGGTGAAAATAGACTTTTCAAAATGATTTGCATTTTTGCTCCAATATTTCAAACTTGGTTAGCAATCAACAAAAATTGATTAGCAAAACAGACACATGTGCCCAAATGATATTAACGAAGCAGTTTTGTATTCGCAAGCGCAGAAACACAACACTATATCCATAAACAGGAAAGAGCAGAATAATACTGGCTGTCCTAATTGAGCTACACTGTTAAACTGTTATTATGCAATGCAGAGTAAGTTTATTACTTGGCTGCCAGTGGCTGCCAATGTAAAGACCTACAGAGAGCATCAGGATAATGTTTGACTAGTTTTCAGTGTCAGTGTCAGCATCACTTTCTTTTGGCTAGAGTACAGTCCGACTGCTGGCATGGCACGCTGAAAAATATGACCCTGACGTTCCCGCGTACTAACGATTCGCACCCGAATGCACGAAATTATCGAATTGATTCGCAAACACCCGAAAATGCGTCGCATTTTGCGATGCGAATCACCTTATTTTCATCACTGATTCTTTGCATGTTTATTATACAGTAGTAGTGTTATCCTTCAGTGCTTGGACGCTGCTGGTGACAGGAACGGCATCCAGCCTGTAAAACTTCTGCCGCAACAGTTCCCTAGAGTTTACTTTTGGGAACGACCTAGCCTGTAGTTTCATAGAAATGGAGATAGACACCGCACCCATAAGTTGCAGAGCTGTGAGAGGGCAACGTTGACTGGTGTAAGGTGACCATTAATCCATGATAGAAATTTGGGACACCTTAAAGTTAAAAGTTAAAGTTAAAAACAAATTTTTAAAGCGCCATAGACTCCATACGGTCTGTACAGATACAGAGACGATGGCTACGTTACAGTTAGCCGACAAGTTGGTGTCGAACGCAACGGTAAACAGATGTGACTTAAGTCGACGACGAACAATAGGCGGACTGTTTGTTTCAAGAACTGGGATACTGCGGGATACCTTTACCTTCTTGTTTACCGAACCTGGAGTAAGCTCATCATCATCATCATACTCTTTATTACAGAGAACTGACAAACCGCAGCCACCGTGACAATAAAATAAAACACAGTGAAGATTAATAAAATCCACAGTCTAAATTCTATGATCTACAGCTTAAAAGCAAGTAGTCATAATCACAGAATGGTATTCAGTATTTGTCTTTGTATATCATTCGTGAAATAGAGTTAGCATCCGAGAGATGCCCTGCACGGTCTGGCAAAGATCTGTTGTGAATTCTATGCCTGAATTCGTAGTTTTGGGAGGCAACTGATGGTGGTGATAACCTGGATTTATTCGAGAAAAGTGGGCTGGTTAAACAAAATGGAGTGTGTGAGTGTGTGTTTATCGCACACTGACGTATGGCAATATTTTGTGCTATATTAATGTGTTTTGACTGGTTCGTTGGTTCGTTGGTTGTATTGATTGATTGATTGATTGATTGATTGATTGATTGATTGATTGATTGATTGATTGATTGATTGATTGATTGATAGGTGGAGCAGTGGAGTCAGTAAACAAAGTGCCGCCTGCATTAAGTGCTTGCTTTCTACCGACACATCGTACGAGCAGTGCACAATTGCATGCCGAGGACATTGCCACTTTGAAGTATGTCTTGTTGCTCGTTTGATTGTAGGTTTTACATGCCGTTAGTACTCAGCTAACAATGTATTAGATTTTAAAATGAAATATATTTAAGTACAAATGAAATGTTGTATAAAAGTACTATTTTTGTGCAGTGTCTCCTGTTTTTTACTCCTCGCGCGCTAAGTTCCTAATATAGCGAAGAGGAGTGTATGAGAACAAGGTATATATTGAGGACCAACGACCGACCGACCCGCTGACCGACCGACCTCGCATTTTGGAAATATCTCGGCAACGGGTCATCCTATTCACTTCGTGTTTGGTTTTAGTGTAGGGTTTTCGGGGTCGGCGGATCGAATGACGCCATTTCCGGTTGCACCAAATCCAAGATGGCGGCTGGCCACCATCTTGGAAAATTTCAAATGGCCATATCTCCGGAACGGGTCGTCCGATCGACTTCGCGTTTGATCCTAGGGTTGGGTTTTCGGGGACGACGGATTGAATGGACCTACTTCCAGTTGCACCAAATCCAAGATGGCGGCTGTCATCATGTTGTAGTAGTAGTGGCGGTAGTAGTTTTGTTGTTGTTGTTGTGTGTCTGTAGTCGTCGCCAGTCCAGACGACCGTCTCTAAAACCTCACGTCATCACACGGTCCAGCAGCTGGCCACGATGTCATGTCACGACGGTCAAATCAGGTCACGACACTGGCAGACTGACAACAACTACTGCGGATGGTGGAAGACATGAGAAGAACATGGCTGTGGCTGATGCGAGTCCATCAATGAATGACTGGCTGAAAGAAGTTGGTCCAGTGAGCCACGTCACAGACACACCTCAGCATGTTCCACTCAGACATAAACGTACGTTTTCAACTCGTCTCTTTCTCTCTGTTACTCTTGTACTTGTACTGTACTGTACTGTACAGTTGTGTACTGTATAGTGATTAGGGCTCGTATCGTGTACTTGTTGTACTGTACTGTATAGTTGTGTACTGTATAGTGATTAGGGCTCGTATCGTGAGAAAAAATTGCATCGCGATATCGTAGGCCAGTGTTTCACGATATCGCGATATCGTAGGATGTAGTCAGGCAGGCGACGGCCCAGCCCAGGGGCGAGACAAGACGACAGCTGCTGTGAGCGTCGGCCGGTTTCCGCCGGAGACGCAAGTGGGGCGTAGGAGTGAGGAGGGGCTAATTCTACACACACAGCATTCCTCTCCATGTAGGAGAAATCGCGACGAGTCATATCACAGCCCGGCCATGCTCCCGTGGCGTGGGCCCAGTCATGGAGTCCATGGCCCAGTGGTCGGTTGTTTGCCGTGCTACCAGACAGTCTATACGGGTGTCATTCTGATGCAGATCACTTATACAGATAACGGCGCGGCGGGCGCGCACGGTAGGATGCCAGTCTAAATCATAGGGGACATGATATCGTCTGGGGCTGATTGTTTACGATATCGTAGCGGTCAAGATTTTCAATCTATATCGCAATATTGTCTTATCGATTCGAGCCCTAATAGTGGTACCGGATTTCAGTTTTCACAAGAAATGTTTTAGATTGTCACCAATCTAACTACTCATCTTGCATTATTATCTCCTTTTTTCCCTAGAACCAAACATGAAGTGTATCAGATGACCCACTGCGGAGATATGGCCATTTGCAATTTATTTGGTCAAACCGGAAGTAGCGCCATTTGATCTGCCAACCCCGAAAACCCAACCCTAGAACCAAACGTCAAGTGGATCGGATGATTGGCTGCAGAGATGTGGCCATTTGAAGTTTTCCAAGATGGCGGCTGGCCTGATCTTCGATTTGGTCAAACTGGAAGTACGGTAGCGCCATTCGATCCGCCGAACCTGAATACTGCGTTACCCTAAAACCAAAGATGAAGTAGATTGGATGACCCGTTGCAGAGATATGGTCATTTGAAATATTCCAAGACGCGAGGTCGGTCATTGGTCGGTTGTCAGTAGGGTTGTAACTTTTCCGGAAAAATAGAATGTCGGAAACTTTCAGGAATTTTTGGGGAAAAATTCCGGAAATTTTCCGTACCTGGAGAGTTCTGTAAAGACTATAAACAAAAATATCAATCAGACATTCGTAATGAATGACGTCATTCACGCTGCTGGTTTGCTTTCCTCAGTTTCCTGCGACTGCGAGTGCATAAAGTAAGTAAGCAAGTAAACTTAGTAAGGCAACCATCAATGCATGAACTCATTAGCGCATTACTATGTTGCAGCTGCATCAGCGTTTCATGAAATTTTCTACCACAAACTTCCCAAAAATTTTTTGCGGAATTATTCCGGAAAAGTACCGTTATTTTCCCAGAAATTTCCGGAAAAATTCCGCAGGAAATTTCCCGAAATTTCGGAACTCACAACCCTAGTTGTCAACATATACATATACTAATGTCCTCTTCGCTACGTCTGGAACATAGCACACGTGCAGTAAACATCCAGCTGGAGCCGAATTTACATCCTCGCATCCCGCCACCGCCAGGACTGTACTGCTGTCTGTTGAACTTGTCTATATATGTACTGTAGTGCTATGTACTGTACTATGTTTGTCCTGTACTGTACTGCTTTGCACTGTACTGTACTATGTTTGTACTGTAGTGCTATGTACTGTACTATGTTTGTCCTGTACTGTACTGTACTGCTTTACACTGTACTGTACTGTACTATGTTTGTACTGTAGTGCTATGTACTGTACTATGTTTGTTCTGTGATGTACTGTACTGCTTTACACTGTACTGTACTACATTTGTACTGTAGGTGTCATGTATTCTGGTGTACAATATTATGTACTCTGTATGTGATGACTAAAATACAAAAAAATGTCTTAAGGTTGTGTCTAAAAGCTGCGTGGCAGTCCAACAGTTGAAGTGCTGTTGGAAGTCTCTTCCATGGAACAGTTTAAAAAGTTCTATCACCAATCCTATGACTTGTTTGTGGTACTGTACGACAACGTCACCATTAACTGATCCACATAGTGAGGATCGTGCTGGAATGTTGGCAACCGCCGTAAGTTGGTCCGCGACGTAAGCAGGCGTGTGACTGAGTAATGTCTTGTGAACTAGAAAACACAGTTTGTAGTCGTTGCTCACTGTAATAGGTAGCCAATGCAACTGCAGATGAGTGAGCCGGACTGAATGTTTGTGTGTCTGTGTGTGTGTCTGCAGCACTGGGTGTTCAACGCAGTGTGTCATTGTGGACTTCCAGATAAATCACCGGCTCCGCTTGTCACGTTTTCGTCTTCATTCCACTGCGTCTAACATAACAATCATCTCTTACAGACTGCTTGTGCTACTGGTCAGTGGTCAGTATTGGCATCATAATGCTGTCCAGTCCAACCAGCTAGCCATGTACACGGTGTCCGGAAAAATAGTCCACAGTATTCTGTGCATCACTGTAGCAAACTTCAATATATTTTCATAATTTTTGGCACGAATCATCCTGAGACTAAACTTTACTAAAATTTTTACAAAAACTTTACCCATATATTAGCATGTCACTGACGCAGTTGTGACGTCGTCGAAAGTGCCTTTTCACTGTATCCGGGAAAGAGTTAACAATTTTCTGCATAATGACTTTAACAAATTCATATGCATTATAGTAATTTTTGGTAAGCGACATTGAAAAACCGTTGTCACTTTACCTTGTAAAATAGAACACTGTGTATTATTACACTGACCATGCCAAAATGGACAAAAATTAAAAAAAAAAGATAGTCCTGTTGGCTCATAGCTGCTTGAGTAGTCGACAGCAGTAACAAAACTTGCTAATAATGCAATGTTGGAGTCAAAAACTTTATTCACAATGTGCATCGCCGGCCTTAACGCACACTGCAAAGGCGACGCCACCACTGACTAACGGCTGCTGCACAATGACGTTTGCATATGGTGGTGATGCCCACTGCCAACATGGCGATCAACAGAACCAAATTTATAAGTTTTTGCCAAAAAACAATTTATTCCAATTTCTTCTATCTATCAGATTGCTATTAGAAAATTCTTCTCAACAGCTGTACTGTTTTTCATATTGCAAAGGCTATGCCGTGCTAATTACGTCAGCTGAATGATACTTAAATTTTTGGGTTAAATTTAATGCATTTTTAGTAAAATAGAGTATCGGTGTGATTTGTGCCAAAAATTATGAATATATACATAAATTTGTTAAAGTTATATGCAGTAAACTGTAGACTTTTTTTCAGACGCGTTGTGTGTTGTCTGTAGTAGATATGACAGGCAGAGATAATGTTCATATGAAATTGCTTCAATGGAGAAATCTCTTCATGTCTCTTGGTTGTACTTGAATGCCGTCTGATCAGTTGTCGATGACGGCAATGTTGTTTAGTTATTCTAACAGTTATTAAGTCTTGTGTTTTCACTAATCTTCATGTGCTATTGTGTTACCGGCTTCAGCTGTAGCTAGCTGAAGTCGGTGACATACTGCGTAATTAGTGAGTCGATGATCCTAGCGGTAGATCGGCAATCTCGCTGTTAACGTGGGAAAATTGCTAGAGGTAGATCGGGACAACATCCATGGTAGGCAACGTAGGCATGTGAGGCATTTTTTGCACACCATGACATCAATCACTTCCTTAGATCAGACTTATTCAGTAGATATCAGAGTATGGCGTAAGCCACATGTGGACTGAAAAAGTTATAGAATAAACTCAGTGCAAAATAACTGATGTCAGACTCAGAGTGATTTTATGTCACGGTTTTGGCACTTAAGTGTGGGAATGAGGTTGCATTCTTTTATCTACAGCGTGATTGGAATGATATAAAAACACTATCTACTGCTAGTAATTTTCTGCTTATTTATTGCAAGATTGTCAATCTACCGCTAGCACTGACCTTAGTGAAATACTGTAATGACTGATTGCGTAGTAAATGAGAGTGTAACTACTAATGGCCTGAGGTACTAGCTGGTGCTGCATTGCTGTTTGTAGATAGGAGATTAGTAAGTTAGTTGTGTGTAGAAGTCAGTCATGTTTGCCGAGATGATGTGACTTATTGGTAGACCAGCGGTCTCAAACTCAGCGCAGTATGTGGGTCTCATTGAAAAACTGCACCAGTCAGTGGGCTGCGGTCATATAAAATGCATAGATTGTTCAAGTTAAACCACTGTTGCTTGAAATGAATGTTTGGTAAAGTCCAAATTCCATTAGATCCGTCCTGTTGCAGACGTATCTCCAACATGTTGTGAGCAGAAAGTCTGTGACTTGTCGAAAATGTCGGTGAGCTGCTCATACCCTGGTCAGAGACCAAAGACCTGGTCAAAAACCTGGTTTCAGACTTTTTTGTGACATGCCGCAGACGACCTGGTTTTAAACGATAACGATAGTGTCAGTGATAATTTTGATAAAGAACGCAACAGATGGAACACTGCAGAACAAGCATGTTTTGAACAACGCTGAAGTAATGGAATTTGGACTTAAGTGTACTTGCTGAGTCTGCTCTTCATATGTTCTTTAATTCTGGCTGCTGACATGATAAGTTGTTGTGGGTCACAGATCATGTCTTAGAGCATCGCCAGATGTTTGAGACCGTTGTGTAGACCGACCTGGCACACATCAACTACTGACTGACTGACATTATGCATTAACAGTTTAACACTTCATATCACGCACATAACGTTGTCGTATTTTTCATTATATGATCGTTTTGTTTTGTTTTTATTCATTCCACGTGTTCTATCATTCTGTTTAACTGGTGATATATGTATATAAAGTATATCGCTGTGTGTTGCGTTGGGGACGACATGTTGTGTGGTAAGTTCAAGACAGATTGCTGTCGGTTGTGCCTGATGTCTAGCAAGTGCTAATTGTTGGCGTGAATATTTGTGGGTTTTCATGATTTGAACTTGGTGACTGAGGGTGAGGTGGAACTAAGTAAGAAGATCATAAAATGGAAAGCTGGGGCCCAGTTTACAAAGAGATCTTAAGATTTGTTCTAAGATTCTTTTAAGATGTGTCTTATGTTTATCTTACGACATCAACTTCCCATTCCTGCATCTTAAAGCAGAAGGTCACAGGAGTGGCAGAGTGACTACTCGTCTGTGTGTCGTCGAGGCTCTGACTGAAAAACCAGTGAACGAACTGAAACTGACATCAGAAGTTTATCTTTGGTACACGTGTCTGGCGCAGCAAGTGAACTCATCACGACACTCTGCTGTGTCCAACACAGTCGAATGCTAAGATCTTTTTAAGTCAATTTACGAAAGCAATCTGAGGTGTGAAAAGTTTTGTCGTCTCCCGTGAGGATGCACAGGTTAGGAACCAGGAACGAGTGCTGAGTGAGAGACTAGCTGGCAACCGGCTAATACAGGTTAACCTGGAAAACGGCCGTGTAACAGTGTCTGTGTGTGTGTCTGCATCTGTGTGTGTGTGTGTGTTGATTTGTTGAGTTCACTTGAACTGTGCTATGCACTGAAGTTTCTAGCGAGCATGGGCGTCGGTCCTGCGAGGGTCCGGAAGGGGAGGGATGGTGTAGCAGAGGAATGGGGAGAGGAAAGGTGGAAGAAGGAGAAGCGTGGGGAGGGAAAGGAGCAGTGGCGGTGCCAGGATCTTAGAACAGGCAGGGCCTGCAGCAGGGCCTAAAGTATTACGGTAGGGCCTCAAACTATCTGGGTTAACTATTATAATGTAACATTATATAAGGGATTATAAGAGGGGGGGGGGTAAATATGTTCAGTTTACTACATAGGCGGATTTTGGTAAACGGATTTGGGAAGGCAAGGAGCGAGGCCCGAAGGGCCAAGGAC
>Ga0209679_1001321_pt1 | contig 10476 bp, 6 predicted proteins | sample WorMetHEROISLAND_4_FD_187408 | JGI IMG/M metagenome (GOLD analysis project Ga0209679, IMG submission 187408) | Marine gutless worms symbiont microbial communities from Max Planck institute for Marine Microbiology, Germany - Olavius sp. 2 HERON... ...
GACAACCGGGGCCCGCTCAGACACGACGCTACGGCATCCAGCAGCGTCGCCACACGCCGACGACAGTGGAGATGTTGCAACAACGGCTCCAGGCAGTGATGTAAAATGAGGCTGACATGCATGGGGGCTCCTGGTCGGTGTGGTGACTTTCCAGGGACCACAATACCCCATGCATGTCCAAATTTATAGTAAATGAGCGTCACAACTTGTTGTTTTAGATTGAAATAATCTGGGGATACATCAGGGGTAGTGGCTAATTTATAAGGCGATTGCCGGAAAATGATAGACCAGTGATGGGTCGGCTATTCGTTCGTCTTCAAGGAGCGACAACAGGCGCATCGTTGTGCGATGTAACTATTGTCGCAACACAGAAGACGGACGAAAAGATAAGCAGGCTGGTCTGTCATTTGACAGAAATCGCCTAAGTATAGGGGGTCAAACCAGGACACCCTCGATGCGGTCCAGGGCCTGCTCCAGATTCTCCCGACTGGTGGCGATGGAGATACGCACGTGCCCGGCAAGGCCGAAGGCGGAGCCGGGGACCAAGGCGACGCCGGCTTGTTCGATCAGGAACTCCGCCAGGTCCAGGTCATTGCGTACCGTGCCGAGCATCTTGATCAGTCCCTCCACCTCCGGGAAGACATAGAAGGTGCCGTCGGTAGGCAGGCATCGGATGCCGGGTATGCGGTTGAGGCGTTCCACCACACAGTCGTGGCGCTCCTTGAAGGCCGCGGTCATGGTCCGGATACAGTCCTGGGGACCTGCGAGCGCCGCCTGGGCGGCTACCTGAGAGATGGAAGCGGGATTGGAGGTGCTCTGGGACTGCACCTTCTTCATGGCCTTGATGATTTCCTGGGGACCGCCGGCGTAGCCGATGCGCCAGCCCGTCATCGCGTAGGCCTTGGAGACGCCGTTGAGTACCAGGGTGCGCGGTGCCAGATCGGGACAGGCGTGGAGGATGTTGACGAAGGGTTCATCGGCGGCCCACCGGATGTGCTCGTAAATGTCGTCGGTCGCTATGATGGCGCGTGGAAATTCCCGCAGCACCGCGCCGAGAGCGGCGAGTTCTGCGCGCGTGTAGGCGATGCCGGTGGGATTCGAGGGGCTGTTGATAACCACCAGTTTGGTCCGCCCGGTCATGGACGCTTGCAGCTGATCGGGGGTAATCTTGAACTTGCGATCGGCCCTGGCCTGTACCAGCACCGGGGCACCCCCGGCCAGGATGGCCATATCCGGGTAGGAGACCCAATAGGGGGTCGGGATGATGACCTCATCGCCCGGGTCCAGGATGGCCTGGGCCAGGTTGTAGAAGCTCTGCTTGCCACCGCAGGAGACCAGGATCTGGTCCGGGGTATAGGCGAAGCCGTTCTCGCGCTGGAATTTGGCGATGATTGCCTGCTTGAATTCGGGGGTGCCGTCTACCGCCGTATATTTGGTGAAGCCGTCCTCGATGGCGGCGATAGCCGCCTCCTTGATGTGCTCGGGCGTATCGAAGTCCGGTTCCCCGGCGCCGAGTCCGATGACGTCCTTACCGGCGGCGCGCAGGGCCTGGGCACGGGCCGTGACGGCGAGGGTGGGGGAGGGCTTGACGGCCTGTACGCGGGCGGAAAGCTTGCTGCTCATGCTCAGGGGGCTCTCGGTGCTTATCGTTGGAGCGGGTGGCGCCCCGGCATTCGGCGCTCAAACCACTAATGATACCCAAAGCCTGAACCCGGAGCACAGGGGAAGATGTGGCCGACCAGGGTAAGCGCGTATAAATCTTCCTGGAAACGTGATGTTGCCGGATTGGTTTTCCCGACGCTGGAAAGCTCGTAGGTGCGGAGCAAGCCGGCGCCTACCGGTCATGGCCAACCACCGCAGTTGCGGCTGACGACCGGAAGCTGGCAGCAACCTGTTAATCGACAACAAATTTATACGCGCTCGCCCTGGCGACCAACCGGGAGCGCGCGTAGACGCCCGGTGTGTTTTGACCTCGCCCCCCATCCTGAACTAAGCTGCCTTAAATCGGTGGCCCATCAGCAGCAACTCCCGCTGTTTGAGGGGAAAACTTTCAGCGACAAAGATTGCCTTCATTTCATTTCATCACGGAAACCGCATTGAATTTCGAAAAGGTCTGGCAGCTGTTCCAGGAAACGGACCGTAAGTTCCAAAAAATGCAACGGGCCTGGGATCATAGTTTCCAAGAGACACGCCGTGAGTTCCAAGAGATGCAACAGGCCTGGGATCATAGCTTCCAAGAGATGCGCCGTGAGCGCCAGGCGTCGCAACAGGACTTGAATCGCAGATTCCGGGAAACGGACAAAAAGATGAAGGCCCTGCAGGACCTGTTCGAAGGCCAGTGGGGCAAGCTGATGGAGAGCCTGGTGGAAGGAGATCTGGTCCACTTGCTGGGCAAGCGGGGAATCCAGGTCAATGATACCTCGACCCGGCGCAAGGGTAGCCGCAATGGAGAGAGCTACGAGTTCGACATCATCGCCCACAACGGCGAGGAGATCGTCATCGTGGAGGTGAAGACGACCCTGCGGGTCGGGCTGGTCAAGAAATTCATCAAGCGCCTGCAGCAAGCCAGGCACTATCTGCCCGAATTCAGGACCTATCGGGTATTCGGTGCAGTGGCCTATCTACGCGCGGAACAGGCGAGCGACCAGCATGCGCAGAACCAGGGGTTATTCGTGGTTCGGGCCACTGGCGACAGCGCCGCCATCGTCAATCCTGCGGACTTCCAGCCCCGGCAGTTCGGATAGCGGCAACACTCTTCTCCACCGGTGGGTACCTCATCCAAGGCCTTCGTACTCGAATCCGGCTTCGCCCCCGCTGGGGACCAGCCGCAGGCAATCCGCCGCTTGGCGGCGGGTCTGAACGACGGCGAGGCGGGTATGACGCTGATCGGAGTAACCGGCTCGGGCAAGACCTTTACCATCGCCAACCTGATCGCGCGGGTGCAGCGCCCGGCCCTCGTTTTGGCCCCCAACAAGACCCTGGCGGCCCAGCTCTATGGGGAGATGCGGGAATTCTTTCCGCGCAATGTGGTGGAGTACTTCGTCTCCTACTACGACTATTACCAGCCCGAGGCCTATGTGGCCGCCAGCGATACCTACATCGAGAAAGACGCCTCCATCAACGCGCACGTCGAGCAGATGCGCCTGTCGGCCACCAAGGCCCTGTTGGAACGCCCGGACGTCATCATCGTTGCCACTGTCTCCTCGATCTATGGCCTCGGCGATCCCGACGCCTACCTCAAGATGGTCCTGCACCTCTCTCGCGGCGACCTGCTCGACCAACGGGCCCTGCTGCGGCAGTTGGCCAATCTTCAGTATCGGCGCAACGAGGTGGAGCTGCACCGGGGGACCTACCGGGTGCATGGGGATGTGATCGACATCTATCCGGCGGAATCGGATGACGAGGCAGTCCGCGTAGAGCTGTTCGACGACGAGATCGAGGCCATCTCTCTCTTCGATCCCCTGACCGGCGAGGTGATGCGCAAGGTCCCGCGCTACACGGTCTTCCCTAAGACCCACTATGCGACCCCGCGAGAGACGATCCTGAACGCGGTCGAGCAGATCAAGCAGGAGCTCAAGGAACGTCTGGACTGGTTGCGGGAGCACGCCAAGCTGGTGGAGGCCCAACGCCTGGAGCAGCGCACCCTGTTCGACCTGGAAATGATGTTGGAGGTGGGTTACTGCTCGGGGATCGAGAACTACTCCCGCTACCTCTCCGGTCGTGCTGCCGGCGAGCCGCCGCCGACCCTTTACGACTATCTGCCCGCCAATGCCCTGGTGGTGATCGACGAGAGTCACGTGACCGTGCCTCAGTTGGGGGCCATGTACCGGGGCGACCGCTCCCGCAAGGAAAACCTAGTAGCATACGGATTCCGCCTGCCCTCGGCCCTCGACAATCGGCCCCTGCGCTTCGAGGAGTTCCAGGCCCGCCAACCCCAGACCATCTATGTCTCGGCCACCCCGCGCGAGTTCGAAATCCAACACTCGGGGGCGGTGGTGGAACAGGTGGTGCGCCCCACCGGTCTGGTGGATCCTGAGATCGAGGTACGTCCTGCCCTGACCCAGGTGGACGACCTGCTCTCGGAAATCCAGCTCCGCGTCGCCCGTCACGAGCGGGTCTTGGTCACCACCCTGACCAAGCGCATGGCCGAGGACCTGACCGACTACCTGGACGAGCATGACGTGCGCGTGCGCTACCTGCATTCGGATATCGATACGGTCGAGCGAGTGGAGATCATCCGTGACCTGCGCCTGGGGGAATTCGATGTGCTGGTGGGGATCAACCTGCTGCGCGAGGGGCTCGATATGCCGGAGGTCTCCTTGGTGGCCATCCTGGACGCGGACAAGGAGGGCTTTCTGCGCTCGGAAGGCTCACTGATCCAGACCATCGGACGGGCTGCGCGTAACGCCAACGGCAAGGCCATTCTCTATGCCGACGAGATAACCGGCTCCATGCGGCGCGCCATCGACGAGACCGAGCGTCGGCGCACCAAGCAGATCGCCTTCAATACCGAGCACGGCATTACCCCCCAGACCATCCGCAAGGCGGTAGCGGATATCCTGGAGGGTGCTACCCCCGGCGCGGCCACTGGGTCCCGGGGGCGGGCCCGGGAGTACGCCAAGGTGGCGGAGGAAGTGGCCGAGTACGCCAGCCTGACGCCGGCGCAGATGACCAAGAAGATCAAAGCCCTGGAAAAGGCCATGTACCGGCATGCCAAGGATCTAGAATTCGAGCAGGCCACCGCCATCCGCGACCGCATCCGGGAACTGCAGGATCGGGGGATTGCGGCGTGAGAGTAACTTCACGTTGCCGCACGTTACGAATTGATTACTATGTTAACCCGACCACAAAATATAGTAAGGATATCCCCAAAACACGTAGCAAATTAGAAACTTTGGTGTCAATAAAAACATTGACTTCCAACTGACAAGCTCTTTTTCTGCTTCGCCGATCTCGTACAATCTCGCTTTCTTAGCATCACCCTCTAGGGAGGAGTTCACATTGACTTCCTCCCGTAAAGAAGCAAATATCTTTTTGAAAGGTCTTCGGTCACTACGATTCTCATATATTTTGAAGGTAAGTAAAACTAAAACCAAAAGGATAGTTATTACTCTTAAATAGTTGTCAGTCACACCCCATGTCCCCAAGGTAGCAACAAAGATCCAGATTGCCTCCAGATTTAGGATTTCATATTGCCTATTTATGTAATCTCTTAATCACCAAAACCAAAACCACTTGATGATTTTCCAATTACCCTTCTTACCATTTTCGTCTCTCTGAATCACAGTTTTCTGCGGTGTAGCTGGTTATTGCTCAGTCCCTGACATCAGGAATAATCGGATGAAGCCAGTATTCGCCCATACACTAAAAACAAATGGCGTTCATCTATGGGCCTATATAGGAAATGATATTCCAGATCTTTTATCAAATCGGGGTCAACCGTTTCTATCTCTACATCCATTATTGCTATACTGTGTCTCAATCGCGAACCGGAATTTGCCATAAGCACAGTTTTCTCCTCTTCTTCTTTTGGTCTGTATTCTGCGTTGTTTAGATGTATTTGAAGAGGTGAATATTTCACTATCCAGTTCGCTGTCAACGATGCTGCTTTATCCTTGGAAATGAGTTTTTTATGAACATATTCCGACCATTCCTTCGAATAGCAATCAATCGAGTCAGCAGGGTCACCATCTCTCCTCTTTTTGTCAAAATGGTATTCTTTGTATCGAATTACATCAAGATAATAACTCCTGACCAACGCATAAAATCGGAATGGGTCTATAAAATGAGAGAAGTTATCATTCAAACTTAACGCATCTACATATTCCTTTGCATGGTTCACAAGGCAGTCATATTTGCCTCTTGCTTTCTCCTCGTAGTATCCCTTATATATATCCGATATCCTTCTGGAAATAGGGGGATAAAACTCACGCATTTTAAACTCCATAGCTATCAGGGGAAAACATACCCCCAGCCGGCCAACATATGTGGCGCAGGTAGTAGATAACACCGACGCTCCTCTACCTACTATACCCTTTTTTCTAAACTCCAGTAAATATTGGACGCGTTCTTTCACTCGGTCACCAGGGTTGCAGGCAACATAATCAATCTGCTTCCCTGTATTATCCCGCCCGCCTGCAACACTAGAGGCGTCTTGATTTCTACGAAAATAAAAATCGAACTGTTCGCGTATTTCTTTTTCGGACAGAAAGCGATAGTTTTTGCTCATGATGTCACCTCGCGCGACAGATTTACTCATGGCACAATTTCTAAGCAGCATAACTGCTCTATTAGTTAGTAATGTTCATGGTTCCTTAGGATCGTCACAAATAAGAACGCTTTCGTCCAATTGTGTTTGCCCATATTCCCTCCGCACCGCATTAGTTGCAGACAGAAGAACGAGTGCTTTACCCTTTTGAACACATTTGCCTTTTAACATCAAATTAATCCAATGTTGCCTGACTTTATTTGCGGATAGTCCGGACAGAAAGCTGCTCCAATCCTTTCTTAGTATCTTCCTCTCATTACTTTTGATCCGAAATACATTTATTTCATCGAGGAGTTTATCCAGATTTTGGATGTGGCAACAGTTCGACATTTGTTTGGCCATTTCAGAATAAGTTCGCAGAGATTTTGGTAGTGCTCAACATGTAGTAATCGTGCAATTCTTCCATCGAAGGGGAAAGAGGTTCCACAGGAGATTCATCACTACACATTAAGCACTACCGGAATCAGTGAAATTCCATAACAATCTTCTTGAAGGTAGCTAAAAATTTTCAGAAAGTGAAGGAAAATTAGCGGAGAATTTTAAAAATTCTCTAAAAATATGAAATTTTGGTGGAAGATGCTGCTATCCCTTTGATTTTCTAGCCAAAAAGGTTGCACGGGACAAGACTACAATTCAGTTCCTGAACGATAGTTCTCGATTTGCAGCCTCTGGAAATCTGCGAAATCCGTGACATTGTGGGTAACCAGCACCAAGTCGCTCACGGCAGCGCTCGCTGCGATCTGGGAATCCGGGTAGGAAGGGGATCTACCTGCTTGACGGAGACGAACACGCTGTTCAGCCTGCCATTGCGCGGCACGCCCATCAAAGCCGATGATCGGGAGGATAGGCAGGGTGTCGGAAGAGATAGTCTTCGATTTGTTGTCAGCGCTTGCCTGCGGGTAACAGGAACATGCCGTAGAGGACCTCCTGCCAGATCATGGAAAAGATCGCAAGCGACGCACCTTTGACCTCGATCCTCCCCAGGACGAACAGATTCGGCCCGCAGCGATAGGCTCGAAAAGTATATGGTGGTGGATAAATTTTAAGTGGTGAAGTCTGCTCGATTCTTTTTCTTCACCGTTACAATCCGGAAATAGAATTAGTTCGTTCAGCCCCTACCGCGTCATTCCGGCAGGGATTGCCGGAATCCAGGTGCCAGGGATGGCAAAACATGCCTTTAACCACTACCGAGTATACATCGATCTTTAGAACCAAGATGAGTTTACTTCAAGTTCGGTATGGTGGCGGAGCCTGTTTGAATTCTTTCACTTCGTTAACCGGATAGGAATAATTGAAAATGAAAGCCGTCTTTCTCGATCTGGCAACCCTGGGCGAAGACATCTCCACATCCAGCCTGCGGCAGGCACATGCCGACTGGGATTTTCATCTCCGGACAGAAACAGACCAGGTATCGGAACGGATTACGGATGCAACCATCCTGGTCTGCAACAAAGTCATCATTTCAAGCGAAACGATGCGGCATGTGAAACCACTCAAGCTCATCTGTGTAATCGCAACGGGCACTGACAATATCGATCTGGCTGCCGCCAGGGATCTCGGCATTGCTGTAACCAATGTTACCGGTTACGGCACGGCATCCGTGGTGCAGCATGTATTTGCACTGCTGTTTGCCTTGACGACGAACCTATTGAACTATGACCGGCTAGTCCGATCCGACGCTTGGCAACGGACGACTTTGTTCTGTCTGCTTAATTTTCCAATTACGGAACTCGCCGGAAAAACCATGGGTATTGTCGGTTATGGCGAACTCGGCAAAGGGGTTGCGTCCGCTGCCGAGGCATTCGGTATGCGGGTCCTCGTCGCACAAGGTGTAGGCGATCACAAAGACCCGGATCGACTGCCATTGGCTGAGCTTTTACCGCAAATCGATGTATTGAGTTTGCATGTACCCCTGGCTGAGAACACCAAACATCTGATCGGAAAGGATGAGCTGGCACTGATGAAACCTGATTCGCTTCTGATCAATTGTGCGCGCGGTGGCGTCGTCGATGAAACCGCTCTGGCACATGCCTTGAAGAATGGGGTTATCGGTGGTGCCGGCGTCGATGTACTGACGGCCGAACCGCCGACTCGAGGTAACCCCCTCCTTGACCCGAGTATTCCCAATTTGATTGTCACACCCCATATCGCCTGGGCTAGTCGACAGGCGTGTCAACGTCTCCTCGATGACGTTGCAAAGACCATTGAAGAATTTCACCAAGGTCGTATCAGAAACCAGGTAAATGCCTGAAACTCCGGTTGTGGGATGGATTAAAATACCGACTTTCCCACCCCACGGGCGGCACTTGCATGATCTCCCTCATCGACTATGGCGCCGGCAATGTGCGCAGTCTGCGCAACGCGATCGGCAGGCTGGGTTACGCGCTTACCGACATCACGCGGCCCGAGGACATTCTCGAGGCTGAACGCTTGATCTTTCCCGGCGTGGGCAGCTTCGGGGCCGCCATGCAACGCCTGCATTCCCTGGGATACGTGGAGCCGCTCCAGGAATACCTCCGGGCCGACCGGTCCTTCCTCGGGATCTGCATCGGGCTGCAATGCCTGTTCGAGGGCAGCGAGGAAGCCCCCGGTGTGGCCGGGCTGGGACTCATTCCCGGAACGATCCGCCGTTTCGATGCCGAGGGTCTTGCGGTCCCCCACATGGGTTGGAACCGGGTCCGCCCGCAACGGGATTCCCCTCTGTTCACCGGGTACCGCGGCGAGCAGCTCTATTTCGTCCACTCCTACCGCGCGCTGCCGGAGCCCGCCAACGCGCACTGGTCGCTGGCCTGTACGGACTATGGTGGGGAGTTCCTGAGCGCAGTGCAGCAGGGCAAGGTGGCGGCGGTTCAGTTCCACCCGGAGAAGAGCGGCGAGGCCGGGCTAGGCCTGCTGGATCGATTTCTGTCGGACGCACCCCTGGAAATTGTCGCCGCGCCTTACCGGGACCCGGGAAGGACGCGGCTGGCCAAGCGCATCATCGCCTGCCTGGATGTGCGCACTAACGATGCCGGTGACCTGGTGGTCACCAAGGGCGACCAGTACGACGTGCGCGAACAGGGGCAGGTGCGCAATCTCGGCAAGCCGGTAGATCTGGCCCGGCGCTATTACGAGGAAGGCGCCGATGAGATCACCTTCCTCAACATCACCGCCTTTCGCGATTTTCCCCTCCGGGATCAGCCCATGCTGGAGGTCCTGGAACGCACCTCCGAGCAGGTGTTCGTGCCCCTGACCATCGGCGGCGGCATCCGCGCCTTCACTGATACGGATGGCCGGCACTACACAGCGCTGGACGTGGCCGCGGCCTATTTCCGCTCCGGGGCCGACAAGATCTCCATCGGCAGCGATGCGGCGGCCACCGTGGAGCAGTACCTGCAAAACGGGCGCGCGACCGGCGCCAGCGCCATCGAGCAGATCGCCCAGGTCTATGGCAATCAAGCCGTTGTCATCTCCGTCGACCCGCGCCGGGTCTATGTCGCCGCGCCGGACCGGACCCGCCACCGCACGGTGCGGACCGAGATTCCAGGACCGAACGGCGAGCGGTTCTGCTGGTTTCAATGCACGGTGAAAGGTGGCCGCGAAGGCCGAGACCTGGACGCCATCGAGCTGGCCCAGGCGTGTGAGCAGCTGGGCGTCGGAGAGATTCTGCTCAACTCGATCGACCGAGACGGGACCGGCGCCGGCTTCGATCTGGCGCTGGTGGAAACAGTCAGTCGGTCCGTGACCATCCCCGTCATCGCCTCCAGCGGCGCCGGTGAGGTGGCGCACTTTTCCGAGGTCTTCGCGGCCACGGACGTGGAGGCGGCCCTGGCCGCCGGCATTTTCCACCGCAGAGAGGTCCCCATCGCAGCTGTCAAGACCTACCTGAAGACCAAGGGTATCGAGACCCGCGATTCATCGCAGGACGAGCCCATATAAACCTTCTTCCAATCGTACAGAATTTCCAGGATTGTTTTTTTATACGGAATGACAAGTTATGGGTTAACATTTTCGCTTGACGGGTGCACAATGCTCTCAAGTTGAGAGGAAACGCCATGAACCTGCTAACCGTCTTTCAACGCTTCCCCGATCAAGACGCCTGGTATCGCGCATCTTGAACACATTCGCTTCGGCGATGAGCCATTCTGCCCGTTATGCGGGAGCCTGCATGTAGCTCGCAAGGCGGATGGCGACCGCATTGGCCGCTGGAACTGCCATGCCTGCAAGGG
>Ga0209679_1001322_pt1 | contig 10475 bp, 12 predicted proteins | sample WorMetHEROISLAND_4_FD_187408 | JGI IMG/M metagenome (GOLD analysis project Ga0209679, IMG submission 187408) | Marine gutless worms symbiont microbial communities from Max Planck institute for Marine Microbiology, Germany - Olavius sp. 2 HERON... ...
GTACTAACCGGGCCCGGCGTAGAGTAACTTTGTTGATCACGACCAACGCGTTAACCACTACACCACGCCACCACCACAACAGAAAGGATCAATAAAAATAACAAACATCGTGACCGTCTGACTTGCGCCAGCATTTTGTATGGTTTTCTGCCCCAACATCTGCAATGGGGCAATGGGTGTCGGCGCCTATGCTGATTGTGCACAGAAAGTGGGATACTGGCCAGTGTGCCCATGTACTTCTTCCACGAACCTCAAAAAGCCTCTCACATGCATGGTAGAAATTAAACAGAAACAAGCAAGCAATCAAAAATGCAACTAATGCACAATAACATGACTATATCATCTGCCTACACATCCAATAACCACTATAACATTTTGAAATTTGTAGTGTGCAACACAAAAATCAAAAATTATGCATGGCCCCTCCAGTTACCTGATGGCACAGCCTTAGAGTTAGCCTAGCCGAACATTGTGCTAGCGACATAAGACAGCCAAGAAGCACGTACAACGTCGTACATGTACAAAAAAACTCATGCAAGTTTATTCTACAAGTTTCTTACATCGAATTTTAGTGCAAATTCATGTACAAGAATCTTTCACAACAACCACAGCCAACCAGTAGCATGTTCTATTTGCTGCAAGAAACCTGTACAAGAAAAAGCCGACACAAAAAACCAGACGTGCAAATTTCTCGTTCAAGTCGACTGGTACCAGATTCCTGTACAAGTTTCTCGACTCTGTGACATCAGCATTAGTGTACCCCGGTTTATTACTCATTACCAGTCACCCACTTTCATGAGTATCAGTGTCAAATGTCCAAGCACTACAAGCAGCAAATCAAACAGCGGGGAGAAAACAGATGAACGTGTCTGTGCAGAATGCCACAGACATCCAAGCAGTCATCAAATTTTCAAATTCAGTGTGTCTAAATAAAAAAGAGGCATCTAATCTTTAAACTGCAGTAATGAGAAATAAAAAAAAATATTTGTGTGACAATGGGTAGACATGTTGTCAAAACTTGCGCAAACCAACTAAGTACACATTTATCCACAGCAACTCTGTGCATTCAACGATGTGACTGATGACATCATTTTGACATAAATAAATAAATTACAATGCGGTTTCTTCTGGTGATCAGCTAAAGTTAATTAATTAACATAAGGTTTTTCATAAAAGTAGGCGTGGTAGATAATTTTAAAAAATAAGTTTCAGCATATTTTGGCAAATTCTGTTGACAAAGTTAGATGCAAAACTGCACGCCACATTTTCATTTGGACATGGTGCATATGGAGATAACGATGATACTTTAAGCAATGTGAGATCAAAAAATTACCAGGGTTCAGAAAAACCCGGGTTTTTAAAACAGCAAAACCCACTGGCATTGGGTCTTTTGGACTTTTTTATTTGAACGAGCAACTGGGAAGCTTGTTGGTTGATTTAGCTCATCAGCTAAGCCTTTATTTAGATTTGCCAGTAGTTTAGATTATCTAAAAATTTCCAAATTCATCACTTACTGGTTGTTACAAGCTGTAAACATAAAGAAATATTTAATTATTTTACCCCAAAAACCCGATGGTTGTGTATTACCCGGGTGTCTGAACCCTGTCATTTACATAATAATTTCTCCACAAATCATTAATGCGGAAGGCATCAATTCCGTACATAAATCAGATAAACTGCAGAATGGATGTGATTGACTGGATGTCACTAGCTCTAGTACAGCCATGACCATGGAAGCAACTACAAGCTCAACAGATTTACTCACAGGCACAGATTTGTCTCCTATAATTAAATACACGTTTATTTGGTAATTATAACACATGCTTAAATGGGTATAAGCACAGAGAATGTAATCTGTCGAAATTCACATTTCAAAATACATTACCACACAACAATAGACAGGCTAAGTTATGTATTTTTAATGACCCAATTATTCTTCAAATGACGCATCAACTGGACTCATTCTCTGAGTGTATTCATACCCGTTGCATCCGGAAGTCAACATCTATGATTTTACTTACTGTATATTGTGTACAAGTATATAGTAAATACAATGGCTGTTATGTCTGTTGAATAATGGCTACATATAATACTATAATTGCATTGTTACGGCATTATCATAAAATATACATCATCTGCATTCCAGTAGTTTGGCATTGGCTGAACTGCTCAATACAAAACAGATACCAGTTGATAACAATTTTTCAGCTACATGCCACATGAACAATTTGGTCATACCACTGCTTACCCCTACTACATTCAGGTGCCACATGGCAGAATGTTATGCTCACAAAAACACAGAACTAACAAGTACACAATAACATTAAAGAACTCTACCTCTAGTTATGCACCGACGAATGCAAGATATGTTGATTAGGGCCAAAATTTTTCTACTTTCATATACTTTTGACAATTTGTTAATATATAAGGTCCAAACTGGCACTGTTTTTTGTGCAAAATTGCTTATATCCTGGCAAGTGTACCAGTTGGGATGACACAACCATGCTGCAGTGTGCAGACCACATCACAGTGTATTGTGATCAGAGCATGTAATTGCAGAAACCTAGGCCTGCAACTAGCTTGTAAATATGCCACAATAACCACATTCACATCTAACTGATTCGCTGCACACATCATGGAACAATACATGGCGGCTGGGATCCTCCGGACACTATGATTTGTCACGCACACTCCATATTATATGGGTCAAGAGCTGGTAATATATTACTTCAACTTCTAACAACAAACATTGAAATATGATGGAAGATACTAAAAACAAACCAAGGGAACTAAGCATAAGTGGCAAAACTGGAGGTACATGTGCACTGCTTGGCAACGACATACAAGACTAGTACTACGATCAGTGATTTTAAGCCTTGGCATTAAAGCCAAATTTTTTGGCCTAGACAAACTCGAGATCTTGGCATTGATGCTCAAAGCCTGGTTGCGAGGTGTCCTTGATATGTGACTTTCTCCAGTGGTTATCCAGAAATTTTCTGCAGAAGACAATAACTTTATAATGTTTTACAGGCCCAGCAATAAAAATTGGTGGCAGTAAGACATTATTAAGATCATTTTACTTTACACATCTCTATGGTTTACACTGAATTTTGAGGAATTGGAAGATAGCTCTGTGCATGGCCTTGTTGAATCAGGCTTTGCCATGTAACATGTGTCTTCTTACAATCACAGCTAGCAACAGAGTACCAACAGTACAGCCAGACTGTCACATTGCATAACTGCAGTAAATTGCTTAAAGCAGTGCTTCTTAAAATATGGGTTGAGACCCAAACACAAGTCAAGAAGGCCTTACCGATGCATCGGCAGAAACAGCATTTACCGTCAGACTGGATCACAGAAAATAAAACTAGAAATTGCCCTTGGTAACGCTCTGACCTTAATCATTTGACCCAAAAATGGAAGCACTCAACCTTGTTCCAAAATGCATCAATGCTGAAAGTTTGGTGAAATCCAGTCCAGTAATTTTCAAGATATTGCATTAACAAGGCCAAAAAGTACATTTTCCAGCATGTTGGACCCCACCACGAACTTGAATTTTGACCTTTTGAACCAAAAACTTGATGCGTTCATCCACGTCCCAACATGCACCAATGGTGAAAGTATGGTGAAAATAAGTCCAATACTTTTCAAGATATTGTGTTAACAACGTCCGGGACGCACAAAGAGCCTGAAAACATAACCCATCCGGCTGCACTGTTGGCAAAAGCATAAAGACTTCAAGAAGCACTGATTTAAAGTATACGAAAATACCAGAGCTCAGACTAAATGCAACAGTTGCCTCTCAGTTACTGCACTGCTGTCGCAAGCAACACGAAATTACAAAACCAAAAGGGCAAAAATGTCGAAAAAAATCAACAATACCAGTATTATACAGTACAAATGTGTAAAACCGATGATTCGCAGGCAGGGTTCAGAAAAACCCGGATTTTTTAAAACCCACTGGGGTTTAGGTTTTATTGGTTTTTTATTTGAGTGAGCAGTTGGGAAGCTTGTTGGTTGATTTAGCTCATCAGCTAAGCTTTTATTTAGATTTGATAGCACTTTAAATTATCTAAAAATTTGCAAATTCGTCACTTACTGGTTATTAGAAGCTGTAAACATAAGGAAACCTTTAATTATTACTGGCATGACAAACTGAAATTGAATTAAGTTTGCTGCAGGTTTTTTGTTTCTTTTTTTTCAACGGTTTTAGCAAAAAAACCGGCGAGTTTTTTGGTATTACCCAGTGTCTGAACAATGATTTCGGGCAGCCAGAGTTGATGGATTAGGATCTGCTGCTGATCTGCTGCTATTACAGCAGCACAATGGGGAAGATACAAACAAGCTCTGAATAATGCCATTTTGCTCATCACAAAATTGACTAAGTAAGCACATAATTCTGCCAACAAACTCCACTGCGAAAGAAAGCTTTACCAGCACAACTGAAGAGACAAGACGAGTGCATAAAAATCACAAAATGAGAAACAACCATTTGATCACCCCGGAGATTAATTAGTATTTAGTTAAATTATAATTTAAATCTAGTTCAGAAATTAGCTATACGGAAAAAATTTCCAAATGCAGAAAAACGTTGGCACTCAACGTTACCATGCTTTTTCTTCACAGCAAACAAAACTTCAAGTCGCGAAATTAAAGGCATCCAGTACCATGTTACGTTACACGTTACTCCAACAAACATGAAACATCAAAAGCTTTGAATCAGAAAACATATTTGATAAGTTTCATTCGGTTCACCAGTGTTGTCATCACTGTGGTCTCCAGCAAGTCCAGACTGTGTTGTCATCAGCCTCAGGCCTGCGAACGAGCCTGATTTATTCGCCCTGGCCCATTCACTTTCTGGCCAGGCCCATTAAAGCAACTTGATCTCTAGGCCTGGCCCGGACTGTTTTGCCAACTTCACCTTTTTCAAAATCAAGAATTCCAACATGACCATTAGCTTATGAAACGATCTGATATCATACGAAACCAGTCAGACGGCCATCTAGTCAATAAAAATGCACCCTTTACGCAAACGTACCCAGTATTTCAAGTTTTCAAAATGCTGAACACTGAATGCAGCATTAGATAAACGTGGCCCGATGCATTTTACAGCACTGATCTCAAGTCCTGCCCCCACCCCACCGGCGGGATATCCAGCCCGTGCTCACGTCATATCTGCCTTGCGTGAACACAACAAAATGCTTTTAGATTTGCACTTTACAGACTCTATACTGACAAGTCGGGTAGCAGATGTTTAATAAAAAAATGATCAACAGCCACGGTATTATCACAGAGAGGACGTAATGTCGGTTGATGTCAGATCAAGCGGCTGAGGTACATACGCCAAGCGCAAACTCCCAACGTCGCAACAGCAACTGAGCCATAGACGCCGTGCCGAAGCCGGGAATGTTCACGACGCACTAGCACCACCGGCGTGGTGCAGGCAACGTCGCGCAGTGGCAGGCGCTGAAGTTGTCGGGAATTCCGCTCAACTCTGTACTGGGAGCACGGATCAGGTCTCCACGAGACGGCGTACACGGTTGCCATAGCGCTACCGGCCGCCGCACACAGCAAAGCCGCACCGTCGTAACGCAGTGCAGCTGCCAGCAGTGACAACGACCAAGCCGACAGTGCAGAGCGACGTAGCCCGGCGCCAATTGCCAACCACTGTGCCGTCTCCCGACCTAGCCGCGACGGCTCAATCACAATAACCTGGGCGCCAGCGTCGAGAGCATAGTCCAGCTGAAGCGCAAAGAACTCCGAGGCAAGTCCATTCTCATACACTTCACGGATGACAACACAGCCATCAGACACGGCACCTGGAGGAACGGGACGAGGTACGACAGCGGACGTACTGAAACAGACGGACATCAAGTTATGCTTTTTATACCAGAATGTTTCATTTACTTACTGCAAAGACTGAAAGATTCAAAAATTCCGTTGTCTATTGTCTTATCCATTATCAGTAATTCGCTGCTTTATTATGCTAGTTTTATGGCTCTTACTTCTATTATTTTCCAACAGACATTTAGACATTTAGACTTACAGTACTGTTTATGTTACTGTTCACTACTTTATTCATGTATTAATCCAGCCGTTGGCTGCAATACACAATAAACCATTATTATAAAATACAGGAGAACCTAACTAGGGGTGTGCGGAATCCGATGAAAATTTCGGATATCGGTTTTCTAAAAACCGAACCGAAACGACCTCAAAATTCAAAAACTGAAAACTCGGTTTCCACGGTTCGGTTTTCAAAAAACCGATATCCACGGTTTTTCACGTTGTCGCATTCACAGTTCGTCTTACAACATGATACGATCAACGGTTAAAGTATTTTTTCTTCATGCCATATCTCTGCATTTCTAATACCGAGTCGCTTAGGCTGACAATTAGTTGGACCAATTCAGCATGGAAGTAAACAGTAAACCGGAAAGCACACTCAGTAGAGTGCATACACAGTAAACAACACACGGTGCAAAAACCGAACGGAAAAACCGAAACCGCAGTTAATTTAGTGAAACTGAAACCGAACCGAAAACTGCGGTTTTTTGCCAAACCGAACCGAAGTCATTTTTTGCTAACCGCACACCCCTATACCTAACTACAATAACTATAATAAAATAATAGAACTATAACAAAAGTAACAAGGTCCAAATTAATTTCGCAATAGGCACCATCGCTGTAAATGGTGGTTCCAACTCCAAATCTCTCCTTCCCATGGGGGACCAGGGCCCCTGTGAGTGTCACATGGGACCACATGAGTGTCCCTGCCAAATGGCATCACATTCCATCCACCAGCTTTAGCAGGGTGCTCGCTTGTGACAGACAACATACAGATGGGCAGATCATGCTACAATAACGTGACGCAATAGGTGTCAGCAATGCCGCCTAACAATACTTAGTAACTTACCTACCTTTTGTTTTAATTTATGCACAGATGTTTTCAACTTTCCATTTCCTTATGAGATAAACAGTATCAGCATAATGACAAAGAATTTAAGACAATTCAGACTACATACCCATTACTATGACTTTTGGCATGCAACTGCACAGCTCCGTTAGGAGGAATGACCAGCCCGTTTGAATGTACTGCGCCAATACCAGACGTCACACTACCATTCTCACTTAACACATCAGTCTTCTGATGCGGAGATTTCTGCAGCGGTTTCAGAAGTCTTTCGCTGGACTCTGTTACATCACTGCAAGGCGGGTGTGTTGGTTGCTCGAGCTGATCACTTGTCTGTGGCATCACTTAGACATTACCTGTCAACAAGTGATCAAGTAAAGTAAGTAAGTAAAACATCACATCACTGATCGCCAGAAACATCAGTTGCAACAAATATGTGACAGAGCCAAGCTCAGGTCTCTGACTTTACATGACTACAACATTGAGATCCTGGCAGAAGAAGCTGAGTATAATCTCTTTCACACCAGTTGCTCCGAAAATCACTGCCTCCGTCACATCTACACAGTTAATGAAAAGCCAGGTGCTATGAGGTTACGTACAAGGGGACACGATTTTATGCTTCCCTTCGTTAAATACAATTTTAATAAGAATTTTATTGTTAGAGCCTTATACAATTATATTTAGAATGTGTTCTGGTTTGCCATACGGTTTCACATTGTGTTTTAAATGTTTTAGTGTTTTATGTTTCTCTGTCAGACTGCTATTTCTTCCATTGTTCTGCATGTGCATTTGACATGTGTTTATTAAACTACTTACTTACTTACAAGATGATAACAACTGAAATCAACTCCATCAGGCAGATAACTCCAAATATTGATGAACACTTAGTTAAAAAATTAGCATGTATATCAGCAGCAGTTTAAGTTTGACATTTAAAGGTTTAAATTTATTAACCACCACTTCTAGTGTATGGACTGTAAACAAAATGCCATAATGGCCATTTTTCCAGATTTACTGAGGCTGCATGAGAAACTGTAAAGTGAAAATCTGGTGTAGAATTTAAACGCTCGAAGTCTCAGGACAGTGGGGAAACAAAAGTAATATTTAGTTAAACAACCACAGACAGAGTAGAGGAGAAAGCTAAATAACATCATAGTTTTGTGCACAAGTTGTCGGCAGTAGTAGTGTGGAGTGAAGAGAACTTTGTATAAGGAAAGCCTGTCATTACTTACAAAAGCTGTAACAGTAAGTGATTGTCTGAATGTTATTCCTCACCAAAGTTTAGGCTCTGTGGTGTCACACTGAGCTAACTGGGTGACTGACTGACTGACTGGGTGGGTGATCACTTAGCAATGATTTTTTGTCAAGCAATACCTTAGGAACTACAACAGATATCACACACTCACATGGTAGTGTGAGAGTGCCGTGTGAGAGTGTTGCACGGACCACCAGCAAAGGCAATGGGAAATGACAAATTTCGGGGTCTGCCAGCCCTTGGGTCGATTTTCAAAAAAATTTGGACGGTTGATTATGCCGTGGACCCCATCCCGCACGCAAATATTGTGGTTAATCGCTTCAAAGGAGGCGTGTCTGCGCATGCGTGAAATTGTCACCCTCAGGCGTCTATTTTTTCTTTTTTTGATCTAATGCGCTTCGCTATAGGTCAGCCCGTTGGAACGATCGTAGCTGTTAACGGCTCAAATGATGCATCCTGGTGGCCATCACGTCCTTTTTATGGTTTCGTTAATAAAAAAATACTTTTCTCTATTTTTTACTCAAAAATGTGAAAAATTGCATTACACTCTATGTGAACTTTGAACAGCTATAACTTTGGCATCGTTGAAGATACGTACAAGCTGTTTGCACCAAACCGGGGTTTTCAGGGTTGGCCAATTTAATGGTATCATTTAAACTTACCCCCAAACCAACCCCTGTTGCCATGGTAACCAACCGTTGTTATTAAACACAAAATTTGCTATAACTCAGCTTGTATAGAAGATATGCCCCCGATTATTGCACCAATGAGGAGGTTTTCGGGGTCAGCGAATTTAACTGCGTAAGAGAAATTTGTTTCAGACCAACCCCTATTGCCACGGTAACGAAAATTTGAAAATTTTAACAGAAAATTTGCTATAACTGGACTTCTATGGGAGATATGTTCCTGATTCTTGCACCAATCAGGGGGTTTTCGAGGTTGGCGAATTTAACTACAGGTATATAAGGGAAATTTGTCTCAGACTAACCCCTGTTGCCACGGTAACGAAATTTGAAAATTTTGTCAGCAAATTTGCTATAAATAAGCTTCTACAGGAGATATGTTCCTGATTCCTGGGGATGCAACAAGTCGACGCTTGCATTGCGAATTATGACCAAATGCTTAGAGACAGCGAAATAGTTTTGTAGGTGACCTATATGAAATTAATATCATCACTCCATCTAACAACAATATTTCATACCACATCATTACAATGTCAGCATATCAAGACATTGTAATGATATGATAGGAAATTTACATGTGACAATATGATAGACTGCATCTAGGGTTACCCAAAAGATTTTTGCTGTTTTAGTTGTCTAAGGTTATTATGTCGTCCTTACACAGTTTTAAACTGCTAGTTTTTTTACACTTATGAAGATAAAACTTTGCTTTGACTAAGGTAGGTTACGAAGGAAGGCTGATGCTCATCCCGTTTCAAAAGTTGGGGGTTCAAGGTTAAGGTCGCTACAAGGTCATGTGAAAAACTTTGGGAACCCACATTTGTGGAAGTTCAAGGATCTGGAGTCGAAACAAACCATCTGAGACATAGGTATGAGACATAGGTATGGTCTATTACAACTTCATTTTCCTCCCTTGCTACCTCCACTTGAACACAGTCCCAACGTAAAACTCAACAACACTGTCTTACACTTTAATTAGACACACTTCAAATTCCTGCCAACTGTACACGGTATGCAGAACAAAGAGAATATTTTCCCCCAACTAAGACCCGGTTAATACCAAGAGGTTCACACCATATTTACTGCTGCTAACAATGATGCCTTCATACCTGCTTAGTTATTTTGAGTCCCGGGCCAGCTGAAATAATCCAAGGCTACACAGTACACAGAGTTTACAAGAAAGCCTAGCCTAGCTGACGCAAAGGTAAGCACGCGACAGCAGTGCGTGTATGAAGACCCCTAGTGAAGAAATCTACAGCAAATTTGTAATTGATGGTTAATAGTCACCGTGGCCACATTACTTACGGTTTGCAAATTGCGGGATATTTTCGGGTGTAGAGGTCGAAAATTGCCATTTTCACCCACGATATTGTGATTGTAGACCCCCTAGCGGAGGAATGCCCAGCAATATATCAATGTAATCTATGCATTGCTGACAGCACAGGTCTATCGTCATTCGTTTTGCCGTTGTTGCCTCTCAAATCTGCGAAATCATGCGAAATTCCGAGGAAATTCAAATGCATAGGAGTTCAAGGTCATCCAAGGTCATCAACCTTGCTGCCAATCGAAAGCGCATATGCAAGTTCCTATTAGTCATTAATAGTAACATTGGACGTATCTCGTA
>Ga0209679_1001323_pt1 | contig 10474 bp, 10 predicted proteins | sample WorMetHEROISLAND_4_FD_187408 | JGI IMG/M metagenome (GOLD analysis project Ga0209679, IMG submission 187408) | Marine gutless worms symbiont microbial communities from Max Planck institute for Marine Microbiology, Germany - Olavius sp. 2 HERON... ...
CAGCTACAAATTGTTTGTGTATATATCTGGCTTCTGGAGTCTTTGCCCCCAGGCTCCCACCTATGCTCCGCCCCTGGACCCTGCTGGGAGCAGACCACCGTGACTATTTAGAGTCTGGCTATGCTACTGTTCGCCAATATGCATCAGCTAAGCTGCCGTCGGAATATTCTTAAGCCTATGCACTAAACCATTCTTTTGGCTATCAGTTTTCCCCAGATCGCCTAATCAGCTGAACACCGCACCCCATTCTCATCCCTCTTGACATTATTAACGCTGGACATCTTCGCTTGTCACGCCGGTTCACATTCTGCCGTCATAAGCAAGATCAGTTCATTTTAATAATGTTAAATTTTTACAGCCTCAAATAGTTTGACATTAATAATTTGTCACCGGATGACAGTGAGTTTGAGGGGAAATTCCACTTTTTGAATATATATTTGTGGTTACTGTAGTCGGAATTGGTTCACCATAGGTCTCTAGTGCATACATGTACATTGTGCATTTACAGTGTCGTGGTTTGCAGCATTTCTGAGGGCTGATAAGCCGGCATTTGTGTGTTCAATCTGTATCTGATGCTATTGACTGTTTCTGTAATGAAATAATAAAGCATCGAATGTAGCTCACTGGACCAAAGTTTGTTTGGCAGTATATTGTTGAAAATTGTTGAGAATTGTAGAAAATTAGAAATCTGTCTGAAGATTGTGTTAACCTGTAGTGCATTGAATAATTTCAAAGTTTAAGTTTCAGTTGTTAATCAGGAGCATAGGTAGTATGTGGCAAAGGTGTGATGATGATGATGATGATGTTGCTACAGGCCCAGCTGGAAACACTGGAGCCACTGGTCCTACAGGACAACCGGGCTCTACTGGTAGCAGTGGTAGAGCTGGTGCCCCTGGTGTTGTTGGCACAACTGGAGCAACAGGAGGAGCTGGTATGCCTGGAGCAGTTGGTCCAGCGGGACCTGCTGGAAGATTAGGAGCCACTGGACAGCCTGGAGCAGTCGGTAGCACTGGCTTCACTGGACCCATTGGACCCCTTGGAGACACCGGCGTTATTGGGACATCAGGGCCTAGTGGAACTCCAGGTATAGGCTTCATGATTTTGTTAATTTGACTGCATTTTCTGCTTCTAAGCATTTCTATCTGTTTTGAGTGAATTTTACGAATTTTTTTCACGATAAATTTAGCTATAAAAGCAAAATAGCAGACACACTTCTCAAGACTTGAGTTTGTATAATTTTTTTGGAGGATCAGAGGAAAGTTGGACAATTTTTCATAAGATACACTCATATTATTGAAATTGAGTTAACACTTTTTCACTGGAGAGTCTTTGGGCATTTGAATTTGTACATTGCAAATGTATATTGTGCGGTTTGTGAGACGTGCCCCGGCACCAGCAAGTCATCACGTGTAACAACAGCTAATTTTTAGTTTTCTTTATTTACAAAAAAGAAACATCAGCTCAGATAACAACCGGTCTGTCCAGCACGACATTCATATAACGTCTGACGCCCGACAGTCAGTCTAGGCCGATCCAGCCAGCGCCGGCCAGTCACGCGATCACCGTTCCAGGCCACAGAGGCCGACAGCGCCGATCAGTCATGCGCAACGTAAGATGCAGTTCTAAGTCTCTGACACGGTTTTCACTTGAACTTTTTTGTTGCTATTCTTGTACTGCTAATGTTTATTTTATTTAGTTAAGTGTTTTTCCTCATCTATCATTTGCGATAAATAAAGATTTTCAAATAATTAATGTTTTTTCGTCGAAAACTAACATCCGTTTACACGTGTGTGCACGCACGCGCGCGCACATGCCGTTTTAACGGTCATTTTCCAAGTAACCCCCCAGGGCTGGCCGGTTTCCGCCTTACTCTGTCTCCATTCATCACTATCATCATCATCATCATATTTTATTTATGAATCAACAGTTACACACAATTGTCAATAAAACGAAAATAGGCAGCCAGAAAATCTTACGATCATCATAGCTGGCTGCCTGTAATTATTAACATAGGTAAGTAATGAGTATTACATTATACAAGACGCAAAACAAAGCAAATTTAGTAACTAAATGTGCAGTGCAAACAAATCAAGTGCAAGGTTGGCAAAATCTCAGTTCACGGACAATATTAGAAATGTTGAATTAGTTATCATTATATAGCTTAGTTGTTAAATATAATTTTAATTCATTTTTAAATGTATTTAACGAAGTCTGTTCTTTCAGGTCTGTAGGTAGTTTGTTCCACAATTTTGGAATTTTATATTTCAAACATTTAAGTCCGTGTCCAGTATTGATCCTAGGGAGACGCACATCATTCTTGGTTCTGGTGTTGTGAGTATGCACAGAGTCATTTTTATTGAAGTAATCAATAAACGACTCAGGAACTGACTCAGCGTCCTCACGGGACAGGCCAAAATTCTTCATATCCCATTTGACACAATCCCACCAGATCTTCCTCGGGCGTCCCCTATGTTGAGTTCCCTCATCTCCATCGTCATACATCACTTATCCCAGTCTACATCATCATTACGCTCAACATATCCAAATCACTGTACTCTGCCCATCCTTGTCGACATACTTACTTGTTCCCGTCGCAGTCATTGTCTAAACTCCGTATTTTTATCTCCGTCAAGTGAACGAAGTGTATGGCGGTCTTGGCGGAAATAATGTGTTCGTTCGATGTGTGTCTGTGTTTCTGTCTGAATGTGTGTGCGCAGCGGACCGGTCAATCAGACCAGTTTAAAATGGGCGTTAAATGCTAATAGCTCCAAAACAGTTAAAGCTACGGACTTCAGATTTGACAAGCATGTTTCCAGGGATAGTCCGGACATGACCTCTTAAAATTTTTCGAAAAGGGGGTGTCTGTAAACGTTCACTTGGCGGAGATGTGCGCTGTCGCGAGCGCCTTCTAGTTCCTTTCTGTCTTTCAAATTAAACCCACGCATCCGTCTGAGCATACCCGTTTGTTTCTGACTGTACTTCGTGTTCCGCATGCATTCATTGGCCAAGTCTTATTGCCATCAATCAAACAGCTGTATAATTACGCAACCTGAGCTTTAACCGACGCTTATTTTAACAGATATTTGTAGATAAGATGGCAATTATTTTGCGCATAAACATAAGGGTATAAGCTGATGTTTCTTCGAATAAATATATGATTTTTAATACAGCTGAAATTGAAACTGATGATAATTATTCCTGATAGAAGTGAGTGTTATAACTGAGTAAACGGAGCTGTGTATATTGAAACAGGTGCTAATGGGCTGCCTGGCAGTACTGGTGCCACGGGTCCACGTGGTCAAAGGGGACTTACTGGTGCAGCTGGCCTTCCAGGAGTTCGTGGATTTTCTGGGGCAACTGGAAGCCTCGGACCATCAGGTCGTACCGGTAACACTGGATTTACTGGTCCTTCGGGAAGGACCGGTGCTACTGGTGTGATTGGGGCACCTGGCACTGCTGGTATTACGGGCAGCACCGGCGCCAGTGGTGAGGTGGGTGCAACTGGAGCGACTGGTGCCACGGGGGTTGATGGATCAGTTGGAGCAACTGGAATTACTGGAACTGCCGGGTCAGTGGGATTCTCCGGAGAGCCAGGCATGACTGGCTCTGCTGGCGACGCCGGAGCAACGGGAGCGAGTGGAGTACCTGGAGATACTGGCGAAACGGGTCCAACTGGGTTGAAGGGAAATATTGGAACTGGTGGACGGAGTGGTTTTACCGGAGGAACCGGACAACAGGGTCCTCGTGGGGTAGATGGAGATACTGGAGATACTGGAGCCACGGGCAGCAGCGGCGTGAGAGGAAGACTTGGTACCACAGGCAGCATTGGAACAACTGGACCTCAAGGTTTGCCGGGACACACGGGATCTAGTGGTCCCACTGGACGCACAGGCGTTTTGGGGTTTCCTGGAGACACTGGCCACACTGGTAATGTTGGTGCAACTGGTGGAACTGGGCCTATGGGTCGACCTGGAGACGTCGGATTTAGCGGTTCCATTGGAGAGACGGGTCCGCAGGGTTCTATCGGACAGCCTGGTGGACGTGGTGCCATTGGCCTGGAGGGCTGGACTGGTCCTCAGGGAGCTCGTGGAGACACTGGACAGACTGGATCAACTGGTATGACCGGTGCCACTGGACCTGTTGGTGCGACAGGCGTTGACGGTTTGTTTTCTTGTGTTTCGTCATTAAAAGCAACAAACACATCACAATCTCTGGCTGCAGGCTTTTACGTGCAATGCGCTGTTCGGAAACGTGAAATTGTTTGTGCAAATTTAATGAACTGTGACCAACTTTTATGCACTAGTTGACAAACAGGGTGGCATCAGGCATTGGGTCTGAGGAAATGAAACAGAAGGCGGAAGATAGAACACTCTGATTCTGGAAAAGTAAGTAAGTAAGTAATTAAGTAGTTTAATAAACACATATCAAACGCACATGCAGAACAATGCAAACAAAGAGAAATAAAACATTTAAAACACATTGGTTTCTTAAACCTGCCATAAGGCAAAACACCTGAAGAAGGTGCTGAGAGACGGTAAAAATAACAGACCAACCCAATTTGCTTTTACGTTGAGACTGATACAAAATAAGTGTGCATATAAAGGAAGTGGAGTATAAAACAGGAAACGATTTCGTGTAATTCAGATGTTAGTCGAATTGTGTTTTCCTGTTGTATCATATATCGTATCTTATCGATGTAGAAGGTGCAGGTCTCTATGGTCTCTATATTCTCAATTCATGAAACATTTAAATATTAAGTGAAAACTTGAAATATTCCTGGCTTGAACACTTAGTAAAACGGTCGTGCTGCTGCCTTTGATGTATCTGTTGCCTGTAATTACCGTAGCTAACTGTACAGTTCTTTGGTTCTTTTGGCTTAGTTATGTAGTGTTTCTGTATATCTTAGACACGTTTTTTTCGTCTTTTTCCTTTCGTCTTTTTTCTGTTTTTTTTCTGTTTCCTGCTTGACGATTGTTTGATTGACTGATCAAACAAGAGGTGTAATCTTTTACAAGAATAAGATATAAATATTTTGAAAATTTTTGCTGTGCTGTTAGAGACGAAAGACGACGCCATATTGTTTTTCTTTAGTGATGTTTATGCCGAACACTTTGTTCCTGTCGTTTAGAGAAGAGATGTCTTATACGCAGGTACTGGTGGACAGCTGGGCTTCACTGGGTCGACTGGACAGACCGGTGTCAAAGGTGAACTTGGAGAGACTGGCCCAACAGGTGGCACTGGCCTGGCGGGTGGTACTGGATACACCGGACCAGAAGGTGTGGCTGGTGCTGTTGGCGCAACTGGTCTTGTTGGTCGCTCTGGAGCTGTCGGTGTTAGTGGCGCAACTGGATTTACCGGTTTCCCTGGAGTAGTCGGTTGGACTGGTGCCACTGGAGACACTGGCTTGACTGGTGATGTTGGTAACAGAGGTCCTGATGGAGCAGTTGGTGACACAGGTTTTAGTGGACCTCGTGGTAGTACTGGTCAAGCTGGTGTAACTGGAGCAAGTGGTCAGCCTGGCTTGACTGGTTTACAGGGACCGATTGGTGCAACGGGCATTTCTGGGACTGCGGGACCTCAAGGAAGTCCAGGTTTGGCAGTTTATTTTGTTAATTATTAAGTGCCTACAGTGCTAGTTAACATGCTTGCTGGCAAAGTAGAGGGACTCGCTAACAATTATCTCCGTCGAAGGAAAAGGGTTATGTTTTCATCTACGTCTGTTTGTCTGTCTGTCTGTCTGAGAGATTTCTCAAAAAGTTACGAACAGACAGGGGCGTCTATCCTTATCTACCGTTGGCGACAAATGCGCCAAAGACAATTTTTTGGGGGTGGGTGAATTTTACGAAAAGTTTAACCAATTTCAATGTACAATAATCCATATAATAATTGCTGTCAAATGAGTTTTTCCATCTCAGAATACACCACCCAAAATCGATGTCGCCCCAGACTCCAATAGGGGAACTTACAGCGCTCCCTAGACTCCCTAGCTGGTTTCAAGGGGGCCGCTTCGCGGCAGGAGGGTAATGGAGGGGAGGGGAGGAAAGGACTAGAGGAAGGGGGAAAGAGGGGACGGGAGGAAAAGGGGGAATGGGGAAGGGAGGGGAAAGGGGAAGTTGGGGAATAGCGCCTTGGTTGTTGGGGGATAGACGCCCCTGCAAACAGATTTTGATGAAATTTTTTGGAGGTGTGGGGCATGGCCCATGGACCAATTTTTTAGATTTAAGTTACGAGCCGCATCACGATCTGGATCCAGGAATTTTTTAAAGGGTATGTATGGCAGACTGTATTAACGACAACCGTCACATGCAACGTTTTCGTTGTTGGCAGTTGTCATACAGTCTTACACATGATTTACACGATAGTGCCTTCCAAAGTATCTATAGACTTGTCGTGCTCGCTAAGTTGCTGTACGCGTCTAGTTCTTGGGTAGGCTTCACTAACGCTACAGATCGGCAGAAGCTACAAGCATTTCTAAACAGGAGCAAACGATCTGGTTTTTGTGATAGTGAACTTGATGACTTTGCTTATTGGATGTAGCAATCATTCAAGAGAATTTTAAATCGACCCGAACATGTTTTATACTTTCCTATAGTGCCTCCAAATGCAACCTTCGTAACAGACCACATAACAGGCTATAATGTCAACGTGCTTCCCGATTGACTGATTGTAATTTTATCACTAGAATGTTATACTGTGATATGTGTTGACTTTACATACATCCACTGTATTGTCCGTGTTTTATCTGTTGAAGACTTGAAGTGCGTTTTGTTCAGTTCAGTTCTTTAATTGTAGAAATTTCAAAACATTTCTATAATTAAAGAACTGAATGAATGATAAAACTTCACAACATTACAGAACACGAGCGCCTTAGTGCTTTGACGCCGTTCGTTGGGTGACAGAAAGAGCATCCGGCCTGTAAAAAGTCATGCTACAACAATTCCCAGAAGCTTACTTATGGGATATCCGTCTTAACCTGGATAAACTCAGGAGAACTTGACCGGTTAAACCAAAAGTCGAAAGCAGCAGGCAGTAGTAGTATTAGAGCGCCAATACATAGATGGTGTGAACATCGTTGTTTTGCTGTTGATGTTGTGCAGGTGCGCCTGGGACAGAAGGGCAGCAAGGTGCGGTTGGAGAGACTGGAATACCAGGTTCTGTGGGGGCGCCCGGCGTGAGGGGTCCACTTGGTCCCACAGGTGTGATTGGTGCTACTGGCAGGCCAGGTAGTACGGGATACACCGGTGGTACGGGTTTTGTCGGCAGAAGTGGTGCTACTGGCGTGATGGGGCTACAAGGAGACACGGGCAGTTCAGGCGTACAAGGCGTTGAAGGTCGAACTGGAGTTATTGGTGCTACAGGATCAACTGGCAGTACTGGTCAACCGGGACCGCGGGGTAGCACTGGGGAACTTGGACCTGTGGGTTCCACGGGTGCAACTGGTGCGGCTGGACGCGTTGGTTTTGCTGGTGATACTGGAACTACTGGAGAAACAGGCTCGATGGGTTCCACCGGATTTACAGGCAGTCAAGGTGATCCATGTTCTATCGTCTTATTCCTTTTAGCCAGGTTAAACTTAATCTGTAGCTTAATGTCGTATTCTTGTTCTCATTTCTGTTGCAGACAAATTCCCCGCAGTTTAGGCATTCGCTGGACGGGTGATCTTTATCACGTTGATTTATTACAGGCAAGTAAGTGCACCAGAAAGTCAAAACATTGTGCCAAAAGGTGATGCAAAAATAAATTTTGTTAACAATTTGGTGACATTTGCAGGCAGTACTGGAGAAACCGGATTTACTGGCTTTACTGGAGTTACTGGAATGAGAGGAAGATTAGGTCAGACTGGAGTATTGGGAATCACTGGTGCAACCGGCCCACATGGTTACACCGGTGCCACGGGTCGTGCTGGATTATCTGGTGCTGCCGGGATAACAGGACCTCAAGGCGATACTGGTGACACTGGAGTTCAAGGCTTGCAAGGACATACCGGAATACAAGGCCCCGTTGGTGAACAAGGAAGCACTGGGCAACAGGGATCCACTGGAGCCACTGGAGAACGTGGTGATACCGGGGTAAGTGGTGTTTCTGGATCACCAGGATGGACTGGAGGTACTGGAGCTACTGGCTTACCAGGTTCAACAGGTGCAAGCGGTGATCCTGGACCTCAAGGCAGTACTGGTAAGAGTTGGATTTCAGTGCAGTGCTATAAATTGTTTGTATGTAAGCTTGTCAAGTATTTAGTCATTATATTGCCTTCTTAAAAACTAGGTGAACTTTGACGTCCAACTGTCGATGTAGATGCCTTTGCCCGTTGCAGTAACTCACTCAAATGTTTGAACTTGCTGTGACCTTGACCTTGACCCCTCGACCTTCAAAATCTAACCGTTTCATCTGTTGCCTCGACTACGTCATCAGCCAAAGTTTGGTGAAATTCCGGCCGTTGGTTTGTATGATATCCTGTTAACAGGACGCGTGACCAGACGTTTTACGTGGTTTAATATGGGCGGAGTAATGAAGAACAATTGCTGTTTGATTAAAACCATTAAAACAGAAAACATTGCGCAGAAACACAATATGACGTAATAGTGTCATCACAAAGCATTGCTGTGAATAAATAAGCAAGTATGGAATAAGTACTACTAAACTATTTTGGGTAAACTTTAAAATGTTACGTATTCGAAAATGTAGCATCGATATTAGCAGTAGTGTGTGTTTTGCTAGGTAGGGGGTTACAGAATAAAGGTGAGGTGGCAGGCGTAATTTTACTTATATACCTAATACATTTCTTGTTGTTACAGTAAAAAGATGGTTAAAATGTTGTACATTTACGGAAGTTATCGCAAAATTAAAACCGGGATTCCACTTTTTGGACCACTGTGTATATTTATTATAAATATCGTAAATGAAGTATGCAAAAATATCAAAAGGAATAAATATGATATGAATAAAAATAAATATTAAGCATAAACAATAAAGAAAAAAAGACGAAGTTACACATGAGCAACAGTGACACTATCACTATTTACAATAGACTGAAGGTTACATCACAACAAAACAAATGCATTATAAAAAACTGAGATAACCGTCACAATGGCGAAGTAATTCCCTCGTGCCTGCTTCGTCACAGTCACTGTGAACAACCGGTCGTCACCAACTGAAACTTTGTTGTTCAAAAAAATCACCCAAACAGCTTGCAGGTACTATGTGTATTACAGGTAATTACAGAGTTGCATCCCATATCATGAATACTGTGCAATGTACTTCTTATCATCAAATTAGTTAGTTTGCTGTTGTACTTTGCGCTTAAGAAATATGACTGTCATGAGCCATCGTGTGTCATCACATGATCTCATAGGATGATTTCCTCCAGCTGTTTCGTCAGAGTCAGTAACTGATCAAGTGTTCTGTTGATAATTACACGCAGCAGTGAGTGAGTGAGTTAGTGAGTGAGTGAATGAATGATGATCTTGCCAAAAGATGGTAAACGAGTCTGGTTGATTGATGTTTTATGTAGGTGTCACTGGATCTACTGGTCCTGTGGGAGAAACAGGACCAACTGGAAATACCGGTTCTACTGGGTCTACCGGAGGCGTCGGCATGAGAGGTGACGCAGGTGCTTTGGGGAGATTAGGTCGCACAGGAGCAGAAGGTGCAGTGGGATTTACCGGATCCACTGGTGACGCTGGTCATACTGGACCAAGCGGTCGAACTGGAGCATCTGGAATGATGGGAGATCCTGGCGACACTGGAAGTAGTGGACTTTCAGGTTCACCTGGTGCCACTGGTGCTTCTGGTGGTCAAGGATTCACTGGAATGACTGGTGGTACTGGACCTCGTGGAAGCACTGGTGGTTCCGGTTTGACGGGTGTTGCGGGTGAACCTGGAAGGACGGGAATGACGGGACACACTGGCCAAGCTGGAGTGACTGGCGACACTGGATCATCCGGTGATGTAGGTGATACAGGACAGCTAGGTCGCGTGGGAGATGTTGGTGCTACCGGAGTTCAGGGGCCACAGGGTCTGTCTGGAGCGGGTGGTGATACCGGAGTGTCTGGTGTGTTGGGATGGACCGGCAGCAGTGGACGTCCGGGAGACACTGGTAAATTGACAAATTATCTTAGATCATCTGTCCGCTTGCACAGTTCGTTATTTCATCTAACTGATGTCATAACTCATAAGCCATGAAGTTGACACGTAGGTGATGTGTGCAGAAATGTGGCAGATTAGACGCATGCAGTTTTTGTGCTTGGCACCGACTAGGACAACAAGTGACGCTGCCTGGTTACTAAATAGTAGATGATAGACTGGAGTTGCTTCACTGGCGTCAGGCGCACGTAGTGAAGAGCCGGAAAGAAGAGAACAGAACGCAGCAGTCATGAAGTGTAAATCGTTGACGTCATCATTCATCATCATTGTCGTCATCACCCGTCCTTATCATCATCATCAGGGGCGTAGCCAGGAATTTGCTAAGGGGGGG
>Ga0209679_1001324_pt1 | contig 10473 bp, 7 predicted proteins | sample WorMetHEROISLAND_4_FD_187408 | JGI IMG/M metagenome (GOLD analysis project Ga0209679, IMG submission 187408) | Marine gutless worms symbiont microbial communities from Max Planck institute for Marine Microbiology, Germany - Olavius sp. 2 HERON... ...
TTAACGCCGTTAAAAAAATTAACGCACACACATAAATTCTATGAAGCAGGAGTTCCAACATGCAATTGAACTGCGGTTATTTGACGATCGAATAATATTAAATTAATTATTAACAACGAACGTCGGTTAATTTGTCAGTTGTGCATCATTGTTTAATGGCAAGTTCGACAGTGATCTTGTATAGATGAGTAGTGCACAGCAACGTGCAGTCGTTCGCTGACAGCAACCTACAACATAAACTCGACCTGTCGAACTGAAGCGTTAATTAACGCGTTAACGCGCGATTAAAATAATTAATTGCACGATTAACGCGATTAAAAAATTAATCGTTCGACAGCTCTAAAAAATAAAACATTTGCAAAAATGTTTTAGACTTCCTGCAGCCATGCAGTGGACGTAAAAATGTTTTATTTTACATGTAACCACCTTCTATCTTCAATGTGTGTTCAACATGCTAAAACATTTGCACAAATGTTTTAGTGTTTTATTTTACATGTAACCACCTCTAAAACATTTTTGCAAATGTTTTATGCTGGTTACATGTAAAATAAAACACTAAAATATTTTTGCAGATGTTTTATTTTACATGTAACCACGGTCTCAAAGATAGAGACAGAAACTAGTGTTACCTGTATTCCTTTCATTTCAAAATTTACAAAAGTTTAAATTAAGGGTGACATAACCAAGTAACAACAAGAAATATTTTAGATTGTGACCAATCTAATTACTCCTCACGCATTATTTTCTCCTGTATTCCTCCAAACTGCTCTGTAATTCATGAAAGTGGATCGGATAACTCATCCCAGATATGTGGTTATTCGAAATTTTCCAAGATGGCGGCCAGCCGTCCCCGAAAACCATACCATAGGATCAAACACGAAGTCGATCGGATGATCCGTTCCAGAGATATGGCCCGTTGAAATTTTACAAGATGGCGTCTTGGATTTGGTCCAACCGGAAGTAGGTCCATTCGATCCGCCGACTTCGAAAACCATACCCTAGAACCAAACATGAAGTGGATCGGACGACCCGTTGCCGAGATACGGCCGTTCGAAATTTTGCAAAATGCAAGGTCGGTCGGTCCTCAATATTACCTTGTTCTCATACACTCCTCTATGCTACGTTAGGAACGTAGCGCGCGAGGAGTAAAAATTAGCAAAAAAGTTAGAAATTTGGACTGTCAAACCTTTCCGGTGCTCCAGTCGTCTCCTTTTCAGTACCATCTGACTGAGACACATCACTGCAAACAAAAATATTACCAATCACAATTACTGACAAACTGAGTAGTCTTAAAGTCTTATAACTACCTTTGCTGCCAATTAGCAAAGCGGCAAAGGTATTGTGATGCTCTGTGTCATGCTGTGTGTGTGTCTGTGTGTCCGTCGCATTAGTCTCGGCGGCGAAGGTAATGCGCTGTATCCAGTGCTCTCTAGCTATATCTGCAATACTCTTGACATACTGGGAATCAGTGACCTGTCAGCAGAGAACGAGTCTGAAACAATCTTCAGTGCTTTCTCAACAGTCGACACAGTCATCTGAACAGCTTCCAGCTACAACAGCAGCAGTCAGCCGACAATGTTACAATGTGTCAACTGTATCACAACATTCTGCTACATTAATTAACTTCTGCCATTAAAGCATAAGGGTTTGGTGCAGGTTTTAATGGCTGGGTGCCCTGTCTGTTACCAACCAGAATGAATTACTTGTCTTTATCCACTGACTCCCGATGGAACGGATGTCGCTCCCTTCTGATGCCAGTACACATATTCCTTCACTTCCGCACATGGACAGCCATACACATAATTGTTAGCAGCATGACAGAAGCTAACTATGTTGGACAATACACTGAGTTTGTGGCAGCCTTACCTGCTAGAGCCATGAAACTAAAATATCCATCTGAATCAGCTGAAACAAGTGCAACACAATTAGGAGGCCTATGATATCAGCGTGATAGTGAGTGAGTGAGTAGGGTTTAACGAACACCAACACAGTTTAGCTCATTAGCGCTGAGCTTGACCCAAAAAGCAGACACAGAGTCCCCTACAGTAAAGGAGAGCCGATGCTACATAAATCTTGCCAACGTTGTACAAATGAGTCCACTAACCGGAAGCTGTTTTGTGTAAATCAACAGCAAGAATCAAATGACATCAACCGTCAGCATATGCTATGAGCACACATAGTATAATCGTAAGCAAACCACACACACTCCATTTTTGTTTAACCGCTCCATTTTTACGGAGTTACTCCAGGTTACGCTGATCCCCAAAAGTACATTTTTGGGAACTGTTGTGACAGTACACTTTCATAGTATCTAACTGACAATGAAACACACACCTCTGCGGGTTTGGGATAGATAGCTGCATGCTTCGTCATGACCTGACGGTCTGTCGGGTTGTCAGGTCGCCTCGCTGGCTACAATCAGTCAAATACACCTGCTATGTGACGGACAGTATTCATCGTCAAAAAATGCACATTAATTGAAATCAAACAAACTTATGCAGTCACATCACGTGTCAGCAGAAATTCACACAGCATGTGCACTGCAAACAGAAAAAAACAGACACAGCAGTAGTTTGACAGCTGCAATTAAAATGAAGAAGAAACTAAAGAATGGAAATACGTTGCGAGCAACCTTTGTTTACTGCAGCAGGCCAAAAACTTCAAATAACACTCACTTACAAAAACCCTGTCCATAGTAAAAGTCCATTCCATTCCATTCCAATGTGGGGCAGGGCAGATATAACTGCCGCATAGGCTTAGACCGCTGTTTGGGCCCATCAGCCATCCCGAAGTTCTCCGGTTACAACCGAGTGCTACTACGACTTCTGGGTGAATCTGTGAGTTTTTATAAATCTCTCCAGATCCCTGACCATTGGTCAATATCGGCTGGGTGTAAATATGGGTGTAAATATGATTTTCCCCATATTTTTTGCCATAATGTTACAAATCTATCACAAAGAAAGTGTGAAGCACTCTCTATTGCCGCACCACACTGGTTGCACGATGGGTCACTAACCAGTCCCATTATGCTGAAATGACGGTTCAACTGTGCATGTCCCGTCAGGATGCCTATGACAAGTCTGAGTGTTGTCTGTCGAGGTAATCTCCACCGATCACTCTCCCTCTTTCGGCAACTGTCGGTAATAGTAAGTCAGTAGACAGTGATATAAAAACGTGCCTCAACGAGTGATGAAAATCCACATAATTACAACAGAGCATGTAATCACTATGATTCTTCGTGCCGAGAGTCAGAAGATCCAATGAACATCGTAAGCAACGAAACAAATTTACCATGGGAGGTCGTGGTGGTCCAAATGGTGGAGGCCGTGGACCAGGTGCAAACAATCCCGGTCTTGGTGGCATCAGTGGTGGTGGCATGGACTGCAGTGGTGGACATCGCGGCCAGTTCATCATCAATGCACCTTCATAGCGAAGCTGTTCGCACTCCATCCTAGAACAACATCGACCATCACACAGTACTCAGCATACATCTGTATAATTGCAAAGAACACACACATTACACTGTGACTCAATAAAAATGGCACATTTTGTCTTCACACATAACGTAGCCAAATTATAACTAATTCTGATACGTTTTTGCATCAATGTAAGTAGACCCCCCACCATTAAATGCATACAGAATTTACCGACTCACTTCATTTTTACTTACTTTACTGTGTAATTATGTCTAAGGAATGGAAACTGGCAGGCGTACATTATCATGGAGTTTGGATGTGTTGTAAGTACGACATTCATTAGAGATGATGAAATTTCACTAAAAATCTCTATCTGTTGAAAGGCTGTAATATAACAAAGTTAATACAGAAATTTTAGACAAGTGCTTTCAACAAATGAAATAGGTTACTAGTAAACGAGTGCTGTGCGCCTCCGCCGCGATGGCGTGACCATGAACTTTGACCTTTTGACCCAAAAAACGTAATCAGGTCATCTCTTTCCCCGAGCTGCACCAGCGACAAAAGTTTGGTGAAAATCCATCAGCAGATACTGGAGATATCGCGGAAACATGAAAATCTGGGATGCATTCAGTCATGCCGTGACCCTGAACTTTGACCTTTTGACCCCCAAAATCTAATCAGTTCATCTCTGTCCCGAGACGCACCAGTGACAAAAGTTTGGCGGAAATCCGTCAACAGATACTGGAGATATCACGGAAACATAAAACTACCACGCGAATCACGGACGCACGGACGGATGCACGGACGGATGACCCGAAAACATATATCCCCCGCCAGCGCCTACCGGCGGCGGAGGCTTAAAAAGCACCATCTTTATTGAACTTCATGTTTACGACATGTAAGTGTATCAGTCTCTTTTCGATATAGTTAGACAGTAACGCAAAAGTAACAGTGAGCTGATATGGAAAATTATATATGCGTTTAACAGCCAAATGTCCGTTTATGTTGTACACCAAAATGTATCAAAATTTGTCATAATCTTGGTACGTTATGGGCGAAAAACAAAACGGGTCCTTTTTAATAAGACACACGATACATAACCGCATACATGTGTCAGACACTAATATTCAATAATATTGCTTGTAACGATTAAAATTAATAGTTTTCTTGAAAATACTCAATGGTCATTAATCATTAGTTAAAAACATCCACAAAGACCACTTTGTAGTGTAACAACTCATTCCTGATTGAACAGATGGCTTCTAGTCAACTATCGTCACAGCAATGATTAACACTAGAATGTGGCGAGTTTTAAAGCTTATAAATCTCATTATTATCCATTTTTCAATAACGAATGCGATAGATAATGACATACCGCCATTTATCCTCAATGTAACGTCTTCTCATATCATCTTGCTGCTTGCGATCGCGTTCGTCTTTCAGTCGACGATTGTACATCGGTCGGACGTCAACCTGTAGACTCGGGTCCACCTTTTTCTACAGAAAAACAGCAGCAAAAATTAATACAAAGAGTGCTCCTCAAAGTAACCAAGCAAAAAATATCTGTAAAGCAGCCACGAAGTAGTAAATATTGAACAACACTCAATGATAACTATGTTTTGCTGCTTAAAGAAGTAGTAAGCACTTGACGTGACAGTACACTTACCTTATACTGGAAACGATGTCGTCGGCCCTTCATGTGCATCTGTTTTGCATTAGGATCGGTGAACTTGCACTCACAGAGCTTGCAGAAAAACGAGACAACTACACCGCTTTCATTTCTGGTTTCTTCTATGTATTCCTGACCTGCATGCCCACGACAACATCTAAGGATATAAAATGTTAAGTTCTACATCAAGTGTTAACCCATTCCAGACTGCAGGACCAAAATCGGTACATACAATTATCCAAAACACGACTACTAAAAGAAGTAACAAGACAGCAAAATCCAACGAAAGATTGCAAAAAAATGACGAAAGAGAGCACAAGATACCGAAAGACACCAAAGACAACGAAAGTCAGCAAAACATGACAAAATACGACAAAAGACGATGAATGATGGCAAAAAACAATAAAAAAAGACTACAAATTATGACGAACTGCAGGAGATGATAAAAACTGAACAAACTTAAATTTTATTACAGACTTCCTTGAAACAATCCAACTGAAAATAGGATGGGTGTCAACCACCCACCATACTCCACCTACACGCAAAGTTTCATGTCAGATCTATCACACTTCCAGAGATATCGTTTGACAAAAAAGCGTTACTTAATCATCCATCCAATCATCCAGCCGATCAGCCACCCATCCTTCCAATTAATTCAATCTGACACCACAGAGGCTCATCTGTGCTGAGGAAAATGCCAATGTGGTATGTGGAAACAACAATGCATGGACTGTAATAAAATGATACAGAAGTAATACTAACTGTCCTAATGTTTAGACCAACACATCAACAGCTGCTAATGACACATACCAACTGGCTGGACATCGTTTTCATTACCAAGCAGACTGTCATACTCTGCAACAAGTCGAGTACAACAGTACATAAACTCGCATATGTATAAAATTCACCCAACTACAAAGCAGAGATTACTACTGCAACTCGTAAATATAACATCTGAAATGAACGGCACCAAATAACACAGAGCTGAATTCTGTACACAACAAATAAAAAAGCTTACCATCAACTGCTGACACACCACCTTTCTTGTCATCTACAACGAACAACACAACACATGGTGCTACACACAAGCAAGGTTCCTTCATCACCGTGGTCCTCAGCACATCTTCGGCCACAGGCAATACCTACGTCAAAAGTAGTTTCAATTTCCGCATTTTCGCGCTGCCGACGATAAGGCAATGTAAACAAATCAAACTTAAGACTATAAATGCAAACTTTTAACAAAATATTTGCACCCGAGAGTCCGAGGAAGACTGAAGACAACGGGAATCAGCCTCCCACTATACTCCACGTTGCAGTGATCTGGCAGTAACGTGCCTGACTGCGGTATGAGAGGACCAAGGTTCGAATCCCACCATAGGCAGTTGCAGGTTTTTCGTAAAAACCACTGCCTTGGGCACGGGCAGCACACCCTTACTGCAGTGGCTAGGTCAACTCAGGTGTGACTTCTGGCAGCCTATGGGCAGCCTACAGGCAGACTCACAGCCCGAGTCGTTTGGCCTGGGCTGAGGGTCGGCGGCCACTTGGCGCCGTTCCATATCCATTATATGAACCAGGTGAACTCTCGCGGAGGCTCTCGCTACGATGACAGCACCATAAACATTATCAGCCTTATTATTATTATTATTATTATTTTTATACTCCACCTGTAAGCAACGTTTCAAATTCAGCTCTATTGTACTTCCCGAGATATCGCTTGACGAAGGAAGTGTTACTAAGTAAGCAGCCACCGACCCACCCAGTCAGTCACCCAATTAGCTCAACTTGACATTGCAGAGCCTCATTTGCACTGAGAAAATGTGTTCTTTAACTAATAATGTTACTTAGCACAGACATCATCTGAGGTTCGTTACAATTAAAAACCTAATTATTTCACTGGAAGGTGTTTTTAAACTGGTAACTACAACTGTGCTTGGGTGAATGCGAGGCAGTGACAACTAATGACGAACTTACAGTAAGACAGTAAGACATGACATCTTCTACACCGCAACCAAACAAAACTCACCAGCACCAGATGCCGAAGCAGTCAGTGATGATGTTGCAGAAGCAGACTTGCCAAGTGTAGAGTGAAGCTTCAACACCTTCAACATAACAACCAAGTAATACAATATCTGATTCGTGGCAGAAATCACTTGCACACTCACTGTCACCAATATCAGTATGGCTACCATTTAATTATTCTTCTGCTCTTACTACAAAGTAATTCATCTTCTGCATTCAAATGCTGACATTTCATATCTTTCCAACTCTCTCATTTCACAGTATCTTTGGCTTGCAGAACTATTAAAGCAAGCACTGTGACTACATGACCTATGCTGCCATGTAGGGTAAGTAACACTACAACGGTTGTGTAGGCTGCCTTCCCTCTGGATTCAAGGGAATATCCCTCCTGTGACAATAACAGTGTTCCTTACTTGAATACAGCATGCTGCCACCATCCTGTCATGGGGAGCCAGGAACAAAGTTGTGGCAGCACTTTTTACAAGCCAGATGGCTTTCCTGCTGCCCAAGCAAGTGCCAAGAACTGGTTACATATCAACTGTACACACTGCATTTCTGTTTAATCAGCTCATTTTTCCAGAGTTATTCCGTTATGTTACTCTAGGTTAGGCCAGTCCCCAAAGTAAACTCTTGGGAATTGTTGTGGCAGCCCGGATGCCCTTCCTGTTACCCAGCCAACAGCGTCAAAGGCAAGACAACAATTTGAATTAGATCACAAAGCTGCAGCAACACTATGGGTTCACTAACCTTCTGATGTTTCACTCCACGTATGTGTGCAGCGTACGTGTCAGCACCAGTACATGCAACATCACACAGCTGACAGTGCAGCTGCACACTGCCGGCATGTGACTCTGAAGCGGCCGCCGACGAAGCCGCTGCAGCACTGGAAGATGCTGACGTTGTCGTCTTCAGCGATGCTTCCTTCTTCTTGTGCCGATGACCTTCCAAATGTTCCTTGTATGTCTTGACGAAATGTTCAAACAACACTATGGTGACTGCATACTTTACTGCTAACAGCAATCAACTAACAACAACAATTGCACAACACGAACACTATACACAGCCACCACATGATGACGGGTTACCCATCTCTTCAGGCATATGTGCACCAGTTATTATGATAACGCATAAGAGCAGTGAGTATGGTAGGAGTTGGATGGACAGGGCCATGGATATCTGCATATGGAATAGAGTGAAGTGAGGCGAGTTTATGCAGAGCGACTCTGTTTCTCATTGTTATACTGTGTTACCCTGTACACATAGTGCAACGAAATGACTGGTGAATGGGAATGCAGCAGGTGTCTCCTACAACTGATTACTGTACAAGCTCACCAACAACATTATTTTTTCATAGTAACTAGAGCTGTCGAACGATTAATTTTTTTAATCGCGTTAATCGTGCGATTAATTATTTTAATCGCACGTTAACGCGTCAATTAACGCGTCAGTTCGACAGGTCTAGTTTATGTTGTAGGTTGCTGTTAGCGAATGACTGCACGTCTTGCTGATCACGACTCATCTACAAGATGCGACCACTGTCGAACTTGCCATCAGATAATGATGCACAACTGAGCTCAAGGGGATGCATTCGACCCCCGCCTTTAAACGTTCTCTTAAGATGTTTTTATTCTCCTGTGCATATGACTAACTGTTGTTTTTATTATAGGTTCTTATTGTTATGCGTCATCGGTCTAATTGTAGGGGGCGCACTAAATACGCATGTTGAACTTGAACTTGAACTGACAAACTAACTGACATTTGTTGTTAATAATTAACTGAATATTATTCGATCGTCAAATAACCGCCGTTCAATTGCATACTAGAACTTCTGTTTCATAGAATTTATGTTTGTGCGTTAATTTTTTTAATTGCGATTAATTCTTTAACGCGTTAATTCGACAGCTTTAATAGTAATTATTACCACAGTACAATAGATAATCTCTCAAATGTTCCAGCATACTCATCACTTTATGCCCATAACATCACGTGCTAAATGTTTCCATACAACGCGCTACCTTCTCATTCTGCTTGCATTTTACGGTTTTCCTTACCACGTACCTGGTGAAACCTGGCCAAGTGAGTGGCTGAGTAGAATAAGTTAAAAATGACATATTAGACTGTGAAGGCAGGTGAGTTTACCTGTGGCCCAGCACATCCAATCATGCAGGTGTGACAGTAGTACATCTGCTGTGACGACTGAGTTGCTGATGAAACGCTACCAGCTGCTCCCTTTGATGTCGGAACACGCCACGGTGTTGAGCGCCGGTGATGCGCCATTCCACTTTTGGTAAACGTGTGAATGGCAGCTGGTGCTGAGGAGTTTGATGATGATGAATGGTAATGCCGTGATATCCCTACAACAGCATCGCATGCAACGGTCGGCTGCTGCTGCTGATGCTGTGGTCGCCATCACCACTGTCACTACCACCAATACCACCACTGGCCTGTTTCTGGAGTTACTCCAGCTTAAGCTACATCTCCGAGGGAGAACCTCTGGGAACTGCTGCAGAGTTTATACATGCTCAGTGCGTTTCCTGTTGCCCAAACAACAGCATCAAAGCACTGAAGGTAAGTTTATTGCACTCCACAGTCCACACATCACATCAACAACCAGTACCTTAACAATGCAATTACATCAACTGATACCACAAGTTCAGATCACCCATGTTTCCCATGTACCCAACTGTACCAGTACAAATAACTTATCGTTTTTGTGCTGAAACCATAGAGATAATACTCAGTCACTAATACACTTAAAAATATCACAACCGTTACGCATGAAATTTGAATAAAATGCAAACAAGCTATGATTGAAAGCAACTGGTCAATATGGTGTAAATTACCACATGTTGCAACTCTTAAATCACTGCTTTGCTTAATTATGTAAATGCAAAAAAAGCTTTTACAGTATGTCAGGGTGCAAATGGATTATAAATATAACAACCATACATAACATTAAGACAGACATTATTAATACTACAAAAGCTATTCCATTCCAATAGTTTCACACGGTTAGGCACAGAAAGACATCCAGACTGTAAAAAAATCATAAAAGTTCAGCAATCTCTGACCTACGGGTTAATCTTAAAGAATGCAAAAGAATTCACTGATCAAACAAAAAATAAAAGCATCAATAATACAGCAAGTGTGTAACTGGCGCAGACACACACTGAGAAGAAACGATGACAACATTGCCAAACAAGCACTACAGTGGACACCGCAAAGCTACGGAGGAACAGGAAGACCGAAGAACACCTGGAAAAGAGACCTGGAGAAAGAAATGTGGACAGCAGGTTTAAGTACAGCTGGAGAATAATAATAATAATAATAATAATAATAATAATAATAAGTGATGTTCATCGCTGGCTT
>Ga0209679_1001325_pt1 | contig 10471 bp, 7 predicted proteins | sample WorMetHEROISLAND_4_FD_187408 | JGI IMG/M metagenome (GOLD analysis project Ga0209679, IMG submission 187408) | Marine gutless worms symbiont microbial communities from Max Planck institute for Marine Microbiology, Germany - Olavius sp. 2 HERON... ...
TGACCCCCTAAATTTTTGGGCGTTAAATGCTAATAGCTCCAAAACGGTTAAAGCTACGGACTTCAAATTTGACACACATGTTCCCAGCCACAGTCCGGACATGACACCCACAAATTTTCCCAAAACGTGGCGTCTTTAAAAACTTACTTGGCGGAGATATGCACTCTCATGAGCGCCTTCTAGTTTATAATTTTCATTAATCGTTTAACTGAGTTTCATGAGAATAGTGCTAATAGGCCTATATTTCTATTTGCTGGTGATGCTAAGTTGTATAAGCATGTAAAGGGCTGTGGTGATGAACTTAAAATAGAAATACCCACTGGCTGAATGGGCTGATGAATGGGTAGTCGAAATAAAATGTATTATCAAAGCTATCATGCCATTCATATGCAGTATGCACTATTTATTCAGAGCAGAACACAACACGTACCATATTTTGAGACCAATAGCTGTTGTTGCATTTAGCATTCGTGAACTAGGAACAATTAAAATTCAATAATATAAGCCGTTTTTTCATCAGCATTGTGGTATTTATAGTCGTTCTTACAACTGCAAAAATTATTTTTCTTTCTGCTATGTATGCAGAACATACAATCAAAAAATTTTCCAATCTAATATTTATGCCCATGTTGCGACTAGTTCCAGCAACTAGTTCTCAATTTCAAACTTTGCCTTGAAGTTCACACAGCGTTTTAAGCTTCCTCGTGCAGTCACGTGCCATTGCTCCTAACGCAGCTAAGCTACAGATAGTCTGTGAGGCGAGTTGTGATGTCTGTCACATAAATACGAATGAAAGCCACGTATATTATTCTGGGCGCCATGAAATGTAAAATAAATTGAACACAGCTCTACACCGGTACTAGGTTACGTATTCAGCCAGTATTCAGTTTAAACTGTGCCGGCTTGGCACAGCCAGACCTAGTGTAGTGTACAGAGTATGAAGACAGTTTTAAAATGCGTTTTAATGCAGATCTAAGCAATATTCGTCTCACTGTCGTTTCAGTAAGTGATAAGTGGAAGGACCACACAGCATGATGACAATAGTATTTTCTTCATTCTGAGCAACTGTTCATCAGTTCAGAACCATTCTACAACAAATTTTACCACCCACATTACCCACGTAACAGTTCCTAACTGACAGCATATTTTCACCTTTCTTCTAATTGCAGAATCACTCATTAGAAATCAACTCAGGGAGATGAAACCTCTGCAGACGATCGTCATGTTTTATTCTCAGCCGTTCATAGGAACCGCAACATTGATTTAATAATCCTTTAAAAAAATTCCTGATCCGGATCGCCACCAAAATCCAATCGACTGCTTCGTGGCCCGTGCCCACGCCTCCAAAAAATTTCATCGAAATGCACTCGTAAAGTTTTGAGTAATCTAGTGGACAGACAGACATACAGATAAAGAAAGTTAAAAAACATAATCTCCTTCATTCAGCACAAATAATAACAACAAATCAGTGAATAAAAAACCTGAGAGCAAAAAGTCAATGTTTGCCCACACTTGCTCAAGGGAGTCACAAAAATTTTCAAATGTACGGACGTAATGGCAATATTTTGCACATATATGAGGTCACACAGAGCCTTCGTAGACATGAATGGTAATCTGATAATGAGTTTTGGCCAACATGAAGCCTGCAGTTATCCAATATACTGTAAAACACATTTTTCGCATGCATCAAATTTTTGCGAATTTCGCAAAGTAGAATAAAATCACAAAATTAAATACCTGCGAAAATTCAGTTTGTCCGTCAAAGGCCTGGTAAATACTAGTATAACACAGACGGAAAATGCTAACTTAAAATGCAGTGAAATTTCTACATTCCAAAATCGCAAAATTAAGATGCAGTGAAAATATAATGTTTTACTGTACGAGGTCATATAGAGCCTTTGTAGATAGGCACAGCTACCCGACAATTTTGGCCTACATAAAGCCTGCAGTTATCCGAGATAAACAACGGCCATAGAGGCTACTGCCTGCGCTCGTACATCATCTCTATGTCTAACATTAGGTACACAGTGAATACACTCTACACAGTCATTACAAAGAGATCTCCTTTTTTAATTAACCTACCCATTTTCTGGAATTACTCCACGTAAGGCCGCGGTCCACAAATATAAGCTATTGGGAATTGTTACGGCAGTCATTACAAAGATGTGACTATGTTAAATTAGCACAGTGAAGAAACCGATTCATTGGTAACAGTATATCTCAAATCATCTTCCTGAGTAGGTCTTTACGTGGTGCTGCACACCACCGACAGATTACATAAACAATGATCTCAGCGTTCCTAATGTCCAGTTTGCCTAACGATATACACACTGCCAACATCACCGACGCCGGTCTGCAGCACTGTGTACGCGGCGCTCCTTCGAGCGAGAATGGCGATGCCGACGGTGCCCGTTGTGTTTGTGGGGTTTTGACAAGACAACCGGAGATGAAACCAGCTTCGACCTCTTGTGCTTGCTCGACGTCCAGTCCGGGGAAGCGCTCGGTGATCGCTGTCTGGGCGGGGACAGAGCTCTGGATGGCTTCTTTGATCGACGACTGTCGTTGTAGGACGGAGACGACTTTCTAATATCGGCGGACGACGAGTGTCTGGACAAAACCCGACTATCGACACCACGTTCCTTATCATGACGTGACCGACTGTCACCACTCACCGTACCACTGGTGTTGTTTTCGGCTCGACGACCAGCCACTGGGCGAGGACTGTGACTTGAACTTTTTGATCTTCTACAACATCAACATCACTCATTTATTGCTACAAGCCGCAGCCCACTTTAATAATTAATGCAAATGTCAAACCAGACGGCTAGAACTGCATATCGAGCTCTGTATGGCAGTGGCGGCGCCAGGACGTCAAGACAACCAGGTCATTTCCAGGTCAATTACACCAATATCAGTATGTAAATGTACTTAGTGTGAACAGTTTGCAAGCGAACAAAAAGTAACGAACGGGTATAGAATATCAATCGCGACTTACATTTTGTAACGCATAAATTAATTTGTTTGTGCACTATGTTAATGAAATTTATCGAAAATTTAGTCAGCCAGGGCGCCAGCTGGGCGGAAGCTCCTGGAGTCACTTGACCTGGCATGCCCTGGTGTAGCACCACCACTGCTATGCAGATCCACCCGATGACAGCGAAATTTGACCTTTTGACCCCCAAAACCTAATCAACAAATTTTCTCCAACTTCTGTTCCCAGTGCATACTGGGACAAAGATGAGAAAATGTCAAGGCGTACTGGCTATATTGTAGAAACAAACCCAAATAAAAATGGTATTTTTAGCATATTTGGTTACGCTGTGAAGTGTGACCTCGACCTTTTGACACCAAAACCTGACCAGTTCATCTATGATCCAAGATGCATGACCGACAACATTTGGTGAAAATCCATGAACGCATGTCACAGACGTCACGAAAACAACATCTCAGATGAACGTACGGAACACGCAGACTTGACAACATGAAAACATAATGCCACCGGCGGTAGAAGCATAAAAATTCAGTTTTCGTTCACCAGTTCACTCACGCAGTCTTAAGAATTAGAATTCACTAGAGCTGTCGAACGATTAATTTTTTAATCGCATTAATCGTGCGATTAATTATTTTAATTGCGCATTAACGCGTTAATTAACGCGTCAATTCCAGAGGTTTAGTTTATGTTGAAGGTTGCCGTCGGTGAACGACTGCATGTCTTGCTATTCATGACTCATCTACAAGATGCGACCACTGTCGAACTTGCCATCAAACAATGATGCACAACTGACGAATTAACCGACATTTGTTGTCAATAATTAATTGAATATTATTTGATCGTCAAATAACCGCAGTTCAATTGCATATTGGAACTCCTGCTTCGTAGAATTTACGTATGTGCGTTAATTTTTTAACGGTGTTAATTTTTTTAATCGCGATTAATTCTTTAACGCGTTAATTCAACAGCTCTAGAATTCACTATTATCTACTTCATATCACCAACAGATCAATGCTCATAAACACCAATATCAAGCTTATCGACTGGTCATTTCAATGTTATTTCGGAAAAAGACAGACAAGAGTCATTACAGGGCACTGCAGTTCTGCACAGTGGTACACAAAACATGACACAGACCACAGTGTACATAGAATAAAGTAAGTAAGTAACTAAGTAAAAAGAATGATTTGAGTGTCCGAAAATAACGACAGTCACTGCGCACTGCGCAGGCACTACAGAACTTACAAGTGGTAACGAGTTCAAGGAAAGGAACGGCTGAAGAGGAAAGCCTTCAAGCAATAATGTTGGAGGGTAAGGAAACTAGACAGGGAGGATGCCCAAAGAAGGCCTGGTGGGACGGTGTCAAGGCAGATATCAGGAGTTTTGGCCTGTCCGACAGGATGCTCTGAGTGTGTACTGTGTCTGAGACTGACCTGTGTCGACTATTACTGCGGGATCGACTGCGTAACCTCTTGTGTGTAAGACGTGGAACATCTCGGCTACACAGCACACAGCAACACCCACATTGCACCAACTCACACTACCATCAACACTACTACTACTATTATACAGCACACAACACGACACATCCACACAGGGCATCTACTGCAAAATGCCCCTCGTGTCACCTAGCTGGCGCTATGTATCCATGCAACACAGCAGCAGACATAAGCTCACATATTATGAGCCACGTAAATTTTATGCGACTCAAAACACTGCACTGTGACCTCCAGTTTTAAGTACACAAGGATGAGAACAGTGATGTGACAGCTCTCAACCACCACTGTGAAAGAGAGTTAATATCAACCCACACCGCAGCTGTTCTGTGCATTACCATGGCACAACTACCACCTTAAAAGCAAAATGACTTCAGTTTATCAGAACACAAAGTAAGTGCTGTGCCAGATCACACCGCACTAACAGCTGGATGAGATATCAACTGCTTTACAATAAAAGCTGCGTGTTAAACATCATCAAAAATACTGTAAAACATTTTTTGCGTGCATCAAATTTTCGCGAATAGGATAAAATCGCAAAATTGAATACTCGCGAAAATTCAGCTTGCCCATCAAAGGCCTGCAGTTATCCAAGATACTGTAAGACCTATTTTTCGCATGCGTCAAATTTTTTGTGAATTTCGTAAGTAGAATAAAATCACGAAATTAATACCTGCGAAAATTCAGTTTGCCCATCAAAGGCCTGGTAAATACTAGTAGAACACTGGGAAAACGCCAAATTAAAGTGCAGAGTAATTTCTACTTTCCGAAATTGAGAAATTAAGATGCAGCGAAAATGTTTTACAGTATAACAGACGGTGCCAGCTACCAACCCAAAACTGCTGTCGGACTTTTCATCCTCCGACTTAAGACGCCGTATGTCCGGTCGTCCTAGCGGAGAAAAGTTGCTGGACTTCTCCGGTGTCGCATTACATGAAGCTGTCGGCGGCGTCGCTCCTGTCACTCCACCCGGATGTCTGCCCTTCAGCTTCGCATCTGTCAACACCTTCTTCAGTTCGTTCACGTTCTTGTCCAGCTCTTCAACGTTCGGCTGCACCAGCATCACCAACATCATCACCATCATCATTACTGCATCATCAATAGGTATGTACCGGATATCCGGTTCCGGTTCCCAATGGCCGGATATCTGGCTGTTTTTACTATCCGATTCTGGTTCCAGCCCAATTGTTATCAGAAACCGGATATCTGAACCGGATAACAGTAGTGCACAGATGTGGCACATAAACTTAACTACTTTTAGTTTGCAGCGGAGTGAAACCGTTCCTTGCATGAATCTGTAAATTTTATAGATGAGAAGACTGGAAACGAGAGATAAGTACTGGGTTGTTTTCGGTAGCTAGTTGGACCAGCAACCGGGCGCATTTTGTTGGTTAGAAACATGTTCCGAACTATCTGGTTCTGGCCATATAACTGTTTTACTATACGGTACTATAAGGTTCCTGCGAATCCTGCCGGATAGTAAAAAATGACATCTGGTACATTCTAATCATCAACAACTTTGTTACCATTTGCAGCATTGGTGTCATCGTCACTGTTAAGTCACTCACTTTCCAGATACTACATGTGGGCCAACAAGTACATGTATCTGTCACTGACCCAGAGCTAAAATCGAGTCCATAACTGCATTCACAAACAAGAAATACGCAGTTTCAGTACATCCGTGATGAACTAATGTACTAGTGGCTGCCACTTTCCTCACAGCCTCATTGTATAAAACAAATGCTGCAGTGTTTCTAGTAAATGTTTGCTGTAAGGTTCATGCATGCTACTGCTGCTGTTTATCAAGGCCTGTCACTGAATAATAAATGCAAGTATTTTGTACAAATAAAGATCCTAGTTTCTGCTGTTTCCTGCATGTACATAAGTATATACGACATTTAATTAAGCAATATTATTTAGCGCATGTACTGCCTTCAATTTCATGCAACACAACCACAGCAGGTGCTGATTTATGTATATCTTCCCCACAGGTACAAAAATATGCATTTACATATTTAATTCCCATTTCTATTCCACTGCAGTGGCAGTGTCATGGCACCAAAATGGTGACCACCATAACGATGGCACATGTACCAAAATGGTGGTGCCGTACCACAAACAGCGTAAGCATGTTAACAAAGTACGTTTTATTAAGTATCAGATACAGCATATACAGTTAACCGTTTTACAACAACATAGCAAAAAATTCAGCTAGAACATTAATCAGAACCAATGCTAATGTTATAATGTTCACCTTTCGACGTGTATACAGCTTGAGAATGCTGCGGCAGACAATGTGAATATTTGACTCCGTAGCACCAAACAGGCTATACCATGGTGGACTGTTTGGCAGCGGTATCTGCAGCAACAATGACACAATGCTCCATGAAGTACAGGAAAAACGGTGAACGCTTAAAACAGTTTCTAATAAATTTACAATCAGAATCTTCTTTCTTCTTTTGGTTGTCTGCTAGAAGCAGGACCTTGACTACCACCTCTACTATCTTATTTTCCACATTGACCTGTCCTCAGCCTCCCTCTTCAGAGAAGCATAGTCCTTCCCATCCGCCAAATTGTCGAGCAACTGTATTCTTTTCCTTCCTCTTGTTGATCTTCCCTTCATTCTTCCTTCAAAAATTTCTTGTAGAAATTCGTTGTGTCTAAACACATGACCTATCCATTTACGTTTCCGTTGTCGTATCACATTCAACATATTCTTGCTTTCATTTACTTTCTTCAAGACAATCAGAATACGTGGGGTAAAAACCTGAAGGACTGCTACATAATACAGATAATTAATGACAGCACAAAAACCAATAACAATTAACCAGACTGACAGCGATGACAGGATTAGTTACACAAGTGTGTTACCAGCTCAAACTGATGTGACAACAAACATAAAACAAGTTGATTGACATTGCTGTCATAGTTGTACATTGCACTTTTATCACTTCACACTTATAATAGCATCATTATTTATGCCTATTCACACAACACACAGACACACTGGCATGGTGATACAGTTGCTATGGTTACAAGTAAACATCACCTGCAGATGTCTAGCGGCAAGGTAGATACACGCACACGCAATCGTTTCTGGTGGGAACCTCACGAAGGCATTGGTACGGAAGCTGTCATTCATGTAGTTCCTGTAGTGTACAGCATCACTTAGACAACAGTCCATAATTACAACCGTGTACTCGTCTCAGCAATCGTCACCAGTGTACACAATGCAAAATAATATACACATATACCTACGCCAACATATTGGTAATGAAACTGCCAAAATGCCTTCCTCGAGCAGGTCAAATGTGCATATTTTCTAGCTGGTTTTTAAACGCATACCTTATACAGAAAAACAAATTTTAGCCATTTCCCATCTGTTAATGGGTTGTTTTCACCACGTCTGCCATCTATGGCCTTTCCGCCAGTACCACAATTTGCATGTTAACACTCATCAGGCTGTGGCACGAGTGTAAAAGTGGTTAAGATTACTGCCGCGAAAACACAAAACAAGTTAGTTACGAAGCTTTAAAAATAGGTCTGTAAAGTGGAATATTGTCATTTGCTCTGAAAACTACTTAAAACAATACAAAATGTGTCACAGGAACGCATAATAAATCTTTTCAGTATCACATTCATTTCTAGCAAACGATCGATATTCTAAGTAAAATTTATATCTCCTGGTATAGAAAGATTACACCCACAGACTAAACACTAAAAAACATTACATCTACATGAAAACAGCACAAAATTTTAGGTCCAAAACCGTTGTTTATCAAATTTTGTGTCACTTTACAGACCTATATGACAAGTACAGCTATTCTACCACTGTTAAGCCATATCAGTCACTGTGTGACACTGATACAAATCATGTTCTTGTTCCAGTTACAAATGACACAGCTAAATACAAATATATCAGATGATGGCTATATTGCTAGCAGTTCAACAAGAGGCACAAGGTGCAGAATCGGTTGCAGCATCTGCAGTTGCACATTCACATATGACTTGTCCACATAGCAGAATTCTCCCTCTGACGAACGACAATTCCACGTCTGTTCAATCTCAGTTCATCCAGCCATTACAGTTCACATAACAGTCTATAACCAACAGCATTTATGCTAACACTCACTGTTTAATACTACTGTCTTTCCGTCCGAAATTGGTCACGTAGCAAAACGACATCTCGAAATATTTAGATGAAAGTTCTCGTTCAGCAATGAACAAAATATTTATCTACGCTGATCAATGAAAACAATAACTGACCACCTAATGATAAACTGAACAACCACTGAAACACTATAAATGTTGATGAAATCAGCAATAATGCAAAATTAACCTGAGTAACTGGTAATCACTACTGAATAAAGTTACTACTTATCATACGTAATACACCTCTTTACTGATTCACATCTGACAATTTCGTAACTGTTCAATAATTTCAGAATTACATGCAATTGTAACACTAATGAAATTAACAACTTTTATAAAACAAAGTTGCCTATGCCTAGACAAAATTCTTATTTCCCAAAATTTCTTCTGTAAGCTGTGTCAATTAAGCATAAATACTGGTATCTACTTAGAGCTAACAACTAACTACTGTCACACACATTTAAAATCCACTTACTCAAACCGAAGGTTACAGAAAATACCACCCACACGGCATAATTTTATGAACTCTATTTCTCTTAAGCCTATTTGTACCCTAATCAAAACATTCCAAATTTCTTGCTTCTACAGCTCCCAAAATGCAATTGTGCATAAAGTCTGCGACAGCAACGACCTGCAGTATATCATCCATCAAAATTATTAAGCAACCTCTCAGAATCATAGAAAACTATTACGGGGAACTAATGTACATGAAGAACAACAGTGAACGAATGAATGAAGCAGTGAGACGAGACCAAACTCGTAGCTGTAGCCAGCACTCAGAGTGTCTGCCACAACCACGCAACGAGCACAACTTCATCACGGCGGCGGCGGCGACGTCCGCGCGTCAGCAACACCGAGTTCATGCTGCCGCTGTAGAGCGAAAACTGGCCGACTGAGTCAGAATGATTGGTGGCACACTAACCCATCTGTGCCTGCGCTGGCAGGTACATTAAACAACATTGCCGTGTTAGTCCACGTTCTAGTCAAACCGTTATACAGCAACACTAAACAGAGCTTCAACAAGACACACAACTGTAACATAAGCCAATCTTAATCACTCCTACACTCTGTGCCTCAGTCCACAAACTGCATATGCTCACCACACAATGAATACACTATAACTCTGTAAGCCTATCAACTGTTATGACATTCTCATTTTTTCGGCAGCAGAAAATATGCACATTTGCACTGTAGTGCATTAGAGGTTTTTCTTAAATGGTATGTGCTATATACATCCGCATTTTACTTCCTTACTTACTGCACTGATAAATCTGAATGTTCAACATCTAATGCTGAACAACAAGGCTATCAATTATGACTGACTGATGAAGAGAACACTGCGAATGCAAGTACTCACCACGCATGCTGAACCAGCCTCTGGTTTCTCTCGGCCTCAAGAACTTGGAGATACATGACAATAATCTATGCATCAAGTAAGTAACAGAGTCATCATACAGAACATCTATACGCAGTTCAGAGTACACGTCATGCCCAACCACTAACAACACAGCCACTATTCTCATAGTCCACGACTCTTTTTTCACAGGCATGTTATGCATCAATCCACTGTTTCTTAACCCATCTGCCTGTCTAACAGATTACCACAGCATCCCCATACTCTCTTTGCCTCTCTCAACCAATCAATCTGCACATCTGCTGGTGACTCTACCACATACAGCTAACGGGTATGTATATGTCCAGTTATGCACTGACAAGAAATGTTTTAGATTGTGACCAATCTAATTACTCCTCGCGCATTATTTTCTCCTGTACTTTTACCATAGGCTAGAACCAAATACGAATAGGACCGGATGAACCGTTTCAGAGATAT
>Ga0209679_1001326_pt1 | contig 10471 bp, 3 predicted proteins | sample WorMetHEROISLAND_4_FD_187408 | JGI IMG/M metagenome (GOLD analysis project Ga0209679, IMG submission 187408) | Marine gutless worms symbiont microbial communities from Max Planck institute for Marine Microbiology, Germany - Olavius sp. 2 HERON... ...
GGCCGGAGGGTGCGGGGGGTCCTTCCACCGGCTCTGAAGACTGCGCTCGGCTTCATCCAGAAACTGTGCGGGAGGGTGTTGAAGCTGACGCTGGACATTCTGAGCATGTGATACACGTTGAACTCTTGAATTACTGAACCGACGCTGGACGAACAACATTAAAATTATACACGCCCGTAGCGGCTGAAGTTGCTTTAATCGTTATTTTCAACTCTTTTAACAGCTAGACTTTAAAATACTAGCATTAATTTAAATCTGAATATCACGCAGAGGGCATATAAGTGTGCCGGAGGTGGGCAGCGCACTACTACCGCTTCCGCAGACTTACGAGTACCGTAGCTGTAAAAATTCCAACTTTTCGTTAACTGAAGCGCATGGGGGAGACATTTTAATGTGATACCGACTACTAACTGTACTCGCCTGAATGTAAGGCGCATTTGCCTTCACGCATTTCTCCAGATTTTTCTCGCTTGTCGGGTTTCTTCCTTATTTTTCATTCGTTAATGCGGGTCCCAAAAAGCCACTCTAGTTGTTGTTCTTGTTGTAGTTATCAGTTCTCTAAAAATCCCTAAGGCTTTCTTAATATGCAGCGGAGCGTAACGAAACTGCATACACATTCCTTACAGATCTACCGTTTCAGATTTTCAGATTTATAGCTGACGTAACGCTTTCATCTGATCAAAGTTCGTTTCATGTTATCGGTTTAAAACTTGACGTTGAACCTTCACTAACACCGCAGGTAGAGTAAAAACTGAAAATTGTACACTGCAACAAAACTGAACCTTTATTCAGTCAGCTGGCAAACAATGGACATATAGGCTACTACTATCTATCACGTACATCACTGAATCACTTCGCCGAGATTGTCACAACAGGGCACGGGCGGCGTCTCACTTTTACAGTTGGGTAGGCCTATTCAAAAATTAAACGGAGCGCAAAAGTATTCGAGTTGCGTTTTGAATACTTATGCATTTACAGCCCAAAAGTGACGATTTTTGCCGAAAAATAGAAAATTAGCATCATTAATGAAAAATTGTCTTGTCAAAGGTCAGATCTACGGAAAACATTTAAACACTGCCACAGCCGAAATTCAGAGGGTATTCAATGAATATTCAGAGGGTATTCAATGAATATTCTGAATATATACACATGCCGCCCCTGTAACAGGGACGGTGTTATACGGCCGTCCTATAGGCCACATGACGCGTCTTGTCCGTCCGTTCTGTACGGGATAGTAACTCGAAAAAAACGCAGAAAAATCAAAATTGGTTAAACCTTCCCCACGGCACGAGTGAGTGGAGTGCCAATATTCATTTGAAAAGGTCAAAAGTCAAGGTCATCGGACGTCAAAAACCTAAAAAAAATTGCCGCACATCTGACGAACATGTTTACTTACGAGCGGCGGAACGAGCGCCGGCGGCTCAGGCGCCGACTGCAAACTATGCCCAACGCATTCTTAGGCCGAATTTATATTGAGACGCTCGGCAACTTGACGGACGGCCGCATATCATGTCGGCACTCGGCGACGTACCGACATCTTTTCTTGTTCACATCGACTGGAATCCGACGGAGCATATCATGCAAAACCGAAAATCAAATTTTGAAAAAATATGAACACATATTTTGGCCAGATAATTCAACCAAAAAAACGCAACTCAGTGCCGTACGACTAGATAGATATTAATGGCGTTACATCAGATCTATGTAAAAAAACCACACCATATCCAAATAAAAAGGTATCCGGTTTTGCCATCAAACAATAAAGGTATTTTGACATTTTGCGGCACAGAGAAAACCAGAACGATGCTGAATCTGATTTTTGAAATTATCTGCCACATCTACTTTTTTGAAAAAAAAACTTCTACGTTAAAAATTTCAGGTCGTACTATAACTTCAGCTTAACCGCTTGTCATTTATTTCTGTCAAAATAATATCATCACAAGATAAAGCGTGCATGGCCACGGTGGATAAATTTATACTTATTTGGTTCGCACAAGTTCTTAGAACATGCACACTAATTATAACATAACAACATAACCGACAACTATGGACAAAACCAAAGACTTCTAAGCCCACATCATCATGAATAATAGTAAGTTTATGGAATACCAAAAAACCTTAAATATCTTAACTAAGGAACTTCACTTCTGCTTCCGGTTCCAGTTATTTCTACTTGCCAATTACATTTAAGTTCCTGTGTAGACCAGAATTTGTTAACACAAACAGCCTTTAATCTTACTGTGATGAAAAGATCAGATGCCTCTTCTTCATTCTGACACCCTGTATGTGGTGACATAAAATTTCATGAAATTTTTTGGCGTGAAATGTTTCATGAAATATTTCGTGAAATACTTCTGAAATATTTAAAAAATTTCACGATGGACTATGGATGTAGGCTGTATAGTTCACTGCAACAAAGTAAGTAAACCAGTTAAAGGTAAGTATCTGTTGTTATACTAACTTCATATACTTTAATCATGTTTTAAAAAGTTTTAAGTCACTTTATAATGAAAATTAAAAATTTCATGAAATATTTCAAAGAAGGGGTCTTGAAATATTTCAAAATTTCCATGAAATTTTAAAATATTCCAAAGTGAAATATTTCGTCATGCATCCATACCTGTATGACAGTCAGTCACTGGTACTCAACGAATCAAACTGCTGAGAACAAAGACGGGGGCATTTGCATCACATGCCGTGGACGTCTAAATAATCTACAGGTGGATGCCGTGTGATACGCCACGTCACGAAAAAGTAACAAATATATAGATAAACAGCGATATTTCGCACAATCTAAGACGACACACATACACTGAGGTCCACATGGTAAACCAGGTCGTACTTTTGGTTGCTACTTTAGCTCCAGATGGTTGAACTCATGCATTATTGTTTTTGTTTAATGGATGGGGGACTGCGTTTATAATACCGAAAATTTTCGAATTTCTACGCACGATTTGGTAAATTCTGGCAACAAGCAATAAAATATTAATCCGACTAAATGAAGCTCAAATGACGGACGTGCAACGACCTGGTTTACTAATACGGACCTTCACGTACACAATTACATTTGGCATAGACAATTTCTCCACCGCTTTGCACGATCTGGTCTGGGTATCAAATACAAGTATAAATCTACACTTAAAGTGGACGTGACTCATTGTGACACTAAGTGGTGGAGACACGTAATTTAGCACGTAATAAATAAATAATTAAATAAATAAATAAATAAACAAATCAGAAAATGAGACAAGATATACTCTGCACATAAGGTAAAATAACTCCAGATTGAGACTAGAGCTAGCAGCATGTCATCCAGAACATGTCAAGATAAGCCATGGCACGCACTATTCACAAAAAAGCCAAGCACTGCATAAACATTCACTGTACATCAATAACATTTTAACAATTCTTTAGCTAAGGGATTTTTAATGCTATGCATGGTAAAGTTCCCAGCTTTCATGGATCTTTCCAAATTTCAGTGACAAATAAGTTACGATGTGACAATTAGTATGCATCCACCCTACCCATTTTTCATTAAACCAAATGTAAAAAAAAAGGTTAAAAAAAGGTTAAAGCCACATTAAGCTCTTAATGGGTTGTGGACTCGATTCCCAGCCAGGCTGCTATCGGGCTACCTATAATGGGAAACCCCATGACAGAGCTATGGAGCATCACTTGCCATATGGGATCACACAGTGTTACCTGCCACCCGACACAAGTGAACGCACCCCGCCATAACCCCAGCTAACGAGGCCGGTACTCGATTTAGCTACCCCGGAGGATGGAAGGCTGAGTAGACCTAGGTAGCCAGATGGCGGCCTGGCCAGGAATCGAACCCACGACTGCTTGATCACAAGTCCGACGCCCTAACTGTTATGCCACTGAGTCACCCGCTTGGAAGTTCAACACAAACTGGATCAGTGGGCAGCTTCTCTCATTGATGACAAGGTGGTAAGTAACAAATACATGTACACACACACACACACAAAGCATTAATATAAATTTGCTACTGGAACAAGTTGCATCGACAAGCTAGGTCTTCTACCAGACCGGTGAAACTAACTAGTAACTAACAACGCTGCACAAAAAATATAAAATAATACAAACCCTGAATGTAAACAAGATATAACTACAGATAAACAGTTGTGTTCTGGCAACACTGTACACAAAACACTATAGGAAACAAACATATAACATAACATTAATAACATCAACTAAATTAGCTAGTAAACTACTGAACTATACAGGGAGTGGCAAAAAAGGACATCGACAAAAACTGCAATTTATCCGAAATGGTTTAACATTTTGCTAGAAACTATTCTACAAGAAACTGCAGTTTTCATTGGGTACTTTTTAGCTGCACCCTGTATCAGTTGAGTAAAACAATGGCAGTATAGCTAAACGTAATGGCTTATATATGTGCACACATAAAATACATACAGAACAGTACTAGCCCAAAAACTTATAAAACTGATAATACTGGCAACATCTTATATGTAGTGGCACATTTACGGCTGAAGGTGAAAGAAATCCAATATTAAACCGATTAAACTTGCAAAAAGTGAGATGACGCCAGTATTACATTCTGTGCTAACAACACAATGACGACAACAGTACAATACAATGATATGCAAATACAAGCGTAATACCTATGTAACCCAACATAACAATGACTAGTGATTACAACACAATGACAGTGACAGTACTACACAATGAGCATGTAATACAAGCGTAATACACGTGTAAACTAGCACAACTATGCAAAGCTATACGGACGTTGAACTGCTTCAAGCTTTATGTTAAATCACTTAACACGTCACTTAATGCATACATTATACACGGAATACAGAACTGTTCAGATCCAACAGACATTTCTATTATTTTATTGTGCCAGACAGATAATAATTTTAAACAACTATATTAACAACACGAACTAGATGTTTACAGACGACAAATTAACTTATCACTAACTAAAACTCACGAAAGAAAGGATCTCAAAATACAACAGCAATATAATTCTGGACAAATTAGGCATTTACTAGACAAATGACTAGAAAAACGGAGATGAAGTACACATGGGTCGGTTGGTGAATAACGGCACTTTCAATGCAGACAGGTTACATCATGCACATGAAGTGGAGGTTAACAGAGTCACAAATAATAAATAATTGCTACAAATTCAAAATGCAAACGAAACAATCAAGCATGTCTTCTAGACCTGGTCTACCTGAAGATAATTACCTCCACCGACGGAGGTTACGTTTTTACCTATGATTGTTTGTCTGACTGCTAGGTTACTTAAAAAGTTACAAACGAATTTTTGGAGGCGTGGACGTGCCCCAAGGAACAATTTATTAGATTTTGGTGGCGATCTGGTGGTAATTCCTACAGACAGCCAAGAATAAAACATGAAAATAAATCTCTCCCCCGCCCGGAAATGTGAACTGAGTGCTTTCCAGTTTTAACAAACATTAATGAGAATTAATGAGCGAGTCAAATAGCTGACAGGAAAAAGGAATGCGGGGGCCGGAGCACGCCATGTCATGATTTTTTGAAATGCATAGACATAATGATATTTTTGCGCAAACTAGAGACGGTACATGATATATTATTACAATAACACAGCAAATTCTCCGAGCATTTTCCACAATTCGGTGCTGGATCTGATTCAACGATTTATACCAACACTATTAGTACACAACAGTACACCGCAAGTCAAAAACTAGTATGCCACCAAGTTTTTATCATAACGTCATAAAATATATAAAAGATAATTACGAAGGAAGCAGGTTATGTTTTTACCTCTGACTGTCCGTCTGTCTGTCTGTCTGCTAGGTTATGCAAAAGACTGTTTTTTTTAACTCTTTCAGTGTCACACTCTCCAGGAGAATTTTGAAAATCGGCTAAAATTTGATAAATTTATACCACAAAACTTCGTGGATTATTTTTTTGGCTCACAGTATAGCATGCAATAACTGGCAACGTGACCACACAAGACTGCACAGAAGATGAAACACCAGCTACAAAGTTGGTGTCAAATGTATGCGTACAATACAAATGTATGCTGTACGTTCACTTATTAACATACACCACCCAGTATGAGATCAGACATTCATCGGTCACTACACAACGTGTCAAACTCACAGGGCCGGCCTCAGCCAATCGGCGGCCCTGTTCCAAGTGCGAATCAGAGTCAACCTCCCCTCCCCATCCCCTCCCTCCCTGTCCCGCTCCTCCCTTTCCTCTCCCTCCCCAACGCGAAGTAGCCCCCTTAAAACCAGCTAGGGAGTCTGGGGGAGCTGCCGAAAACCTCGAACACGTCTAAGGCCCTTCAAACTCATTAGTGTCACATTATGTTGCAACAGACAAGGAAAGGACCATTGTAACGGCCTCTTCTCTAGAAATGGCTTAATCAGCGACATAAGACCACATGATGTCTTCTGGTGCAGTATGATAGATTGACATTTACGTCAAAAGCTCACAGCAACTTCGAGAAAGCCACGACTTAGATACATCACAAGCTGCTATTACTAGAGATGACAAGACAAGCTGGGACATGTCTACTGTGTGAAAACTGCATCCTAAACAAAAACTCACTGGCATTCTGTCTGTTCTCAAAATGAAACCATGCAGCAATCTGTGGACGTAAAATAGAAACCTGATGCCGAAAGATGGCTTCAAAATCGGCATTAGTTTCTGGTGCCGACTTTTTTTAAATACCAGTTACTCCGTTTTATTCATTGCCAGAAATTCGTAACGGGATACACGGCATCATATCAGCACAAGATGTACCAATTCCTCCGCCTCGTCTGTCACTGGCTTAAGGAAAGTGACTGCAACTAAGACTCATATTGTTTTAGCACAGATTTATATAACAGTTTTTTTCTGACGTCTGTCAATATTTATTTTTATTTATTTGCCACATAGAGTGCTACAACTTAAAAACAGTATCATACATAAAACATGAAAAACATTACAGGTTACAGAATCAAGGCATATGTACCTGTAGGTGCCAACAGTATTGCAAACATCTTACAGACACTACTACATATTAATCTTTATCGGTGAAAACGTCTAGACCTACGAATTCACAATGTGATTGTGTAGTGCTTATGCGTGTGACACGTCAAGTCAGTGTTCTGCTCAGCTTTATCGGTTTTCTTGCAACTGTGTCTGTTGTTTGCTCACCGCTCAACAGTCGCCAACAGTTCCGATCAAAGCTGAAAACCCATCATTTCCGACAAGCCTGTAACACTGCATGATTCCTCTGAGAACAATTCGTTGAAGAGTGTAACTCTGTAACTGTAACTGCGTAAAAATTGTGTATGTTATTCGCATTTAACCAATTGACTGATACTGTACGTTCTTTTCTTGTGTGTGCGTGTGTGTGGATTGATTAAGTGCATGAAACGTTTGGCCCCAAGCACTGACGGAATACATTTTACCCAACAACACGAAGTACACACACACACAGACAGAGAGACACATATGAACACTGATATACACACAAACACAAACAAGCAGATTATTCACCTCCAATGTGGAGCAAATGCAGTAAGTAGTCCCTGGGGACTTCCAAATGCCACTTATAAAAATAGTGCAAATGTCATTTTTGGTGGGAAAGGATAAATGTGCCCAAAACCCCGCATGGATCATGTCTTAACTAAACTGCTGCCAAATGCATTCTTAAACCTATGCACCAAACTGCTTTTGGCCAAAGACTCCCCAGACCTAACTGGCAAGTAGCTCCCCGGACCGAAATGCCACTTATAAAAATAGAGAAAAATGCCACTTTTGGTGGGAAAGAGGTAAATGTGCCCGAAGTCCCACATGCATTATTCTCAACCAAATTGCTGCCAGAAGCATTCTCAAACCTACACACCAATCTGCTTTTGGCCAAAGACACACCCCAGACCGAACTGGCTGAAGAGGTGACTACCCCATTTTCTACATTATCAACATCTTGCTCAGAACGTTTTCAATTGCCACGCCCATATTTGCTCCACCTGGAAAATTTCTCTAGCTAAGCCAATTGAAACCGACGCAGGACGCAACGGACAACGCGACTCATAATTCCAATCGGCAGCAAATCAGTGACTCGTGTTCACATCGACCAGAAGCTGATGCAGCAGCGAGACCAGACTCCGAAGCCAATGAGCACGAACAAAGAAAAGGCAGCGAATGTAACCTCGTCACATGATGACATCGTGTACGAGCAATTAAAAAATGTTTTCAAAACTGTTAACTAATCCGGATGAATGTCGACGGATGGAGCTTCGCTCGGTTGTCAGCGGCTTTCTGTAACAAAGATACAAATCAGCAACACATTACTCAGATTTTTGGACCCGGAAGGCGGGTCTCAAAAAGCTACTCTAATTGTTCTTCTTCTTGTTCTTGGAATCATTTCTCTAAAGGTCCAAAAATGCCTAAGGCTTTCTTAATACGCAGCAGATCGCAATGAAACTTTGCATACACATTCGTGCTGACACTGCCCATAGATGTCATCGATTGTTCCTTGCCACATCCCACCAAAAAATTCCATCAAAATCCATTTGTACCTTTTTGAGTAATCTAGCGGACAGACATACGGAAAGATGTAAAAGTATAATCTCCTTCCTTCGGCGGTGGTAAAGACGTTAAGGTAAGATAAAAATAAAGTCATCCCCAAACCACAGTGGCTCACAGTGCAATGCTGATCTCTGTTGGTGAGTGAGTGAGTAGGGTTTAACGGCACATCAATACAGTTTAGGTCATTAACGCCAAGCTTGACCCGAAAAGCAGGGACGGAGTCCCCTAGAGTAAAGGAGAGCCGACGCTATATAAATCTTGCCAACGCTATATAAATTTCGTGCAGCCCTACTACTGTGTCGCCTTTCAATTGTACCTATTCACCTCCCACTTATGCTGATAATGAGGGAGCCAGTTACATCACATGTGCATATAAAAACTCTTGCACGAACAATAATAATAGATTATTTCAGAACTAACTCTCACAAGTACTGGTAACTTACGTTTCACTTGCTGCCACAGCTTTCCATTGAAACAGAACTCGACATGCTGCAGCACAACAAGACATCAACGGATACGTTTTACTCACGGCAAAAACACAAAACATGCTACACAACATTCTAAGGGCCGGTTTCTCGTTCTTTCGGTTAACCAACCAGTTAGCTAACTGCCAGTTAACGTTTACTGGAGGGTTAAGTTTAGACGCGTTGTTCAACAGCTCCGTTACGTAACTGAATCGTTAAGTACAGTCGATTTGTAAGGACAGCTGTTATTGGATGACGGCAATCACGTGCTAGTATGATGCAAGCATAGGCCACGCCCATCTTGGCTATCAGCCAATACCAGCAGCGCGCTGCAGTCTGCTATATATTTCACCGTTTTAACTGAATGAATTTGTAGTAAATATCAGTAGAAACTTCTCATTGACTGTCTCAAATGGATTGTTTTGTGGTAAAATCTTATCATCAGTATCACAAGGACAACAGAGTTTGTAATAATGATATAAAATAAACAAGTTTTGTGCTATTTTGCAAACAGTTGACCAACAGGTTAGCAGTTAACCGGCTGATTTTGACGGGTTAAAGTTAGCTGACATTTGACCGTTGGTTAGTAGTTCCAGCAACACGTTTTAACTTGACCGGCCAGTCAAGAGCTTAGTTAACCAGCCGGCCCTAAATAAATTAGTTCCATATGGGACTCACGGTCCCATATGCGAGCCAGACTGGAATGTTGCATCTCAAATTTCGTCCAAGTTCAATGTCACGCGACACAGAAACTAGAAGAGATATCAAAAATCTGCCGGAAGAAAATTTAGACATTTTCCTTCAGTTTAAGTATCACCAGTCATTTTCCAGCTCCCACTGAAAATGGCAGAGGAGATAGTTTTTGAAAATGGAAGAATTTCTAAATTTCAATGCCACGTGACCTTGACCTTGGATTGGGCCATATGGCATACCGTCATGCATCACTGATCGACCTCTACATACACACCAAATTTCATTCGAATTGGAAAAACTTTCTGTGCATGGACAGACAAAAGGACGGACGGACGGACATCAAGGTCGGCTTTATTACCGTAGGTTGATTCCAAGGAGTCGACCTAAAAATTACACTACAAAATTTCATTCACTAACGTAGCTCACGGCAAAAGAGTACATTATGTCCTCCATAAAGCAATCACTCATTCGGTTTTTGTTTAACCGGCCAATTTGGACACAGTTACTCCAGGTTAGGACGGTCCCCAAAAGTAAAGTCTTAGGCATTGTTGTGGCGGAACTTTTTCAAGCCAAATGCCCTTCCGTTATCTGACTAACAGCGTCAAAGCACTGAAGGATGACAATGTTCCTCACTAGAAACAGCAAGCTGCCAGGAGAGGCCAGGAACACTGTGATGCTCGTGTGGGCTGCCTTGGATTCTGACGTCAAGGGAGCATCCCCCCCGTGACAGTAACATATAGATACTG
>Ga0209679_1001327_pt1 | contig 10469 bp, 5 predicted proteins | sample WorMetHEROISLAND_4_FD_187408 | JGI IMG/M metagenome (GOLD analysis project Ga0209679, IMG submission 187408) | Marine gutless worms symbiont microbial communities from Max Planck institute for Marine Microbiology, Germany - Olavius sp. 2 HERON... ...
GGGAATTAGTCAGATCGTTCCGAAGAAGGCAACAGCTGTTGCCGAAACGTCAACAATAACAAACTAAAGGTTGTTTTTTTAATGAATTTCGTAATAGATATATAAACATTGTTCTGATTATTATTACTTTTTTACTCCTCGCGCGCTACGAAGAAGAGTACATGAGAACAATGTATATATTGAGGACCGACGACCGACCAACGACCGACCGACCGACCTCGCATTTTGGAAAACTTCGAACGGCCATATCTCGGCAACGGGTCGTCCGATCGACTTATTGTTTGATCCTAGAGGGTTTTCGGGGACGGCGGATCGAATGGACCTACTTCCGGTTGTACCAAATCCATGCAAGATTCGGCCGCCCGCCATCTTGGAAAATTTCGAATGACCATATCTCTGAAATGAGTTATCCGCTCCACTTTCATGAATTACAGAGCAGCTTTGGAGGAATACAGGAGAAAATAATGCGCGAGGAGTAATTAGATTGGTCACAATCTAAAATAATGTATTTCTTGTATTATAATTATTATTATTATCATCATGATCATAATCACGATCATCATCATCATCATCACATTGCTGAGCGCAGAGCAGTGCTACAGGAATGCAGTGTTCTGCCACGCTGACTGCTGACCAATGCATCGCGAGGTCTTACAAGAACAGACGGACGGACGCGTGGCGAGCGTTCGTTGAGTCAAAGTAAAGATAACATCACGTCAGCATCTGCCGGCAATAAACACGCCATACAGTCATCGTGCTATCTGTGCAAACACACCCACGGTCCTACAGCCATAGAACCATCAACAACGTGGATCCATCCCGGCTGTTACAGCCAACCGTGCTATATTTCTCTAAACGAGAATACGGACGAGAACGATAAATCTTACGAAAACGAAACGAAAACGAAAGTGACAGTTGAAAATGAAAGCTCTGCTCAGACCGAACTAAAATTGAAAATTTCGAAATCCGAAGGAACGAACGAAAATTGCAATGCCATGTCTTTCTCGAAACTGTCAGAAAGCTGCGTGAAACTGTGAGCAGTTTCGATTATAATTTCTGGATGGTGAGCGGCGACACACTAAAGAACTTTGTAGTTTGTACTACCCAAACAAAGAGACCATGTGCACAAAGTTGGAAAACGCTTAAACATCAGTAGAACAGAATACAGAACTTCTGTTGTTTTGCAGGCAGTGATAAGATCACTTCGGAAACTAAAGTATAACTGCATCCCCCACACACATGGGTCCGTGGATTCCCAATACACACAGTCCACGCGGGTAACTGCAGTAGTCTAGTGTTCGACGTCGGAGCAAGACCGCTTGTTGCACCGCTGAGTGATATCGATGTGCGAGAAGCCACGCCATGCCTCAGCCCCAGGCGTCAAAACTAGAAGGACCCTTGACCTGAGGCAGCCGGAAGTGTTAGCGCAACAGGATAACATATGTTACGTATGCGGCATCAGCAGCAGCAGCAGCAGCAGTAGCAACGGCAGCAATCAATTAGCTGTGCCAGCGAGATGATGCCATGCCGTGGCCTCAGAGTAGAGATGGGCAACTGGAAGTTCGAATGTCGCCGTCTCGGTTTTGCGAATTCGGGGTCTATTCGCATAAGCAGTTAACTGTTTGACAGCACTATATTAGTGTTTGCGTTATCGCGAGGTTAACAGTCACGTTAACGCCACGTCGGTGGAACGTAACGGTTAGGGCGTCGGACTTGCGATCAAGCGGTCGTGGGTTCGATTCCCGGTCGGGTCGCTATCAAGCTACCTAAGTCAACTCAGCCTTCATTCCCTCCGGGGTAGGTAAATCGAGTACCGGCCTGTCTGGCTGGGGTTAAGGCGGGACGCGTTCACTTGTGTCGGGTGAGAGGTGAGAGGTAAACGGTGTGATGATCCCACATGGAAAGTGACGTCCCGTAGCTCTGAGATGGGTTTCCCATGAAGCGCTATACACAGCTTTAACCTTTTTTAACCATGATTTGATGACTTGTTGGCAAAATCGGGCAGGCATGGGACTTAGAACAAAATAACAGGAGCGCGGTTATAACTCATGCGACAAACTTTAATAATTAAAACGATGCGCTATAAATATGCAGAAATCTATCAAGAAATAAACAGATCACGTTGACATAACATTTCGGTAATGGCTACGTCAAAACGAACGCTGTCTGTCGAATCAGTCACAGCCATTTTATAGCACAAAACGTCTGTAAACAAAATACACAGCTTAGAATACAACTAAGTGAAAGTTAAATAAGATCGTTTTAATATGACAATTACAAAGTATACTGCAGAAGGACAGTACGGATATGAAGTAGGCTATACGAAGATACCGGCGACATAGAGTTCTGTTCTAGCATGTTGCGTCGAGAGCGAAGTAAATACGTTTTTGGCCGCTCCCAGCACCAACTTCCCGCCGGCCTTCATCAGCGCCGGTGGGGTGGTCGGCTGACAGGCGGATGTTACGGCCGCTGATTAGACAGATGCTGCTGCTGCTGTAGTTATCAACGAGACGAGTAATTAGCATAGTCGTCAGACTTCAGAGCATGCGACCGTTGGACACACATGCTGCAGCCACTGCGCAACAATGCGGTAGAACGGCCCTGAACGGTTAAACGAAGTCGAAAGACCCCAAGCTCAGGGAGATTCCACGCCCCATATCTACAGTGTACATGCATGCAGGCCAAAATAAGCCAGCTTCACCGAATGTTTTCAGTGTCAGCGATTTTTAGCGTTTTCGCAATAAAACTAAAAGATGCCACAATGATCAGCTGCAGGCAGACTGCTGCTAATGCACACGCCACGCACGCAAGCCACGGCTTGCGGCATGCCGTGGCTTGCGGCATTGGCGCCGGATCCACGACTTGTCGACGACGTGTACGGTGTTCGTCAATTAATCGGAATATAACGACAACAACGTCCTATTCGTACGTCGCAATCATACGGTGTAATTAAGTTAATCGATCGTCATCAGGTCTTCGTGCTAATTATTGTTGGCGTGTCAGCGAGTGCAGACAACTCAATGCTGATCGACTGCACGACGTAATGTAAGACCGTGGTTACATGTAAAATAAAACATTTGCAAAAATGTTTTAGTGTTTTATTTTACATGTAACCACGGTCTAATGTAAATGTAAAAGACAATTTTAAAGCGTCGTAAGCGACACAGGCTACTACTAGGGCGCTTTACACAGTCATAAAATAGGGTGCTGTTATGTGCTCAAAATGATAGACTAAATAGATAAGTCTTGAGATATCGTCTGTGCATTCAACTCGGTGTACACGGGCCTTTACACTGCAGTCACTACTGTCACTTCCACAACACTGATAGCACTCACAGATCGAGTTCGTCGCATTCAAGCTGCTTCTTTTCTGTGTTTTCTGCACGTTTATGGAACTAGTAAACGGTTCGTCTACCGAATTTATCGTTATGCGGCAGACGGAAGTTGAGTGGGAGTGACAAGTGGGCAAAAGATTTCAATTACATGTACCATAGCAACACGATACAGCACCAACGCAAAGTACCCGTCACCATCACGCACCAGATTAGTAATCACTTTGTGCATCACAGAAGACAGAAGACGTAGTACGCAAAACGTTGGAGTACAGTTGTTATCTGTTAAAACTAAAGAGTAAAGTTTATTAGGTTAGTAGAAGTAAAATGAGAAATTACTTACAATTTTACTATAAATTAGATCAAAATAAAATTTTAGGGAAACGATAATTAGAAACAGTACGGAAATTATTGTAACGGCACCAAAATTCGAACTGTGGCTAGAATATTATAAAGAACTCTACTATCGCTTGCACGCTCGACCAATATCATTCCTAATGTCTGGCTGTGTCCGTGCTGATGCAGTCATCTCGCCATTCAGTTCAACCCAACCGCCTACCGTATGACGTTTATCTTGCGCGCTGTTTGCTCAACGACGCCGCCGTGTTTGCGCGCTCATGGCGTCTATCATAATGTTGACCCATCGACCGAACGAACGATAGACCGGCCTCCGCTATCTCCGGCGTGCCCGGCGCCGCGACTCGGCAGCCAGGCAGATTAAGTCCCGCCGGTCGGCGCCTCGCTTCCGCTCCGTCCTGGCGTCGCAACGATGATGACGTCGAGTTTCCGTCGTGCTGGAATTGAGTGCAAGTCCCTGGCACAGCAGACGCTGTCCTGCTTCGAAAATGCACTTGCTATCAACCTGTGATGTACTGTAATGATGTTTTTCTCTAACGAATAAAGACAGACAGTTATTCCACGGCTTCTCACGTAATGCGTCAACTTTCGCTAACACTAACGATGATGACTCGACGCTACGTAAATCATGGAAGCATATCCCGTTACTTACTTAGCTATCGAAATATGAAGTAAATGAGTAACTAAGTAAATGACTTTGTAACGCGCACAATGTCGGCGATTGGACGGCCGAATCTGAGGCGAATATCATCAGTCCCTTCAACTACCTGGTTCCTTCATAATCTCTTCATCATTTTGTCTTTGGGCAGAATTAGTTGATAGTCGACCATAAATTTATTTGCACTTTACGATGTGTTTTCACAATGTACAGATTAGATATTATTCCAAGGTCGCACTCGTACTGCCTATCTCTATCGTTGTGTCTGGAGTGGTATAACGGATCGATAACTGGGTGCATTCAGGCGTGACCAAACCAGCACAGTGTAGGCTACACTACGACCGCCCGCGACCGCGACCGTGTAATAAGTGTGTTAAACCACTGTCTGGAGTGGGATAAGTTCGTTCGTTTAACACTCAGTTATCCCACTACAGACAGTGGTTTAACATACACTTAGTAATCTTTACCGCCGCATGGTATCAACAATATGTCTAGCAGCGTAGCCTCGTCGGCCGAAGACACAGCTGTAACATCCCCAGCTTGTTCATTGCAATAGTGCAACTACACTATCTGACTGATAATATGATCAAGGCACTGGCTGTTCATCTGTTAGCCCATCAATAGTTGCATGCATTTGAGGTCAGCGAACTTGCGTTCCGATCGTTCACGCTACACTGAGCGCTATCCTACCGTGCTGCGTCTCTCTATCGCGTAGTAGCTGCGCATGCGCCACATCGATTTCCGGGCCCAAGTACAGCAGCTGGCGCCATCCGTGCGCTATATACAGTCCAGGAAGTTGCTGTATCATACGCCTGTACGACGTCACTGTTGTCCTTATCTGCTATCGCTCTGTACGCGTTGACTCGTTTGCGTTTGCGTAGAATTAACGTTCTCATAAATGTATTTCCTCCAATGACGCTGCTTGCAGTCTCCGACAAAAACTCGCTTGTTCCCAGCAGCAGCACTTTCTATCTGTCGTCATTCTAAAAGTTAACTTCTCATCAGTGGTAAAGAGTGAAGTGACACGCACTTCTTGTAGCACTCTCCTTTGTGGAACCTCGTCTCAGTGCTGCATGAGTCGGCAACATTAACGTCTGACAGGCACTGAATGTGTTTCCATGACAAAATAACACTAGACTAAATGACAGCTGTCGACAATATCTGCACATTTGATGCGTTGATGCGGCAAAACGTTCAAAAGCCCTGCAGGTCACACGGTCATTGAGTGTAGAAAGCCGGCGCTGGTCTGCATCTTTCGACGGAGTGTGTTGTCTTTTCAGCTGACCGTTATACGCAGTCTGTTGCAGCGATCACGGACTGAGTTATTCAGCCCGCGTAGTACATCGGCTAAACACGGCCGACCTCTACATCGTCAGCAAGTAGCGTTTCAGATGCATCGAAGTGTTTTAAGCCGTGACTACAATTGCGATACGATACGACTACGATCCGACTACGACGTATCGCGCGCGCCTGCTTCCATTCGACGCGAGCAAAAAATTTTTCTTCGCAGTCGTGTCGTAGTCGTATCGTAGTCGAATTGAATTGTGATATAGGCTTTAGTCGGCAAATAACGAAATATTCGGTAAGATTGGGCGGTTTGCCTCAGTTAATGTCATCTTAGAACTTGTGCAGAGTAAATGCATCCCTGCCTTATTATATGGTCTAGAAGCTCTTCCATTGAATAAAACACAATTAAATAGCCTTGACTTTGTTATAAATCGCTTTTTATGAAACTGTTCTGCACCAATGATATTCACATCATACGAACATGTCAGGATATGTTTGGTTTTGATTTGCCCAGTCTCCAGTTGGACAGACGAAGAAAGAATTTTATTTCTCAGTTTAAGCTCATGAATTCTGTATGAGTGAATGTATAGGCCTATATATGATACAATGTATGCTAACGTGATGCGAACATTTTTCTTTTCTTTTCTTTTTGCTTCTTTGTTTTGCTATTGCTCTTTGTTGGTTCTACCATTACTGGTGAATAAAAGTTGTATATAAATAAAACGTTCGTTTTTAAAATGCTTGTTTGTTCGAAACTTATTCACCCTTTAGAGAGAATAGTCGGAAGTAAAAACAGTGTGAAACGCGACTATATTTGGTACACGGCTCTTTGATGACTGGTTGTTAACTCGGTACGTCAGTGGGGTCTGCAAAGAGTCTTAGACGTGGCCACCCGAATCTCGCTGTACGAACTTGCACTGTACTATGCAGTAGTCATCAACGGCCACAGTGCCTACTATAACACAGCCTCAGTCATAAACTTTCGACTCAATAAGCCATCAGCATTTTACGTTGAAATGCCGAGAAAATATAGTCGCCGGCCATTAAACGGGCGGAGTGAATTAAAGGGTTAACAGGTGCCCGTTGAGCTGTTTGCTTAGAAAGAACACAGCGGACGATTGTTCTCTACACATTATTGCTTTCATCTGCGTGCTTCGACGACAATCACTGCAGTGTCGTGCCGTCTGCAGTCCTGGATTAACAGTATACACACACAGGCCTGGATGCCAGTGGACGGAAGCCGTTCCAATGATGTAGACAGACGGGTCGATTGTCAGTATTATGGCTAGCTGCTGCTCAGCGTGCGACAAGTTTTGATGTACCGGCTGGTACCAAGGTGTTGACATTACAGCCAAACATTCAGTCATATGATACTGTGTAACTGTGGTCCAGGACTGAACGTGCGCACAGCGGGCACTACACGGAAATATGGCGCCGAGTTACGGCGTAAACTTAATCAAAGAAAACGACATCTGACGTCAAAATCACGAAAGGCAACACATTCGACACCCTCAGGTCGCATGACAGCGTAATATCCTCGTTATAGCCGACGACATTCAGTTTTGTGCGATAGTTTTACAGTAAGTAAGTAAACGCATCATTAGTCTGCCAGTGCGATATGGTGTGAGGCTCGGATACGTAGGACTAGCTTTAAGATACATTTCTGCATGGACGTAGGAACTTGGTTCATTCCGCATTTCTGTATTTAAACAGAAATTAGAATCTGTTGACTTTACCCCTTTGGTCCAGTAGAGTTCACTTAGGCCTGTATGTCTCATTGTTCTCTTATTTTCTTTTGTTTGTCGTGCGTCAGTGTCTTTTGGGACCTGTGTGTCCAGACTTTTCTTTAAATAAACGGATTAGAGTTTTGATGGTTCTCATCACTGCATCTGTTGTTGGTGTCTGTGAGTGCATGGTAACCGAGTCAACGCAGTCTATCCGGACGCTGCCATAACTCCATCGTTGGTCATTTTGTGACACACCAAGTTGCTACATATGACCTAAACTTCTGCATGACCAGGCCTACGTTTTATGGAGGAATTGTTTCAGTGCATCAGTCAATAGACAAAAATGTTGTGTCACATCTCTAACATACGGAACTGTGACTGTTCTATCGCAATGTGCTAATGTGTAGGCTATGTGGATTCTTTTATTCAATTTGGTTACCTGTGATGCATGCCAACTCGGCAATTTGCAATTTTTACGCTCGCTTATCTCGTTCAGTATCAATTCGACCTGCCAGTTTGCCCATGTTTCACGAAATAACAGTCAGTAAACGCGCAGGAAGCAGATCACTTGGGATGCACCAGCAACAGCAGCAGCAAGAACAACAGCTATTAACAGTACTGTCTGTATGAAGAATGTCCAGGTGCAAGCATGTGAAATAAGTGATGATCCTAATGCATATCTTCTGTAACTGGACGTCTATGTATGCAATGAGCAGGCGAGTTCGTAAGCAGGATACATTGTGTGACAGATCTACACTGAGTAAGTCAATAATGATCTTTATTCACCATAGACTGGTAGCAAAACCAAAGAACAGAAAAACAACAACAAAGCATAAACGAAAGCAAAAAATCACGTAGGCCTACAGCAAGTTTATACAACATCAGACAATTTTGATATAAATGTCGATGCGTGTCGGAATGATCTCGCTTGGTAATTTAAATCCAAAGTACACCCGACATTCATTTACAATGTCACTGTTAGACGTACGGTATAACTTCACTAGAACGCATCATGACAAAGTCTAGGCTACACTACAGTAGTCAGTTTTTGTTAACGGACAAACTTCAAGGCCATATAGCAGAAAAGGAAATATTTACTGTGAGCTAAGTTGTCAGGTGCGTGTGCATTTCACGCCTGACTGGTTTATGTAGTCAAGCAAACTGCTAAGTAGCTAACTACCTAAGCCTAACACACGGTCTTCCTTACATAAGTGCAATGTCAATGTCGTTAGTAGACTGTCAACTTAGCAACTTGTTAAAGGCGAAAGGACCGATCCTTGGCGAATATACACCGTGTTCCAAAAAAACCAAGCCCTTGCATTTTCGTCATAGCATCGCCAAATGTTGGTTGTGTACGATAAAAATTGGTAGAAATGTAACTAAGTAAATTTTCTACAATAATATGTACGACACTTACCTGAAAAACGTAACGTCATGACGCGCCTCAGATTCGACGTTCTATTCTCGACTTTGTGCGCGTTACAAATCATTGTATTGTATTGTATTGTAATAACGTCATTATTTCGTAATTGCTGTAAATGTGGTTTTCTCTGCAGAAGATATTGCTATTATTAAGTTTTTTTTTCGTTTTGAAAAACATTATGGCTCTGGGCTCGTAGTCGTATTCCATAAAAGACATACTGAAACATTTCTCAAGATATCTGACAGCAGAATGTTGACATGTTGTGATTCGTTTGTTTTTTGGAACACGGACGTACACGGTGAATTTCGTTGGTTTTTCGGTCATTCATGTTTCACAAGGTAGCGTAGCGACATACGTTAGGTATGGTGGAATGTCTACATAGCGCTTTATAGCAAATTTCCTACTGAGTCTGTCAGTGAAAGAATTTTTAAAATCGGTTAAGAGTTGACAAAGTTACTGCCAAAGTTTGGAGGCTTGGTTTTTTTGGAACACGGTGTAGTGCTCACTGGCATATGTACACGTTTGTGTGCATTTGTGGTGACTTATGTAACTTAGCAGTGGTACAGAAAACACGTTTCTAGGCCTCCACCGACCAAGCCAAAACCAAAACATATGTGTATAATGTATATACAATGGATATACAATACATGCTTTCCGGGACATCAAACAAACTGGCAGACTTGTAGTACTCGAGTCCGGACTTGGACTCGAGTCCGGACTTAAGTCCTTTTTTGCTGGACTTGGACTTGGACTTGGACTTGAAAGCTATGGACTTGGACTTGGACTCGGACTTGCAGGTTCTGCCAGCAAGTCATTTTTTCAAGTCCTTTTTATGCCTAAAAACGATAGCACTGTAACAGAATAATAGACTACCTCGCTGTGGGCTTGTAACTCGCTTTTTTAAAATTAAAACTTGTCAAGAATATTTAAGGTTAGGTTGTTAATAGGTAGCCGGTTAACCGGTAACGGGTAATATAACCGGTTACCGGTTGCTTTATACAATAACCGGTTACCGATTTACCCAGCGGACCCAGGCATACTGACGGCTCGGTCCCTTTGTTTCATGCTTACCCAGCATTTGACTGGCCCAGTCTGCTCCTCTCCCCCTCCCCGCGTCCGGCCGCCGCAGCCGTGATAGACGGGGAAGGGAGAGGTGCAAACTGAACGTCATTTTTTTATGGGCAGACATTTTAATGTGACACCGGCATAGATCAAAGACAGAGTAAACCCACTAAACCGACGGCGACGTGAGCAAATTTTCCTGGCCTTCTCGTGCAGTCTTGCTCTTCTCGGTCTTCACTCAATCCGCCGTTACATGCATTTGACCTATAAGCTTACGTCCTTTGAATGTAGACCTACTTCTGTTTTAACTTAGCTCAAATAGCTATAGGTACACCAACCAACTCACAATGCCTGTTTGAAAAGCACTTTGATGTAGGCCTAACAATGGCGGTGCGTACGCCAGTTTTCAGCAGTAGGCCTACTAAAAGTAACACATATGGTAGGCAGTCTCACACTGAGCAGAACGTTGTCTACGGTATATAAGTCCCTATAAGCCTATACATATACATTTAAAACTCGTGTTCTGCGCCAGTTGCCCAGTGACGTCACTATAGCATACGCCTATACATAAGTCGTCGACCGTAAGTTGGTTTCATTGGTTGACTGCAACGTTCAGGACAGTG
>Ga0209679_1001328_pt1 | contig 10468 bp, 9 predicted proteins | sample WorMetHEROISLAND_4_FD_187408 | JGI IMG/M metagenome (GOLD analysis project Ga0209679, IMG submission 187408) | Marine gutless worms symbiont microbial communities from Max Planck institute for Marine Microbiology, Germany - Olavius sp. 2 HERON... ...
GCATTTTGCTTTAATTTGTCATCATCATCACCATCATCAACAACAACAACAACAGATAGAGAGTACTGGATACAGCGCATTACCTTCACCGCCGAGACTAATGCGGCATGCATGGCTCGGCGGACACACACACAGCGCGACATCGTGACGCCGAGCGTCACAATACCTTCGCTTGCTCAGCGGCGGCGAAGGTAACAACACTAGTATCATTATAAAAACAGCTTCACACTATCTCAATGCTGTGGCCATTAAAGATCCTACGCAAACGACAAAACGCAGCCTATTCTCTGCCATTGTATCAATCAATCGATCGATCGATCGATCGAATCAATCAATCAATCAATCAATCAATGAGAAACCACTTACAGACGGTGACCAGTGGTCTCAAGATAAAAAATAAAACCAGCCTAAAAGACCGAAACAGACAAATAGATAAAATGAGATATAAAAGAGAAGAAAAAGTCAGTTAAAGAACGCCTGCTGGAACAGTAACGATTTAAGATGTCATTTAAAACACAGGGATGCTAAACAACTGTTGCAGCAACGGCGGTAGACTGTTCCAGCGAAAAGTTACTTCAGTGTACAGAAATGTAACAGAAGATCAGACATCAGACCAGGTTATTTGTGGAGCAGGTTGACCGTGAATGACGGCCTCGAATCTCGCAGCTTTGCCCTGAGCACATGTTATCTTCTTCAGCCCTTGAGTGATCTGTGGCACTGTCGCCGCTGTCAACAGAAAAACACTACGCTGCATTTTCTCAACGATTGAGTACCAGAATTGAACTGAGTTGCAGCAGTAATCAGTGAACTTAGGTAAGCTAAATTATGCTTTTATTACATACGTCAATATGATAGCAGGTAAGTCACTATAGTTTCTCAATGGCACATCAGCACACGTGAGGCCATTTACTGTCATAACATATTAAAGAATACATGAATAATAAATAATAAGAAAAATAAAGAAGATAAATGTAAGACTAAGACTGTTTAGCTACAGTAGAACGGTAACAACAAAAACTACAGTAGTCTGTAAAAATGAGTTTGATACGATGCGACACGACAGACAATGCAAAACGAACGCAAGAAAACTGATTGATAGCCAGCCTAGTCTACTGCAAATATAGCCAAAAACAAGAAATTAACAGAAAATAAATTTTAAAAATGATAAAATAGAAAGCAACAAACAAATAAAAAATAAACCTAGAGCGCGTCAAAGACTGAAAGACAAAGCAGTGCAAACCTTTAGGATCTTTGACAAGAATTCTTCGTCCAGTGGTCGCCGGTTTACTCTCTCCGGCCTCGTTAACAGCAAACACTCGGAAGTCGTACTCGCGCTCCTCAATCAAGTTCGGGATGTTGAATATCGTCGCCGGCGTCGGCACCTGGTTGATTCGCGCCCAGTTGTCGGAGTTGGCGTCCTTCTTCTCGATGAAGTAGCCGAGAATTCGTCCGCCGGCGTCTGACCGAGGCTTCTCCCACGTCAGAGACACGAAGTCGTTGCCGACCTCCTGCGCTTCTGGCTCGCCAGGCGCATCCGGCTCATCTGCTCACATCCACACACTCGTTGCATAGGGCTGCCGCGAGTACTCGAGCCCAAAAATTACTCAATTATTTTTTACTACTCGTGTACTCGACGATTTCTACTTCCGGCTAATAAACTTCTATGTATCTGCCAATCACGCCGTCTGTTATTAAATTACTCTTCATTTAAAATAAGCCAGTAAAATTTCTTTTGCCAACGACTTGTTGACTGTCAAAAATTTGCTACTTACTGTACTAAAACGGTGACGTCAATCCGCGATGTAACAAAAGAAATAAGTGGTATTAAAAGAATTTTCAATTATATTTATCATGTAACCAATTCATAGCCCTGGATAGTTTCACAATGGCACTAGTGCACAAATCCCCATAGTTATTCCACTGCATTAATCAACTTCTGGAATTGTCGAGTACTCCGGTATAAGGTGCTTGATAAGGTACTCGAACTAGTATTCGAGTCACAAATTACTCGATAGTGGCAGCCCTATCGTTGCACGGTAGTTGTTCTCTGTAGTTATATTGCAGGTAGAGTAAACGTTAAACCAGAAGAGAAAAAAAACCAGAAAATTTGTCAGCTTACCGAATGGCATCTTAGCAATGATAGATGACGGCATTTCTAGCCAATCGCCAGCCCCATTGGCGTTGGCTGCAGCCACCCGGAACAGATACTCCTTATGGTCGACAAGTCCTTGTACTTCAAAGTCGACGTCCTGATAGCAACGACAGTAGCAGTGCATGAAACCGGGTGACAAACAGACTAAAACATCTCACCACATACAAAACTACTGAATTTATAACCAACGATATAAAAACCAAAGATTTTTCAATCGTGACATGCGCGATGCAAAGCGGTCCTTTCATAGAACAGCTGATAAAATTGCATTGTTGGTAAAATCAGTCCTCTCGCACCGGAAAACATTACGTTACAACTCATTCACAGTAAATGCATGTCTGCGTTATTATATGGTCTTGATGCTTGCCCATTAAATAAAACTGAATTTCTGGTCAGTAAGTTCTTTACGAATTGTATTCTGTACAAGTAATACAAATGTTGTTGAAGATAATAAAATAATAAAAAAAATTTTCCGGGGAGGTCTAGCATCTCCCCGGACACTATCCAATTCTCGGCCCCTTGAGTGCCTCGACTAACGCGCCTTCGGCACTTGACCTGTCCACTTTGCCTCCTCTTAAATTGAAGTCTGGCTACACCCTTGACTCCAACAAGCACTGAATCCGAGGTTAATGATGATGATGATGACGATGATGACGACGACGACGACGACGAAGACCTCAGTTCCTTGCACAGCGGGCGTGTCTTGACAAGATGACTAATGCCCGGTTTCCACCATTCCGTTGCCGTTCTTCCGTTGCCGTTTCGCCGTTCGGCCGTTGTAAAATTCCGTTGTTCTGTAAAAATTACGTGAGAAAATTCCGCCCCGTTACAGCCGTAAAGAGCAAAAAGATACGCAACGGCAGCAGCAACGGCAACGGTGTACGGAAACGGCAACGGCTAACGGGAGCGGCGAAACGGCAACGGAATGGGCGCCAGCATAACACACGCCGGGGTTGACACGTAGACTCAGCCTGCGTCACAGTTTACTGAACGGGCGACGGTTTTACCTTGGCGAACGAGGCGATGGTGGTCCAGTATGGTTTTCCGACTTCCTGTCGCTCGACGACGTAGTGCGTGATTCGCGATCCTCCGTCATCATCGGGCGGCTTCCAGCGAAGTCGGCATGCGTTCTTGGTGATGTCGGACACCGTGAGACCGCTGCACTTGCCCGGCACAGCTGTACGCCAATCAACGTTCTTTTTATACTCATGGGCGCCAGCAGGCATGGTCGGGGGGGACCTCCCCTGGAAATGTTGAAAAGTGTTTTTTGAGTTGCAAAAAATCGCCAATTCATTGCCAATAGGTCATCACCAGAAGTGTTCTTTAAGGCCGAAAATTCGCCATTGCGTTTGGCAGCCGAACCCGCTGGGGAGCTCACAGCGGTCGTCAGACCCCTAGCTGGATCTAGGGAGAGGGCCCCGAAGGAAACGGAAGGGGTAAGGGAGGGAGATGAAGGGAAGGGATAAGGGAGGGGAGGGGAGGGGAATATGTATGCCTTCCCCGGGAAAAATCCTGCGGGCGTCCATGTTTATACTCGCACACATAATAGCTGCCAGGTTATCTGAAAATTCTTTATTTATCACAAATGATAAATACAAAGAAAAAGAATAGAACAAAACGTAACGTAAAAGCAACATAAGTATCGCGTATTACACAGCGCGTCATCGCCAACCGACATTCTAACACGTGTGAATCATTTCCATCAGTTAGAAGTAAGTAAGTAAGTAAGTAAGTAAGTAAGTAAGTAAGATTATTTCTAGACGGCGCAGTTAAAATAGTTCGCACTGCGCCGTGGCCCCATTATCCAAACAAAAATGTCTTTAGTGACCGCCGAAGCGACTGCATGGTAAGTCAGCATCTCTGAGCTGTGGCGGTAAACTGTTCCATAGCCCGGGACCGGCAGCTGCAAAAGCTCTGTCGCCAAAGGCACTGTGGGCCCGGGTAACGACGCATGTCCTGCTCACTGTGGAGCGTAGAAGTGTTCTACAGTCGAATGAGTTTTCAGCCAGAAAGTATCGTCAGTTACTGACGCTTAATTCTGCCAAGCTCTCTCAAGATCGACCTGTAGCTCAAAGTAAAAGGAGAAGAGTTAATTCACGAGGTGCTGGTGTCAAACGTAGCATGAAGTAGAGTCTGACCTTTGACCTTCACCGGGATCTCACATGTTCCTGTGCCACTGTCATTGCTCACCTCCACCCTGTATCTTCCTGTGTCGTCTTTGTCGGCATCTAAAACATCACAACAACAAGCAGCTATTCTGTACACGCACTCACTCAAATCATACTTAACTGGTTCAGCATTGCCTCAGCAATCTTACAGCGCGGTAATACCTGAAACAAATCGGTCCGTCTGTCTGTCCGTCTGTCTGTCTGTCTGTCCGTCTGTCACTCAGTCACACGCTGGTATCACGTCAACAGAACCACATTTAGCAAGTTAGTTGCAACTGACTAATAACCCCGGCTAGTTTTCCACGAGCTAAATGTCGTGCAGAATTTGTAGTGAGTCACCCTTAGAGAGTGGAATGAAAGTGGGGTGGGAAAATTGACTGCTTTCGGCTTTTGCATCACTGTATCTGAAAAAACAATGTAATATAGGATAGCACATATTATTAATCACAAACGGGAAATTTTATGCGAGCTTTCGATTGGCATCGGCATCGACAACGATAACCTTGACTGAGTTTTTGAACAAACATTTCCAGAGTATATTTTACAATATCGCAGGACGCGCAGTTTCTCTGCGTTAACTGGGCTTCTTGTACTGAGAAAGGTGATCAAACGTTTCTCTAGCGCCTCGAAAATCATGCTTAGAGAATCTGGCGATGTCGAGAGTTCACAGTTTTAGCTACACTCGCAAATAGACAGAGACGTCCCAGCCGCAGAAATACCTTTAATCTGTAGAATAACATAGTCTTCAAATGGAATAAGCTTGACTCGGTCGCTGTCCGGAATTTCGCGATTTCCCTTCTTCAGCTTGAACGAGAAAGGACCGGTTCCCACGAATGGAATCTTCACCTTCAACGTTTCGCCCTTCTCCACCGAGTGTTCTCGTTGTTCTGACTCCATCTGTGGGGCGCCTGCAACGAATGCCGACACACAAACCTTTTCTTTTGTTCATTGAAAAATTGAAAGTCTAACTCGATACGAGACGTCAAGTACTGTATGCCTCCGCCAGTGTAGTGACGGTTCCAGCATATGTTATTCTACCGTGACTTTGAACTACCCCAAAATTTAATGCATTCATCTCTGTCCCATAATACATCACTGGTGTACGTTTGGTGAAAACGTGTCAAATACTCTGCAAGATATCGTGTTAACAATGTTTCGGAACACACATACGGATGCACAGACTAACATGACAAAAACAGTATGCATGTTGGGCGGAGGCATAAAGAGAACAGGCATGTCCGAGTTCAAGACGGCGGTGTAACAAATGACAGTCAAAGTTATAGGGGATCCCACCCAGTGCCTTCCTTACTGTACAAAATGTGACAACGCACGCATCACTGGTGTGCCAACTGTTATACGGAACAAACGTGCAAAGCAGTTAACTAGACAACAGTCGGCAGAACATAATACCTGCACCGAGACTAGTGCTGCCACCTGGCGAATAAGAATAAACTGTTGCTGTCCCACTGAAAATGCATTACGGGGTAAAAATGAGGCAAAATCGGGGAAGGGGATTCGGATCACCACAAAAATCTAAACAACTGTTCCTTTGGCCACGCCCCAGCCCCGCATAAAACATTCACTCACAATTTTTTGAGGTATTTTGTACACAAAAACACACACAGACCGCTACGAAAGCACTACTTCTCGGCGGAGGTAAACATGTGTTCGTCGACGAAATACGGACGATATATTGTAGCTTTTCATCATAACATTTACACTGAAAGTGTTAGCATTATGTTTATCACTACAGTAGTAAGTTAGTAGTTTTGCTCTGACAGCAGTATGGATATGGTTGAGTGCTTACTTTGTACTCGGAGCTTGGCGGTCGCTGCCTCTTTGCCCTTGCTGTTAGTCAGTTCACACGTGATGTCACCAGCATCGTCTTTATCAACGCCTCTTACAAATAACTGAACCTTGTCGTCATCTTCAACGATCCGATACTTGCCACCAGAACGTAGTTCAACGCCGTCCTTATACCTATAGTCACGCCGCACCGAACAACCATATAATGTCAGCCTACCTACTTTTCATTTCTTACATTTAACAAGTAAAAAAGTAAAGTCCTTCCTCAGCCACAAGGCCTATAGGTGCTGATCTCCATTTCCGTAGTCCTCAGCCAGACACCAGCTTACACTGCGAGACCACGGATACAGGGCTAGTGTATTGCGCGGTGTGCCTGTTTACTCCCCAGCTTTCGCTGGTACTCATTATTGCGCCTACCCACGGAGGGATGGCCAGGCTGAGTTGACCCGGGTGGCTGGTTATATGCCGAGATGGTTTACCCGTCCGCAGACGGTCACCCATCCAAGTACTAACCGGGCCCGGTGTAGAGCAACTTCGCTGATGACGACCAATGCGTTAACCACTACACCACGCCACGACCTTTTAACAAGTTTAACAAGTAATCCCATTCACACTAGGTATCGTACACACACTGAGACTGAGGTAGAGTGTGATAAACATATTATACACCAGTGCATACAGTAGTCAATGTTCTTTTACTTAATAGCTACAACATACTGATCAAATTCAACGTGAAGCGGCTGGGGTCTAAACTACTGTGAAAGAGTTGGAATAAACACTAGAGCTTTGACGCTGTTGGTTGACAACAACTCCGAAAACTGTATATGTTTGAGGAATCCATCCTAAACTGGAATAACCGTGGAAAATGGCCGGATAAACAAAATTCGAATGATCAGTTTAGTGCCACAACACATACTTACCATTTAACAGTTGGCCGTGGCTCTCCGTCGACGACGACCTCGAACTTGGCGTCATTACCAAGAGGAACGGTCGTTCCTTCAGGCCGTTTCAGGAACTCCGGAAGTCGTTCGGCTGTCAAAATAACAACTCGTAAATTATCTGCTATATTCTAGAGATTAAACGTTTAGATATAAAAGTTCGTTTAAACGTTTAGCAAATTAAACGAAACGAAAAACGAAAATTTCTGCGCCATTGTAACGAAGGCGACACGTTAACTTAATTCACGAAAGCCATGCAATGCATAAAATGCAGATTTTGTTACAGTAGTCGTCAGTCGAAGGTGACTGGTGAGTAGGTGACACTGTGTTAACTTCTGCACAGTCACGTTCACGTTCTGGTTTTGCATTGGACGACTTGGAACTTCAGAAAGGTACAGATGGGTGTACTACTTATGTCTCGCGTCACTCGCGCGTTATGCACATGGGGCTTGTGCCGTATTCATCCGCAATTTTCGTCGAAACGACGTTTAAACATTTAGGACGCTAAAAATCGTCGTTTAAACGTTTAACAAATAAAATGAAAGTGGCGTCCCTACTATCTTCCTGCATCCGGCACAGCATTCAGACGGAATTGATTTCTTCAAATTTCGTACGACGGTCAGTACGACCGACGACATGTACGAATGCAGTCAAAATCAGGGTTACACGTCGACAATCCGAGGGTTCGTTAATCCAAGGGTTCGATAGTCCGAGGATTCCATAATCTAGTCCTAACCCTAAGCCTAAGCCTAACCCTAACTCTAACCCTAGGCCTATCTATAGTACGTACATGACCGTCGGACTATCGAACCCTCGGATTAATGGACCCTCGGATTATCGGTACATTACCAAAATGATCAGATCAGACCTTTCTTTTCGCAGACTTTGACCGGAGCCGTGTTAAGGCTGTAGTCGCCGACGCCGGCGCCGGTGATCGCTGCCACGCGGAATTCGTATTCCTTGCCTTCGTCCAAGTCCGACACCGTTGCGTTTTCTCCCGTTATCGGGAACTCGTTGACCTTCTCCCAGTCGCCTCCAGGCTTTCTCTTCTCAATCTGATAACCTGCGCATACACACGAAGAACTTAAAATTGTGCTGTGCGAAAAAAACGTAAAAATCAAACGCAATAGTTCATTACTAACTAGTGGAATTCAAAATTAGTACCAACTTGCACGCATTTTCTCACTAAGATATAATGAAACAGTGGCATAGTGAGAGAAAAATGTTCCGGATGGAAAAAAACGGGGGCATTGCCAGAGACGACCATCTCCAGGATGAGATGTTAGTGACGTCGATGGGTCGAGAATTGAGCGCGGCGTTCACTCCTGGCAGATGGAGAAGCGTCGTTCGTTAGCTAAAATGCTTTAGCAAACGAGCTTCAGAACATAACATTTCTCGGAAAAAAGGGCCACCTGATCATAATGCACTTGTCTCCGCCCAGAAAAAAATAAATCTTATATTTACACAGTGCACTATTATAAAAAGTGAAGTTTGGAAGTCCGGGGGAGGACAATTGCTTCATTTACACCAGACCGGCTACGCTATACTGCTCAGAAACACACGCTGCTGCACACAGACCTTTGATGGGACTGCCGCCGTCCGTTCTTGGTTTTGTCCAACTCAAATCAACGTAGTTCTTGCCGACTTTGTCAAGGTTCGGAATACCAGGCGGAGAAGCCTTTGCTGCAGCGGCAGAAACAACAGACAGTCGAACTTTAATCACGTTGTGCAAAAATAACGTCCAGAAAATAGTTACCATACCATGTTCGTTTATGACAAACTGCAAACTTACATTAAAGAGATGGACAACATAAAATACTGCGAAAACGACATAAAACGAGATATTAAAATAACTAAAAAAACTAGCATACATAACTTAATCTGGTGCTGAAGTTATTGTCATCAAAGTTTGTTTTACATGCTAACTCTCTTACTGTGACGACGAATGTTTGTTCAAGTAAAAAAAATGAAAACTCAATACTGTATACTTTTAACTTTCGACTGCACATGCTAATCCGGCTGTACCTCGTAAGTCTTAAGGAACTGCTACATGTTATAAAACAAACAAAACACTGGAATCCACATACTGGCTTTCGCCTTCGGTGTGACGGTCTCGGACGGTTGGCTCGGCTCGCCAAGGCCAGCACGGTTCTTGGCTCTAACACGGAACTCATATTCTTTGCCCTTCTCCAGTCCGCTCGCTGCACGCCACATCAAACCAATCATTACTACTAGTACTGCTATTAGTACTACCACTACCGCCACTTCTGCGTGTATCACCAACAGAGTTACTATTTTTTCGTTTTTTTGTCTAATCAGACTATATTTCTGGCATTTCTGGATAGCCCGAATCTCTAAAGTCGCCGGACGCCATTACTGACATCTAACCAACGGTGTCAAAAACTGAAGAGTGGAAAAGACGCTATTCACAGTAGAGGATAAAATAGTAAGTAAGTAAGTAAGTAAGTAAGTAAGTAAGTAAGTAAGTACCGTAAGTAATTTGTATAGCGTGTTACTGTAAAATAACCTCGAACGCGTTCGGTGTGCTAGTAAAGTGAGAAGTAGAAATGTTTAAGCTGGCGTCTAAAAGTAGACAGAGAAAGTGTATCGTTTTTAAGAAGTCGGGAAGAGCGTTCCAAGCTGAAGGTCCGACATAACAGAAAGGGAAGAAGTGCAAACTTTGCGTTCAACTAGAAGTCCTAAAACATGCAGCGTATATTGAAAGACCTGCGAGTAACACAGAGTAAAATACATTATTTTAACGACAAACGCAACAACGATAATAAACGTATGCTTCAGCAGCGACATTCTGCAGATACCGGTGAACTTGTTGTCCCTGCAAGGCGACTTCTCGTTCAGTGGTTTCCATTTGGTCGTGCCTTTCTCGCGCACCTCGACGACGTAGCCCTGTACCTTGTCACCGCCGTCGTCTTTCGGTTTACCCCAGGACAGCGTCACAGAGTCCTCGTCGACGTCCTCGATGAGCGGCGTACCAGTCTTACCTGGTGGGTCTGCAGCCACACAGCAACCGCTCAGCGTCAAACGCATGAAGTGGCAAACAGATATTTCAGTCACGCACAAAATAACAGAGTCTGTTTACTGAGAGGCTAACGATGACAACGTGGCAATCACGCAAATAAATAACAAAGTTTTCAACAGACACTTGACCTGTTCCGGTGTTTGTGAACCTCATAGCACAGCCGACAGAGTATTTCAAGACGCAAAGTCTTTTCCGAAGACCCAGAGAAGCAGCGAAATAAGCTGTTTGACGATAAGTTTGGCAGTTTTGATCGTAATACACAACTGTGACAGACAGACAGACAGACAGACAGAGAGACAGGTAGACATACAGACAGACACAGAGATAAGTTCAATAACATATACAGCGATCTGGTTAGTGACGA
>Ga0209679_1001329_pt1 | contig 10463 bp, 7 predicted proteins | sample WorMetHEROISLAND_4_FD_187408 | JGI IMG/M metagenome (GOLD analysis project Ga0209679, IMG submission 187408) | Marine gutless worms symbiont microbial communities from Max Planck institute for Marine Microbiology, Germany - Olavius sp. 2 HERON... ...
ATTCAGTGTAACATTCAGTACTGGTTATATTTGCTGTTTTATTATTATTATATGTTAGGCGTCTGTGAGTGCTATATGCCTTGGCGTCTCTCAATGTAGGGCCTACTCATTGTATTGTCTCTATTTGTACTGTTTTTCATTATTGTGTTTTATGAGTACTTGAAAATATCTTAAATAAATAAATATTTGGAACACAGCTTCCCCTTAACATCCCGAAGAAAAGATTTCTGGACAGTCCCCGAAATGGGCACGACCAAATTTGTAATTTTACAGTCCCTTAATTATTTCTGCATCCCTTAACGACAGAGCACTGTAATTACACGCACAGCTTATGACAGATGAGTGTGACAAAATTTACACACAGCATAGCCCCTAGCTGGAAGCAGTCAGGGTCACGTGACCAAATTTGTAATTTCTTAACTACTTCTGCACGCCACACCTTCATGACAGAGTAATCAAAATTTACGAAAAAACTTACGACAAATACGTACGTCAAAATTTATACACAGAATAGTCCCCATATGGGCGCGGTCAAGGACACGTGACCAAATTTGTATATTTACAAGCATTTGATTTTCTCTCCATCTGCTAATAGACGAGTGGTCGAATTTGGCATTGTGCTTACGAGATACGAGTGTTACAAAATCACATCACAGTGGCATTTCGGCACATGCTGTCTTACTGGCTCTACATCTATGTCTAAATCACTAAAAATGTTTAGTTTAGCTGCTCAATGATTTGAGTGATATGGACTGTACTTAACGCTATTTCACAGAGAGGCAGTGGACAGACTCCCATGTTCATTCAAACATGATATCGCTGAACCAGTAACAGCCAATAAACATGAATTATAAACACTAATGAAAACGCTGCACAAAATCTTCACAATTTCTGCAAACTCTGTAACCCCTGTGAGCATTGTTTCAAGAAAATTTTCACATGTATATTGTATGGTTCACACACTGAATGCCCATTTTATGGACCACCCTGTACATAACAAAAAAGCTATGTGTATCAATAGACAGATATGACCATGGTGGTAGATGTATGAGACACTCTCACTGACTAAATATCAGTTAACAGCTGCCTGCTTACTCGCACACTGTCAAATGTAAATACCACGAAGCTTTCAACACATGCAAAGCTCCTATGACCATGTAACCAGACACTCATATACAGAGTGGCCCATAAAAAGTACGCCACAAAGTTTTTGTCACAAGTTCATCAAATACTGACCAATATTTTCGATATTCTTTCACTGGCAAACTCAGCAATAAGCTTGCAATAGAACAATCAACAAAGAGACCATCGCACCTTAAATGCGTTGCAACATTACCTTGCAAAATATTAATGTCAGCTTTTGAATGGCAATATTAACAAGGTAGTGTGGCGACGTGCATGAGATATTTGACTAACACTTTGCAAACGTACGGCTGAGTCAGTGAAAGAATTTTAAAAATCAGTGAATGTTTGATGAATTTATGAATTTACAAAATCTGCTGGCTTACTTTTTTATCCCGCAGATTAAGAAACCACCCACATACATTATTTTTCTGTACACGGAACTAAACACAGTAACTTGTCACATTTAAAGTAAACGGTCTTTAAGCAGATGCACCTGCGACATACGATTCAGTTGTTCAGTTTATGCTGATCGATAAGCACATTAGATCAGCAAACTGACCATCTAATTAACCCACACGTCTTCTGTACGTTGTAGGTGCTAAACAACATTGCAATATCTAACTTAACTTTGCAGGAAATACTAAAACAAAATTATACTTCACTGTACTGATATGGATCAGTAATTTCGATTTGTTCTAAAACAAGTACGAAAGGTACTATTGAACCCGTAAGGGAGTACGTGCAACAGTTGTAACAGCTGGCCATTGTACACACGCCGAGCTGACCAGTGACAGCGCATGCTTCGATTGTGTGCAGTCCCGCGGTCTATGCTAATTAACTGGCTAATTACTCACTAATTAGAAAATAGGTGAAAAATCTGAGATGGTAGATCTTGTTGCACTGCGCTGTGTATTAGAAAGCCTTAAGGACAATACAACAAACTATCATTAATCAGCTTTCATCACAGTAAACTCAGATACGCCGTGTGTGCCACTAGAAAGTTGATAACATGTAAACACAATGTATGCAGTTACTGACAAACAAAATCAACTCCTGTAACCCCATGTTTTAACTAGAGCTGTCGAGCGATTAATTTTTTTAATCGCGTTAATCGTGCGATTAATTATTTTAATCGCGCGTTAACGCGTTAATAAATGCGTCAATTTGACAGGTCCAGTTTATGTTGTAGGTTGTCGTCAGCGAACGACTGCACGTCTTGCTGTTCACGACTCATCTACAAGATGCGACCACTGTCCAACTTGTCATCAAACAATGATGCACAATTGACCAATTAAGCAACATTTGTCGATCATAATTAACTGAATATTATTCCATCATCAAATAACCGCAGTTGAATTGCATATTTGAAGTTCTGCTTCATAGAACTTGCGTATGTGCACTAATTTTTTAACGGCGTTAATTTTTTAATTGCGATTAATTCTTTAACACGTTAACTAACGCATTAATTCGACAGCTCTAGTTTTAACACAAACACAACCATCCAGATTTACTTACATCGAAAAAAAGAAGAAAAATGCAGAGCTCAATGAAATACTGCGACTGAAGCCAGTTGCTTTGACGACTAAGACGGGGAGATGGAGGTGGTTCGGATATGCAGAACGTCAAGATGACGACTTGGTCAAGTGATGTGTGACAATGAGACGGATGGAAGTTGGAACCAGACAGAGGGGAAGCCACAGGAAGACTTTGTCGGAAGGTGCTAAAGAGGACTTGAGAACTTTCGACCTGATCCAAGTTAGGAACAAATGACGAAGGAAAATCAAGGGGCGCCCTGGTTCCTCTGTAAACTGGCCGGTAAAATGATGCACGTTGCCCAGGTTTATCTGAGTCAGCTGGTGGTAACCAAAGGTCTCAAAGAAATCCTACGAGGACTGCTGGAACTGAGTGGATCCCCTTTCCTGATGCCAAACCGACGGTATGAAAGCAATAAAGGGAGGCGACTCGACAACAGCAAAATAAATAACAGCAAATAACACACAGCAAAAACTCGGCTATGTTCACCGTAGACTGCGTGACAACGGACTGCAATCCACGAACACAGCCATACAATACTGTAACGTTACATTTTTGCATGCATTTCATTTCAGCAGATTTTAGCGATTCCGATCGACTCTAAACTTCAATACCGACAAATCCACCAGGTATCAAAGTCAACTTCACAAATGATATCAGTGTTATGAGACCATCGCGTACAGTCTATTTGCTACGGGTGTGCGGTTGGCAAAAAATGACTTCGGTTCAGTTTTGCGAAAAACTGCGGTTTTTGGTTCGGTTTTACAAAATTAATCGCGGTTTCGGGTTTTATCGGTTCGGTTAGGCCTACATTCGTCTGTCGACGTCAACGCCATCTTTCATTTACGCCTCTACGGTATGACGGTAGAAATGACGTACTTCCGCGCTGAATTGGTCCAACTAAATGACAGCCAAAGTGACTCATAGCTAGCAGTGCAGAGATACCGGATGAAGATAAATACTTTGACTGTCGATCCTATTATGTTGGAAGATGAACTGTAAATGAGACAATGTGAAAAACCATCCCCAAACCGCCGAAGTCGGTTTTTTTGAAAACCGAACCACGGAAACCGAGTTTTTGGTTTTTGAATTTTGAGGTCGGTTCAGTTTTTAGAAAAGTGATATCCGACATTTTCATCGGGTTCCACACACCCCTACTAATTGCTGGTTTGCAGTTGAATGTTGTTGCCATCTTCGTTTTAATCATCAGAATTCCTGGAAACTTCAAAAAAAAACTCTCGTCGACACTGTTGTAAATCCACCATTCTACCGCTCTGTTCTATCGCATTAAATATTTTCAGAAATGCCTGCCTGCAAGTAAAGCAAACATCACAGGAACGAAACCCGAAAAAGCTAACGGCGACATTAACAATCTCATACGTTGAAGAATGATACTAAAATAAAGCAATCATTCTAATCCAGTAAACACACCAGGGTGGCCACTGTTTCGGAGAAATAAAATCAAGGAATCAAGGACTTTTCAAGGACTTTCGAGCACCCTCACAATATTTTTCCACACACATTCCACCGTAGTTTTCAGCACATGATACAGCTTTTACGGTATCAAGTCAGTAAGTAATACAGACGTTCACCATACTGCTTATAGTTCTCCGATGACTACACCATTTTTCACAGAAGGGGGACTGTTGACTATTTTGGAATTCAAGCACTAACAGGGAGTTCTTGCGCTAAATTCCAAAACTTTCAAGCACCAAATCCATTTTCAAGGACTTTCCAGGGTCTTGAAAAATGACCCCTATCACTGAAACTAACCCTAGGCTATTACTAACCCTATCCATTCGCCTCCTGATGGCAACCAACTACGTTACGTTACGTTACATTACATTAATGAACTGTAAATAGCTGTTCAATGCTTGTGTTGATGTGGTTGCGATCGGTGCGTTATTGGAAAAAAACTCGAAAAAAAGTCGTTATAAACAGACAAACTAAACTTTCCTCACAAAAACAAGAACGTTGATGAAGAATCTTACGCTAGGAATGTAAATTGGTAAGTTACGATGCGTTTTGAGGAGTACGTTATTATTCTGTTTGGCCAAAATTTCAAGGACTTTCAAGGAAGAGTGTCCACCCTGACACACCATTCATATACCAACTGCTGAAATAATTTAACAACAGTAACTGATAACGGTCAGATTTGTGGACGCTATACACTATATACAGATTACGTACAAACTATGATCTACAGAAAGCCGAACTATTGTGGTCTTGTAGCAGGATGACAGATAACAATACAGGAAATCACAGCAGCAGCAGCAGCAGCAGCAGCCGGAGCAGCAGGTGATGGAAAATGTGTCTCAAAAAACCCGGACCCTGTGATATTTTCAAATAACACCAACAACTATGGCCCAATACTAATAATTTTCGGCAGAAAGAATCCACAATAAATCTGCCGTCTTCACGTACATAACCGGCTTGTGAGATTTAATAAAACGGGGTACTAGCTTAAGTTGTTTCCGTGGCAACCACTTGTAATCTGTAACAGACAACGGTAATCGAAGAAATGGGTTGAGTGAATATGATCGTATTTTAATTAAAAATAATTCAAAATTTTTAAGTTATGAAGCTAAGGGACTGTTAAAAGAATTTCATACAAAAAATGCAAAGAAACCTATTTTGTAGGTGGTTCATAAACGTACGAATGAAAACTGCACGACGAATAGAAGAACGGCAGCGGAAGCCAAGAACAGCTTGTACAGCAGCAAATGTCACCAATGATGCTAATGACCTTAGACTAATCCAGAAAAACAGGTTCCCATATACAGGGTGGCCATTGTTTTTGGGGAAACAAAATCAAGGACTTTTGAAGGACTTTTGAGCACACTAATGACCTTTTCCAACCTATTCCACTGCAGTTTTCAGCACGCGACACAGCTTTTACAGCATCAAGACAGTAAACAATACTGACGTTTGCTATATTTCTCATCGTTCTCCGATGTCAGGATCATTTTTCACATAATGGGAATTATTCACAATTTTGTAATTCAAGCACTTTCAAGGACATCTTATGCTAAATTCCAAAACTTTCAAGCACCAAATCTGTTTTCAAGGACTTTCCAAGACCTTGAAAAGTGGAAAAATTTCTTCAAGAGCTTTCAAAGAAGAGTGGCGGTTTGGCTTAGTGGTAACATCGTTGGTCGTATCAACGAAGTTGCTCTACGTCGAGCCGGGTTAGTGCTGAGATGGGTGACCGTTCGCAGGTATCTAACCAAGCCACCCAGGCTCACTCAGCCTGGCCATCCCTCTGCGGGTAGGCGTAATGAGTACTGGCAATGGTTACGGCCATCGTTACGGAAGAAACGGTGAGTTCTGCATAGCAGTAGGCCCTGTTACCAGGACTGTCAGCATACTGACCCAGCCGGTTAAAGGCACCTGCTGTTTACAGAGCCGGCCCTCCGGCCGACTTGGGTTGTATGCTAGCTTAATTGGGTTTAACCCTCGCCAGCTCAAAGTGCCTCAAGGGATGAGCTCCCATGCAACGGACCTCGGTCTATGCGAAATCTTCTTCTTCTTTCAAGGAAGAGTGGACACCTTACACTTCAAGCAACGTGACTACAGCATTTGGAGCTATGTACATCAGTGTTACTAGCAGAAACCAGCGAACATCACTCAGTGCCTGATCAACTTGTCTCGCTTGCAGCAGACCATTGTTGACGAGGCGACTGATAAAAAGAAAACAAGTTTCATGATCCGTAGTGGTGTAAAAGGATATCAGTTTGAAGATTTGTTGTGACATCTGAAGCAGCACATTCTCTGTTAACAGTTAAACATTACTAAAATTTTTGTGTTTCGTTAACTGTTATGGTGCGCCAGCCTCTGATCTGGTTGCCAGACGGAAAATCCTCAGCTGGTTCTGTTTTTAAAACACTCTGCAAAATAGTAAGTGCGAGTAGGTGAAGATTAAGTTACAATTCTATGCACAAATATTATTAGCTAGAGAGCACTGGATACAGTGCATTACCTTCGCCGTTGAGACTAATGCGGTGTACGCACACACAGCGTGACAGACGGACGCCGAGCGAGACAATACCTTCTTCGCTCGCTGAGCAGTGGTGAAGGTAAAAATGAGTCAGGTTTGTGGGAGTTGTTTGAACATATCACAGGGATCTGGCTTTTATGACAGTGTAAAAACAACAAGCGACAGAGAGAAAATCTGCCGACAATATACATCGGTCTTGTAGTGCTGTCAACAATGAAGCAGATATGCTGTCTCCCCTCCTGGTCGTGCTAAGTCAGTCGTAGCATCTGCCGAACGGCAGACGGCTTAGATACGTAGCCGGAACTTGACATCACAAGATAGCACACTGCCAAGAACAGAAATCAGATTTACAGTAACGTTCACACATCATTATCATCAACAACAACAACATCAGTGTTCACGTGAAATGGCAGGTACTACATGGTGAGGCATAATTACCGGACCACCTACCACCAAATGGCAAAACTTTGTCACTAAGCTGTTTTTTGGCATAAAAATTCCCACGACTAAGCATGTGATAACGCTGCATGCACTGTCGCTAAAGGGCAGATCAAGGACGTGGACAAACTGTGTTTGCGTATCCTGACAGCTCGGGACGAACTGGATCAGCACATTATTGATATGACAGCCAGGCAGTGGTGCACGCATCTTCATGCATGTGTTAAAGCGAAAAGCGGGCACTCTGAACACAAACTGAGCCAGTAACAATGGTTAACAATAAGGAACACTGTATTCACCAGTTATTACCTCCGGAAAAATTTTACCAATGAAACTACGCGCTTCTAATTGTATTTTTGCCTTGCCACGGTGTCATGTTAACCTGTACAAGCGTTCGTTTGTATTGCGAAGCTTATTTGAGGATGCTTACTAGATGACTGTATGCAAATCTGCTGTACTTCTACACTATATTAACTACAATTCTGCTATGTTTTTTTTCAATGGCGTTTGACTTTTGTTCAATAAACGATTACTTACTTACTTAGTTTAGAATGTTGTTGTTGCTTACAACAGCACCATACATTTCTGCTAAATTTTATCAATTTTGTCTATCTGTTTAAAGGCTATACAATAAAAACCAACGGGGTCCAGTAATTATGCCTCACCAAGTAGAATAAATATGAACTGAAATCTACATCCCAACTGACAAGAAACTTAGTGATAAAGAACAGGGGCCGAGCTTGGTGATTAAGAGGGACAAATTAACGTTGTTGAACCTAAATATGATGCTGCGTAGGTCAAGTGACATACAGTGACACAGAATGAGGGAATCAGACAGACGGGACAGACAAAATACCTGGTGGGATTCTGTCAAGAAAGATATGAAGAGTTATAAAGGTAAAGGTCGAGTACTTGCTACAGCACTGCTCACATGAGTCAGACTCGTGACTGGAAGCGCTTTATCAACTTCGGAAGTGGAAGCTGATTGGCTGGAACCAATGATACTGCGGCGCGTCACGCGGTCGTCCACTGCCCACGCTAATGGACAACTGGACCCGCAGTGCAGCATACAGTCATACCACTGTCCCAATCAGCCACATTAGGCCTTCACACCATAGCTCGTAAGCTATACTACTCATTTCCCGTCCCACTAAGGGTAGGAGGCTGAGTTGACCTGAGCACACCGTAGCTTAGCAACTTGCTCAAGGTTGCTTGCAAAAGGCCCGCAGTCCACTTTGACCCTCAACTTTGTCCTTTTGACTCCAAAACTTGAAGCAATCATCCTCGTCTCAGAATGCATCAATGCTGAAAGTTTAGTAAAAATATGTCCAATACTTTTCAAGATATCGCATTAACCATTTTGGGACACACGGATGGACAGACGCACGAACAGCCGAAAACGTTATGCCTCCAGCCGCAGTACACTGGCGGAGGCATAATAAGACACAAAAAGACCAAGTGTAGTACTGCTCAGTGCTTTGACACTGCTGGTTGAGCAACAAGAGGGCATATAGTCTGCACAATGGGTGAGGTCAAGTTCAACTAAGCGAAAAGTCTAAGACAAAAGGCTAAGACCCAAGTCTAGTCTAAGACCCAACTTAAGACTAAAGTTGACCACTTGACCTCGTGACAAAAACTGGGTCTAAGAATATTCTTAGACCGAATTTTGGTCTTAAACTTTTGTCTTAGTCGTGACTTAAGCAAAGTTAAGCTGAACTTGGCAGCAATTTGCTGGGAATTCCCAATGATAAAGTAATGCATTTTGGTCTCAAGTCTTAGTGCTTAACTTCGGTCTAAGACCAAACAGAGGTCAAGTTAGGTCTTATTCTTTAAACAAAATACGTCTGCGGTCAAAATTTACGGCATGTAGAATAAGTAAGTACTGAATGAAAAATTAAAAAAAAACAAATTTACCGCGGTATTTTGTTAATTTCTTTCTCAGTTTAAATTAACACTGTCCACAATAGCAACATAGTTTACCGCTGAGACAAACGTCTAAGATTAGTCTAATCTGAGCACCGACTTAAGTCGGAACTTTATAGTTCAGCTAAGACTTTTGTCTAAGCATTTAGTCTAAGACTTTTCACTTAGCGGAACTTGACCTCACCCACTGTCTTACTCTGACAACTACCAAAGTTCACTTGTGCTCTAAAACCCAGTTTAACCGGAAGTAACTCTGGAAAGTTTGCCGGTTAAACCTAGTGAATCAGCACAAAACATAACGAAAGACGTTTCAACGCTTACGTTGTCTGACTTTTTCTCCGGTTTGTCGATGTTGCTGGCTGTCGACGCTGTAGCTTTCGGCTGTCTCAGTGACGACTGTGACGGTACGGGGCCGGCGACCCTGGCGCTCAAGTCTTCCTCGTGCTGTAGCTTCATTGCCAGGTCGTGACTGCATCACACACACACAGATGACGTTACTTCCACTCATAGCAGTTGTTATAAGCTGCAGAGGCATTAGAACCAGCAGAAAATCTGATCCACCACCACCATCAGGGCTGCGACAGTTGTGTACCATACTCAATTTCCAAAACTATCCAAACAGCTTAATATCAGATGCCAAAACATGTTACACATTAAAAGGTTAAGTAATGTCATCGTGCATGATGACAGCACATAAGCACATCAACCCACAGTGTAAAGTGCTGGTAATGAAAGAGCAGCAGAATACTAGTACTACATGAGCTGATAGCTTTCCAAGAACTTAAGAAGGTATTTCACAAAGTACCTACTTTCAAAGTTATTACTATTATTATTATTATTATCATTAAACAACAGCAACAGCAGCAGCGGTGACAACAAGAACAACACCAAAACATTAACAGAGACACTCATGATGCACAGGGCATATTTAACGCATCAGCTCACCTCACAACCTACTTGATGATCTTGGAAGGAGGAGCTCGCTCAACTCTGGCGAGGCTGAGAAAACAACTATCGTACCTACACCAGAGAAACTTGATATGTGTGCAGCCAGTGTTGGTGGGTAAAACCTCCGGACAGTTTTACCCAGTTTTACCCTAACCTGGGTAAAACTAGGTAAAAGGTAAAACTATGGGTAAAACCTAAGATGGCCGTGAAAGTTGAAATATTAGTGACGAACCATAATTACGGTACTTGATTCATTTGATATTGCCATAATAATGAGTTACGACATATAAACAATATGCAGTTATGTATTTAATACTGACATTTAACTAATACTGATATCGTAAAGTACTCTTACAAAATGCAATTCAAACAAACGACATTAACAACAACATTACAACAGTGAAACAAACAATAACCAGTCAGTGAATAGGCCTAATAAAACTCAGCGCAAATCTCAACTCGGCACCATGAAAAATAGGCTACCTACAAACCTACAACA
>Ga0209679_1001330_pt1 | contig 10462 bp, 11 predicted proteins | sample WorMetHEROISLAND_4_FD_187408 | JGI IMG/M metagenome (GOLD analysis project Ga0209679, IMG submission 187408) | Marine gutless worms symbiont microbial communities from Max Planck institute for Marine Microbiology, Germany - Olavius sp. 2 HERON... ...
AACCCTTTCGAATTTCTGGATGAAACTTACCGAGCAAAAACTAGAGGGATGGGGCTACTGTACGGTGAAAACTGCAAGATCCTAACTTAAACCGTTTTTGCATGAATCACCCGTATGTCGGACAGACGGACGGACAGACGGACGGAATTGCGATAGCTAACCATAGCCACCACAGCCATTGCCACTTGCTTGATGAGTGGCGACATCTGTCGCCTGATATAGCAACGAGTCAAGATGGCCGTGACAACCGGTAATCATTGTGTAAAGGAAATAAAAATATACGTGTGAAATGTGGATCTGTTGGAAACCTGTTCTTCTTATATGCGTGTCACAATAAGCTGATGGCGTAATTTGGCTATTGTGTAGATTTGAACCTTGTAGAACAGATGTCGCGGTGACTGTGCATGCTGACGTTTTGGCGACAAGACATCTCAGCGACAAGGCTTGGATGTTTCGGTCCCGTGCCGTGTCCCCTGCCGCTGCAGCATATAAAATCTAAGACCATGATAATGGCAGGGTTATCACTTGTCCGGAAATGGCAAATGTCAGGAAAAAATCCTGTCACCGAAAACTGTTTATTAACGTAACGTTTGGGTGAACACGGATAGTGTTATTTTCCGTCCGTAGGGACAGAGAATGTGGTGGACATTACGCTGCTTTCCGTCCCTAATGCTAACCCTGTCCCTGAAACCTTAACCCTAACCCTAACCAATCTACGGATGGAAAATAGCCTACGGCGCAACTAGTCTGACCTGGACGGAAAGTACGGTAATGTGTGTGATTGAATTTCACCGAATTCACCGACGCCATCAGTAACAATGCATCGCTGATGGTAATGTTGGCACTGGTCAAAGATTACAACCATATAACGCTTATTCTCAAACAACACTACGTGCCCGGCTCCAGCTGTGAGTTTAAGACTCTTAAACATATTAAAAGTGGTGCAGTTAACACGAGTCGGGCAGTGAGTTCCACTTATCTACAATTCTGTTGCTAAAAGAATACTTTCTAATATCAAGTCTATACCTTTTCTTAAATAAGTTTTTAGAATTGCCTATATTATTACTGTATCATGTAGATGTGCACTGAAGTTTGTGTGTTGTAGTAAAAGTACCTCGCAACTTCCGTCTGCTCGAAGAATTGGAGCAAGGTCAGAAGGGTGGTGGTGATGGCAGTGTCAGTTGGGGTCTGGAAAATGAAGATGACATGGAACTACGGTTATGGAATGGCATGATCTTAGGCCCGGCTCGAGTATCTTACATTTTAACATTTTTTTTCTATCATTTTGCTGTACGAACTGTAATGGTATAAGTAAAGAGAAAGTTGATTTCTAATGTCTTTCATTAGCATTATTATGTTCGCTATAAAGTAACAGAGAACATCCTGATTCTTTACGTGAATTATCCTGTTCACGGTAAACTACTAACCTAGCTCATCTGTGCTAAATTGGTAATAATTTTAATGCTGCTACATGTTGTATGTATACAGTTGTTCTGCAGTACAGTTTTCTTATGTATCTGAGTTCCTCAGCACAGCTGAGACTCTGCAATGTCAAATTGAGCTAATTGGTTACATGGGTGGCTGGGTGGGTGATAATAGGAAACGCTTCTTTCATCAAACGGTTTCTGATGAAGTACAGCAGATTTGAAGTTGAAACTTTGTGTGATGATAGAGTGTGGTGGGAAACTGGTGCCATTGCCTTAATTTCAGTCTCCAGCTTTCGTGGATCTTGCGTCATTTTCGTGGATTCTGTGCCATTAGTAGATAGTGTGTAAGTGATACAGTAGTAGTTCAGCACTGTTCACCAGATGGGAGCACCATCATGGCTGATAAGTCTGGCTGCTGCCGAAGCTGTGCTGAGGACCCCAGTGATGAAGGAACCTTTGCTTGTCTTAATACTGTGTAACATTAATTTTATAATAATTTGCTGAGCAGATTTGTTAGCTATACATACGTGGAAAAGCAGGAAAGATGCGTAGATGCTTTTAGAGCTTTTGCTTAATGAAAAATTTAGGAATTGAACTTGTGACAGCACCTGGTGAAATATTTTACTGTTCATTTTTGTTGTTTTATGAAGAGACAGCTTATGCTTGCTTTTGAGATGAATGTTCTACTAATATTGATATTGTGCAAATAGTATATAGTGTTGTTGTAAGGTGTATATGTTGTGTAGTGAAGTTTTATTTTTGTGTGCATTGAAGACATCCTATGAAAGTCGTATGTATCAGCTAAGAATTGAATGTGGCACAGACTACCCCGACAAACCGCCAAACGTCTGGTTCATAACGAGAGTCAACATGAAAAGTGTTGAGTCTAATGGCCGGGTAAGCAGTAGCCTCATCTCCTGTGAGTGGTTTTAGTGTAATATATATTAGTAAATATCAGTCTACCAAATGTTCTTTCTTATTCTATTCAGCCAGAACAGAAGGCCGAATGGTGCAGTAAAAATTATGTTGAATACAGGTAATTAGTTACTTAATTATTTACTACTGGATGGTGCTGTAGAGTGCATTGACACCGTCGGTTGGGTACTCTGGTACCCATGTCAATACCTGTCAGGTACCTGGTTGTTTTAAATACCCGAAAATCTCACCTCTAGTTGTGAGTATGTTTGTACTGTCGTGTGTTGTTAATGGTATTTAGTTTAGTACATGTTGGATGTGTTAGTATGGGTCACTTGTCACGTGTTTTTGCAGATAAATCCAAAGGAAATGCCGATGTTAGGTCACTGGCAGAACACTTACACACTGTGCGCATTGTTAAAGGAGATTCGTCGACTGATGACACTGAAAGAGAACTGTAAACTGGCCCAGCCTCCAGAGGGCAGCACTTACTAGACTTCCTGATCCTTATGTTCATTGCATATAGTTTCTAATTGTTTGTTTTTCTGCATAAAACATTTGATGATTGCACGGCTGGTGTATTGTTTTGTGCAATGAGGACTAGTTGCTTCATGTGGATACAGACAAGACTGCAGCTGATGTCTGTATGAGCGAGTGTATCTGTTGATAAGACTAAACTCTGTTGCTCTTAACTGATGCTGTTTTCTTATTTTTTGTGCACCTTATATCCATCATAAGGTGAGATGAGATATTTATTGAAATGCAATCACCAGTGGTTGAAATGATATAATGCAATAGGTATAGCGTTCATACTTACAATAATAATTAACATGACTGTAGCACAAAATCACATCCATTACGAGTAGCTTTTCGCAAGTGGAAGGTGATATGGATACGTAGGCTGCAAAATGATTTGACTGTGGGCATGTGGATAACAGTTGATTATATGTTATGTCGGATGATAGTACGTGTACGTGGATTAAGTTATACGCCATTTTAACAGCTGTTTTTCCGGTTCCCCCCTTGATTTTCAGTTTCCATTGATCCCTCTCCGTATCATCCTTACAACACTGGCCAAAACTGGATTAGGTTGTGGATTGAGTTATGTTCTGTAAGAAAGGGAAATGTTGTGTGTTTAACAGTTGAAACGGCCAGAGATCTTGCAGTCATAAGTCAGTATTCGAACTTGCTGCGTGTTATTTGACATTTCTTTACCAGGTTGTCGGAAGAAATTGCGTGAAATAATTGCTGTTGTTAAATGTTGCCGTCATAAGATGAATGTTGTAAGTTCCACTGAAACAGTACCAGTCAGTGTAACGTATCTGTTGCAACATTGTGAATCGGTGTTTGCCACTTTATCGTTGATTGATCTAGCTAAGGGACTGGATGTGCTAAGCTGATGTTGTTTAATGAATAAGCAGGCAGTTTGCTGTGATTGTTGTGAGCTCTGTAAGCATTGAGAAGACTTGTTGATTCTGTTCTGCAAGTCTGCATAGTCAGTAGCCTTGTCTAGCAGGGTTCAGAAAAACCGGAGTTTTTTAAAAGCCCAACCCACTGGGTTTTGGGATTTTATTGGGTTTTGGGCTTTATTGTGTTTTCAAATTTTTTTTTATTTTAACGAGCAGTTGGGAAGCTTGTTGGTTGATTTAGCTCATCAGCTAAGCTTTTGTTTAAATTCACCAGTACTTTAGATTATCTAAAAATTTGCACGTTCATTACTTATTGGTCGTTAGAAGCTGTAAACATAAACATGCTCACATGTTATATCAAATGTGTAATTATTACTGGCACGACAAACTGAAATTGAAATAAGTTTGGTACAGGTTTTTTGCTGGGTTTTTAAATGGGTTTTACCCTAAAAAAACCTGGTGGGTTTTTTGGGTATTACCCAGGTATCTGAAACCTGTAAACGTCTGGCACTATGCAGCTGCTTATCATACTTGATGTGAGTAGTTTGCGGCAGCTCTTGAATGTGGGACTATGTTCACAAAAAGAGCTATGTGAGTGTGTATATGTTATTCTGATTGCAGCTTGCATACAGTTGATGCATATTTGTGTTGCAGTCAGTAAGTCTGTTGAGGAACTACAAAATGCTTTACATTCAAACATGGAGAAGATAAATTGAAGTAGATCACATGTGATCAGAGACATTTCGATATGAAACTTTCACAAATTTGGTTGCGACCAGAAAGAACCATGTCTTGTCTTATCCAGGAATTCATTGAGGGGCAAATTCTATCCTTACCCTTTTATCGCCTGTTATTTCCCCCTCCTTTCCCTTTGCCCCTTCCCTTCCTATCCCTTATCTTCCATTCCCCTTCTTATCCTGTGCCTCCCTTTTCCTCCCTTTTCTGGGGATCTGTGGTAGAGCTTCACTAACTGGAGGTCCAGGTATCAACCTGGAAGATATTTATTGAAATTTAATATGCAGTTTTCTGCGTTTTGGAGCATTTTTGCAGCGAATCTGCTGTTTTCCAGTTTCTACTTTTCGTGAATAAAATTTTTGTGAGTGCTGAGGGGGCAACAGCCTGTAGAAGTTCTGCCACAACAATTCCCAAAAGCGTACTTTTGGGGACTGGCCTAATCTGAGTAATGCTGGCGACACACAGTCAAGAAACTTGTACAAGAAACTTGCTTAAGTTTCTTGAACAGCCGACCAATCAGACCTCTCAGTTTTGCTCACATGCATGCAAGTTTCCTGCACGCAATAGAGCTGCATTGTATTCAGTGCAGGAAACTTGTACAGGAAAAAAACTTGTACTAGAAACCGCGACAGACGTGCAAGTTTCTTGTGCAAGTCGACTTGTACAAGAATCTTGTACAGTGTGCCACCAACCTAACTTTCCTGGAGTAATTCCAGTAAACTGAGCCGGTCAAACAGAAACCGAATGTGGAGGGGCCATGGCAAGCTGTTTCCCCACCAAAGCATGTACATGTTTTCATTGAAATGATGAATGATGGTGATTAGCTGGCGGTGAATTGTATTGTGATGAAGACTGGGATGACAGAGTTGGCTGATAGTGGTGTGAGCAGTCATGCCACAAGATACAAGGCCGAGGCCTGATTTAACAAAGTCCACCTCAGCACTGTCTGCCGTTTGCTGAAAATTCACATTTCATTGTTAGCCGCAAGGGATGTGTAAACTAAAAGGATTCTGCTGATGTCTGCTTGTCGCCGAATTTTATTGCTGGGAGTGTGAAACATTGTAAATTAGTTTATTCTCTTGCGCAGAAAATATATATATATATACACACACACGCTTGGTTTTTATTTAACCGGCCCATTTTTCATGAATTATTCAAGATTGGTTAATCCAGGTTAGGCCGGTCCCTAAAAGTACTTTTTGGTTGTTGTGGTGGAAGTTACAGGCCCTTCCTGTCGCCCAACCACAGCATTCGAGCACTGAAGGATGACAGTATTACTGTCTGGGGATAGCCTGCAGTGTAAATACCATATCAAAGCCATGGCTGAAGCTACCACACAACAAGTTCTGGGCTGAGCTTCGGGGCCAAGGCCGAAATTTTGGCTTTAAGGCCAAGGTCCAATATCAGTAATTGTGAACAGTCTGTCAAAGCGTGTGTGTCAGTGTATCAATGTAATACTATTTTTTTTTGTTCTGATTGTGATTAAAATTGCCAGTTGCCTGTAAGCTGGCAGTCTGGCAGGGTACGGAGCGTGCAGTTAAGCACTCCATAGTGATGTGTTTGGTTTGTTGCAGATGTTTGTTATGATTGCATTGTTGCGCAATACATAACTACTACATACAGTATTATGCTTTGTGTAACGTAACTAATTTATTTGCACAAAAGTTAACACCGAGTGGCATGGAATTGTTATTAATTGTTTATGTAAAGATAGCCTAGTTGGTGGTATAAAAGTATGTGGAGTCGAATAGTACCAGCGAGGGATGTAGTCAAAAACGATTTCCTTTAGTTGTCAAAAGTTTTCATTAGTCGTGAATTTTCTAATTTCACAACTTTGTGAAATACTTTGATGGCTAACCTTTTCCCTACTTGTTCATTTTTCTGTTAATTTTTGGTAATGATTATACGGACGAACGGCCGCGTATGCGGTGTGCGTTATACGGACGAACGTCTGTATACTGTACCAATATTATACGGACTAAGGGTACTAAAAGTGTTGTTTTATGTTCAGAACTCTGCAGGCTATGATAATTGTGCACATGCATGCCGTGATTTTTATTCTAAACAGACTCTAACAGCATACTTATGTCCAACAACCTGAATGACAACTCCAAACTCATTGCTTTATACTGCGAAGATGCTGTGATTAAATGCCTTGTGGCTACCCGAACAGTCTCTACCAACCCACAGCTGAGTTCAGATGAAGCACACTGCATTCCTCTTTGCACAGCTAACAGACCATGCACCAGGCACCAGATTGCGACGCAGCATGCTGTGCAACTAGCACCGCCTGCAGTGACATGGCAATGTGTGGCACAGCAGAATTCTACTCCAGATTGCAGGTTCTGAAAAGGCTGCAGGCGTTGTGGCGTTCTGGCAAACCAGTAGTCGTTGGAGATGCTGAGAGTGATGTGGAGCCAGAAACCGATGACGTAGTAGGATAGTAGGAGTCCCTATAGAGAAAGTCCAGGTTTATGACACAGATGAGGCAGCCGTAACTGCCATAGCAATAAGTGGTAGAATGACGTAAGTGGAGCTCCATGGGCATACTACATGTACCTGGTAAAGGTAATATTACTGCAACGGCTTGTTCGTATAGGTGTCCGCATAATGGCGAAGATCTTCCATATAACGCAGAATTTTGTTCGGCCATGCGGCCGCATAATATTCACACAGTTTGCGGCTGTTCGTCCGTATAAAGCTAGCCTGATTTTTTTTATAAATTATTTACAATGAAAACACAGTATGTCTGTGTCTGTTAATGTTTATTGGTTAGCTGTATATGAACATGATGGTGGTTTTCCAGTAAGTCTACTTTTCTGTATATTTCTGTACTATGTAAAGCTATTATCAGTTGTTGACATTAGTGTAAAGTAGTTCAGCACTCTTCATTTGTGTTTTGTTACCAGTATTATTGTGACTTTTGTTCTAGAGCACTTGATGAAGACAGCAACAAGAGTATTTTTGATGAATATGGCATATTTGTCAACTTCATGTGTGTGTGGGTTGGTAGTCGATGTAGATCAAAGATGTAATGTAACGTAATGTATGTTCATATCATTTGTTTGCTGGAATATGAACTCGTGCATTTGCATCAATGTTAAATCAGTTGCACCATGTTATCACTGGTAATATGCTTGTAAACATGATTTTTTTTTGTTAACTCTTTAATCGTGTTTTGAGTTGTGACATGTAATTAATGTCCATTCTTTCTTTCCACTTCGTCTCAGTATCTTTTAGCTATCGCACGTTCACAAGTATTTCTTGTGATCATGACAGGACTGTGAAAATTTTACACCAATAAATGCAGTTGCTGCCATGTAAGCTACCATTATTAGAATCCTTCACCAGCATCATCAAGCCCAATAAAAGTAGTATAGTACCTGTAATTGCCGGTGTTGTGTTGTCACCACTGCGGGTAATTTTGCCACCCATAATTTAGTTGCCTATTTTGAAATACGTATTCTTTGAACAGTTTGTTTTAGCAGATTCCCGCCATTTGTTGTTGGTAAAATTAATTGGTTTCTTCTTGTTTGTTATGCACAGTTTGAAAATGTGATGTTGATGTAATATCGATGATCGCAAAAAAAACAAAATTTTGTTAGCATCGGTGAGATCCAGTGCAGTATTTTTCATTTCGGTTGTTATATAGTACCAACTCAGCTATAATCATTGCGAAAATGCTCCAGGTTCAGTAGTAAGTAAATTTTCCCATATGGCATTAGGTCGACTCGGAGGAGTCTCCTGTGCCTCCCTTTTCTGGGGATCTGTGGTAGAGCATCACTAACTGGAGGTCCAGGGTATCAACCTGGAAGATATTTATTGACATTTAATATGCAGTTTGGTGCATTCTGGAGCATTTTTGCAGTGAATCTGCAGTTTTCCAGTTTCTACTTTTCGTGAATAAAATTTTTGTGAGTGCTGAGGGGGCAGCAATCTGTAGAAGTTCTGCCACAACAATTCCCAAAAGTACGTACGTACGTACGTATGTCCGTCCACAAGTTTCGCAGATTCAAATGAAATTTGTTGTGTAGGTAGAGGTCAATGAGTGATGCACGACGGTATCATATGCCATATGGCCAGTTCCAAGGTCAAGGTCAAGGTCACGTGGAGTTGAAAGTTAGAAATTCTTCCATTTTCAAAATCTGTCCCATTTCAATGGGAGCTGGCAAATGACTGCTAATTCTTTAACTAGAGTACAATGTGGTGTGTGTGGCTTCTGGCAGCCGGACTCACAACCCGGGTCGTTTGGCCTGGGCTGAGGGTCGGCGGCCGCTTGGTGCTGTTCCATATTCATCATATGAACGGGGTGAACAACTCTCGAAGTGGCTTCCCACGATGACAGCACCATAAACATTATCATCCTTATTATTGTTGTTATTATTAATATCTTAGTCAAAAGACCAAGTGCAGGGAACGTGTGTAATAGGGCTGTTGTGAAGGGGAGAGATTTTCATAGGGGAGAGGGTTAATAATGGGGTAGGCGTTAGGATTTTTCATAGAGGGCAAATTATTCATCCGCCCCGGAGACTTACCGTGTAAAACTCGCCGGGGGAGACTTTTTATGGGTATAGTCTCCGGGGGAGATTTTTCACTGGAAATATTCGCCGCGGGGAGATTTTCGGGGTGGGGTGGCTGTTATAATAGAACACTAGCCTCGATGTCTGTCCGTATGTCTGTCCGTCCACAAAACGTTTCTACAATTCGAATGACATTTGGTATGCAGGTAGAGGCCGATGAGTGATGCACGACGGTATGCCATATGGCCCGATACAAATGACTGCTGATTCTTAAACTGCAGGACAATATCTAAATATGATCGGGCCGGATTTTTACCGCGCGATGCACGTAGTGCAAAGCGCTGTATAGGCCTATTGCTATCGTAGATGCATTCGTCAGTCCGTCCGGCTGTCTAACGTTGATGTACCGTGGGCATATAGGTTGGACTAGTTCAAAAGTAATTACACGAGTAATATTAGTAGCTTATGGTCTTCACTCTTCGGCGCCACAACATAGTAATCTAGTTCAAGGGGAACCCCCAAAATTCTGGTGGAATAAAGGGTGGTGTCGCTGTTCTGAACAGAAAACCTGCAATATCTCTGAAACGGGGCAAGATAGGACCAAGGTTACTATTGATGACCAATATGAAGTCGCATACGCGCTTTCGATTGGTGCCAAAATCAACGACCTTGGATGACCTTGAAGGCCGTTATGCACTACGTTTCAAAACATCCGTCATTCAGAGCCCACCACGAAAATGTGAATGAAGAGAGACCCATACCATCAGTGGCAAAGAATGATGTATAGCACAATGACTGTAGTTACTGGGATATAAGTTTATGCAGATATTCGCGCAGGTTCCTTGGAGACGAGGCGTCAAACGACTGGGTTAATCGAAAACGTGGTTCAGGTGGATTTTCAGGGCATTCGGACACAACGTCTTAGGAACCTTAGAAAGTAAAAAGGCCAACATTATTATATAGGCTAGCATAATTTAGGCCCTTGTCGCCTTTCCACTGACCCCAAAATACATGACCTTGAATGAAGGGCCAGTAGTTTACGTTAAATTTTACGTTAATTTTTCACTATTACCAACAGCCGTTTTATTACCGCGCGATGCACGTCGTGCTAGCGCGGTATTGCTATCGTAAGTCGTCTATAACCGTCTGTCCGTACGTCCGTAACGTAGCGCGGTTCCGTGAAAGACGCACGTGTTTTGAAACAGTGCATAATGGCCCTTCGGTGCGACTGAAAACGCGGGACTGGAAAACGCGGGACCATTTTACAGGGGGTGGAAAACGCGAGACCAACTGTTATGGAACGCCGAAGGTATAAGAAGAGCAAGGAAGACGAGGCATTTATTGCACAATGAAGACCATAATTAAATTAAAACGCGAAAAGTGCGCAATTTAATGATAACGTACTAATGATACTATGTAGAAGTTCCAAGTGTTATTTGTTGTGTAGCTGTCAGCA
>Ga0209679_1001331_pt1 | contig 10461 bp, 3 predicted proteins | sample WorMetHEROISLAND_4_FD_187408 | JGI IMG/M metagenome (GOLD analysis project Ga0209679, IMG submission 187408) | Marine gutless worms symbiont microbial communities from Max Planck institute for Marine Microbiology, Germany - Olavius sp. 2 HERON... ...
AACGTTACAGACGGACGGACGACTTACGATAGCAATACTGCGCAGATCATTGGAATACAGACATAAAGCAGACGGTCAATCGCCGACATTCTGCGTTTTACAAAATCATTTACTTACATTTACTTACTTAAAACCACGCAAAAAATGTAAGTGCAGATAAACGTAACGCAAAATTCACGAAATGAGCTATGGTGCCAATTTTATGGTGCCAATTTTTTGGGCCACCCTGTAAATTCCAGTGATCTGCGGTGGTTTAAAGATTACATTATGCTGATTTGCGGTGATTTTCGGTGATTTGCGGTTTTCAGGCAGACCGACAGTACCGGCAGTTTGGTCCAAACTGACATTTACTTCATCCGATGGGCGTGTCCGGTAAACAGTCCTGCAGGTAAACAGACTGGCTCGGAGCTCGGAGTAAACAACGCGACTGCGCCACGGATGGAGTGCACCAATAGAGTGCACTGAGCTGCAATGCAGGTGAGCCAGGCGAGCGAATGAACTGGAGGCTGAACAGTTGAAGATGATTTATAGGTTTTAGAAGCTGCTTTACTAAACATTGATGGGCGTATTCTCATATAGGCCCGATATTGTTTATGTAAATGGAACATATTAAAATTAGGCTCGCATCTGAAGATAGCTAAGGTAGAGTAAGAATTGAGACCGATGAAATTTGGTTGAGATCGTCATGAAAAAATTAATACAGGATATATGATGCTGGGGTTATTTAAGCATAATTACCGCGCACTGCATGCGTTGCTAGTGCGGTATTGCTATCGTAAGTCGTCCGTCCGTCTGTTCGTCTGTGACGTTGTGGTACCGTGAGCATATAGGTTGGACTAGTTCGAAATTCATTAGACGAATAATTAGCTTAGGGTCTTCCCTCCTCAGGGCAACATCGGCAATCTAGTCCAAGGGAAACACCCCTAAATTTTGGGTCGAATAGGGGGTCGCTCCTGCAATATCTCTGAAATGGGGCAAGATAGGACTGAGGTTACTATTGATGACCAATAGGAAGTCGCATACGTGCTTTCGATTGGAGCCAAAATCAACAACTTTAGATGACCTTGAAGGGCCATTATGCACTCTGTTTCAAAATGTATGCGTATTTCGGAGCCCACCACAAAAATTTGAATGAAGATAGACCTATACTTTTAGCGACAAAGTTGTAGCCCAATGACTCTAGTTTCTGGCAATATAAGATTTATGTGGATATTCGCGGGAGGCATCAAATGATAGTGGGGTAATTGAAAACATGATTTTCGGCTTTCGGACGCTGTTTTCGGCACCTTAGGAAATGAGGCCAACTTATTATATAGTATTATTTAGTCCCTTGTCACCTTTTCACTGACCCGCAAATATGTGACCTTGAATGACTTTTAAGTGGCTTCAATGGCCATTTTACATTAAATTTTCTCTATTACGAACTGCCATTGTGTAATTATTTGTTACTTATTTTCTGTAGAGTTTGTTTTCACGTGACCAGTAGAGAAGTGCGGGAAGCGGAGTAGGAAACCGGCAGGAGAGTGGAAACATTTCTGATTGACATGTAACTGTTGATGAATGAATAGCTATGTCTGTTTTGCAACAGTAATAACTATTACTTACTATTAGTTTTGATTTTGTTTAACATTTTTAGAGTTAATCCGGGTTAGCTCATGTCCCCAAGGGAGAAGCAGTTAGTATTGTTGCATTGGGTCAGATACCCTTTCTGTTGCCCAATCAGCAGCAGCAGTCTTGAAACACTGCAACAGTATCATATGTTTTGAAATTCATAGTTACCAGAGAATGTACCAAAGTGATCCAGAAGATTACAGTTTTTGTGTATATGAGGTTTATTTCTTTGTGTTTCAGTTTTTGTGCAACTGTGCATGCTACCAAGATTTGAAAGATGTCGGCAAGTAGAAAGCAAGCAGCATCGTCAGCTGCTGAGTCGAGTGACAAAGCGACAACTGGCTTTTCCTTGCTAAGTGCTATCACAAGGAGTTTCAAAGTAGCTGGCTTGGCTGCAATTGTTTGGTCTTGGGGATATTTAGGATTCAGCATTGGCTGGCTGTATGTGGCTCTGTTTTTCCACATTTTGAATGAGGAATACCGAAAGATCAAAGAATCAAAGAAAGCATTTGCACAGCATGCACTTGTTGATGAGAAACATGCTATCTTGTCAAAGTTGGATGAATATCCATCATGGGTAAGCTTACAACATCTGTGCAATATTTTACAACAATTTTTAGCTTTTTTAGCTGCTATATGATGAGCTGCTTGGAATGTCTAATTTAGTTTTGTGCTTGTCTTGCCAGAATAAATATCATTACCTTCACTTTCAGGTTCCTTTATTTCATGTGGGATGCCTGTCTTATTCACCTTAGCTTACACCCTGATGAGAGTAGATTGGTCTGTTTGTATAGTAATCAGAAGTGTTTGTTGATTACTCGCAAAATTTGCAAAATTCTTATTAGAGACTGAGCCAGTTACATATGCGTTAACTAGTTTCGTAATTAAAGCTGCACAGTTTCTTTTACAGGTGTATTTTCCAGAAGCGGAGAAGGCTGCATGGTTTAACAAGGTACCATACCAGCATAATAATTATTCTTGTTTCAGTTTTTTTGCAGAATTAAAGCACAATCTTTTATCATTATATTAGTTCACTGCCAGCAACAGTGAACATGTGATAAAAATAATGGCGAATAAACAACTTACTATTTTGCTGTTGGTTTCAGGTCTTGTTTTGTTGCTGCAAAACAAAACTAGAAACTGCTGTATGAGCTCAAAAACCACTGCAGCTGTCGGCGAGAATTGGAGTAGTTTTGTATTCAGAACTGCAAGAATAATAATAATAATAATAATGTGTAATGTAATGTCACGTGACTGTGTGACTCGCAATATATGCTTTGCTATTACCTAGCAGTTATGGTCCATTGAAAGTTACGGTATAACAACCAGTCATGGATATTTGCACATACAGTAGGCCATCCACTTTTGCGAGTTACTTATTTTGAGTTTCAGTATACAGTCACATACACTACAAGCGTTAACTTGTCTGTAGATGAAGGTTCAGAAATCAGATTTTTGGTCAAAGTCTAGGGTCAATAACTTTAAAACAATATGACGCCAAAAAGGCTCACCAAGGAAAGGCACCTTGTTGTTGTGTCCTCTACCAGATAGAGTGAATCCAATCATTCAAAAACATATAGGCCGTGCTGTAGCATATACGCAAGGAGGGTGCCCAAAATCGCCCTTATTTTGCTGTTTTTAGGGAAAGCGACCCCTTGATTCAGCTTTGCTATGTGGAAAGTGGTTCACATGTTCGCGCCAATTTGGGCAAAAAACCAAAAATCGGCAAAGAGGTGAACAAAATGATGTGTGGTGTTCCTCACAAAAATAACAGTTTTCAGCCCTTTCCCCGAACCCCAGGGGCGATCTCGCTAAAAATTTTACAGACTCATTTTTTGACCCTCCTCTGTCTGCCAAGTTTCATCCAAGTTGATCCAGTTTCTGAGGAGATACAAGCAAAAATGTCTTCAGGCATCATTACTGTATCGCCAACAGTAAGCAAATATTCACTGTGTGTTAGATGTACAAAATAGGTGTAATAGTATAGTAGCTTAGCAGACACACTTATAGTGCACCGATCTGTGTCAGATGTGATCAATGACCAATATAATTTGTTATCTGTGTGCAGATAATGACGCAGATGTGGCCATACATTGGTGAGTATATTGAGGGTATTTTAAGGACTACCATTCAACAGTCAATTCAAGGCAGTCTTCCAAGCAAGTTTCAGAACTTCTCTTTTGAAACCATCGACCTTGGCGATGTGGTATGTTGTACTTGTGCAAGCAAGTTACTCTGTGCTTAAAGAAACTGACTACAGCTATAGATGTGACTATTTGTCCTGTGAACCAAGGCTTGAGTAGACAGCACAAGCAGAGTGAGATGTTAATTGTTAGAAGATTAACTATAGGTTATGACTCCTGCTATTATTTTTAGATAATAACTTTGCAAAACCTTTTTTCATAACTGATGGTATTAATGCTGTAGTCCCACTTTTCTAATTTTGGGGGAAAACAGGTTTGATCGAATTGCAAGGAATTTATTAGTTTTTCTCACCTTCTCAGTGTCAGCAGATGCCAAATTTTAACATCAGGAGGGAGCATTTTGATTGTACAATTGACCATATGTGTGACACTTTCAGAAAATCACAAAATGTGACAAAGGAAGCAAAAACATATTCAATCTGTATGACGTCTGAAAAAAATCACTGACTTATCAATTTACTGCACTGCTGTTTGCTGAGATAACCCGAGTTATAAGCTTGTTGCCTGCATGTGTTTTTCTGACAAGAGGCACATCACAAAGTATTTTGTGATAACGTTAACTGTTGCACTCGTTTCTTCATTGTAACCAAATGGTGGCCTTTTATTCATTCATTCATTCATTCATTCATTTATTCACTACTATACCATTTACGCTTCGATTCATATTTGGCCAAATAGTATAAAACCCACTATTTTGTGTAGTCTTTACTTTGTATTGTTTGTTATGTGTCACCAGTTGATTGGGATGCTGTAGTTTACACAAGTCACATAGGTGACTCAACGCACTGATTTCCTGCTTAATTTAATGATTTGTTGGCTGTACAGTCGAATAATTGATTGCTTAATAACACCGTTGTCTATTGTTGTATGTTATGTGCAGTCGCCAAGCATTGATAATGTTATTATTTATCAAGACATGGTACTCGAAGATGAAATTGTTTGTGATGTGGAATTCAGGTATGTGCGATGCATATAATCATACACTGTTTTTGGCATAGTTGGCTTTGTCACAAATTACACCATTTAGGAGTCTTATAATAATTTTTACTTATGTTATTTTTACTTATGGTATTTATATTTATTAGTTAAACAGGCATATTGTAGAATTTCAAATAGTAAATATAATCAGTGTGTGTCGCCACTGCTGTGACTTTTGGTCATAACATCTGCATTTATATTACTTGGTTTTCGATTTTATTTACCTGGCCAGTTTTCTGGAGTTACTCCACGTTTTGGGTTGCCCAAAAGTGAATTTCTGTTTTGCATTTTTGTCTAAGAAATATTGAACATGGAATACAGTGTTATCATTTTGTTTAATATATCTGATTATTAATTATAGTGGTGTTGTATTTCTGTTGTGCAGATACAATGGTGATGCTGTTATCAAAATGAAAGTGAATGGAATAAGTGCCGGAATTAAGCACATAAGTGTAAGTATAAACAGATTTGGCGATAATGTAGTTGACTGTGGTATTAAGATGCTTTGCAGATAAAAACCATATCGCGAAATATGTGAATATTGCAAATAATGGTAAATAAAATGCTATACCATTTATAGCCTAAAATGTGTAATAAAGTAAACGAGTTGATGAACATAACAAAAATCGGCATTAGTAATACTGTGTTGAAATGTTGGGATAGAATATAAGAAAATGCAGAACAACATAGTATTTGACACTGTTGTGTGGGCATTGAGAAGTGCATCTTGCTTATACAGTGGTCGGGCTGCAACATTACCTAAAGGTTTTCTTACGGAAATTTTTGAGGACCTTGCCTAACGTGGAAAAATTGGTTGGTTTAACCAAAACTGTGTGTGAAACTTAGTTTTCATGTACTGCGTAATATTCTGCATACAGTATCAAATGCATAATATAAACATGCATTGCTATTGCATACTTAAGAATTAATTTATTTGAGTCTACTTTTAATGTTAATTATTTTTATTTATTATTTCATTTATAGTTATTTTTAGCTGTATTGACAGTGCTGGGAAGTTGGCAGGAATAATAGCAGAAATATCGAAACAGGTGCCAACAATTGCAGATACTGTGAACAAAAGTGGCAAAAAAGTTGTGCATGTATCGATGCTGTATGGGAAAACAGTTGCATTGATTCTGTAGTGTTGTGGGTGTGCAGATCAGTGGCCAGATGCGAGCGATAATGAGGCCACTTGTTGCAGAAGTGCCAATGATCGGTGCTGTGACTGTATTCTTTCTCAACAAACCGGTACGGTACATATATATATACAGCTGTTGTGGCACTGGTGTCACTTTCCAGTTATAGTTTTGTCTGTACCCTGTTCTGTAACTGTTTATCTTAATTTTCTCTTACAGAATCTAGCCGACCTGAGAAAGTTGTGTAACGGTAATATGATGACGACGACGACGACAATATGCAGAGCAACATAAACATCATTTAAAGATAAAATAATGACTTCTTTTAACTTGATACAAGTACTCTGATGGTGTTGCACCATTTTAACCAGGAGCAAATCCCCACTTGCTAATGGCAACATGTTCATGTTCTACGGTAATGTAAACGAGTGTTTGCACTACCTGATAGTGAAGTATCACAAGTATCAGTGAGTGTGGCGTGGTGCAGAGCTGTAAATTATCCGTTATGTGATTATCCAGTGGTGATATCCCATCATGGCTTGCAGTGATGCAGAAAGTGATTCTTACAACACTGGTTGATGTGAAAAGCTTTTTTCTTTGTGTGACTGTTTTTTTATAAACAATATCGTTTTATTATTTTTTGCAAAATGTTGCATTGATTAGCTGCAGTTTTTTTTTGTCATTTTGTTTTTGTTTGCGTTCCACTTCTAAAAAATAACATGCATATGTTAAGCTTTTTTGGTGATGGGGAACATTTCACTGTGAATGTGCTAAGAATTTATTTCCGACTGAAATAGTGCTAACATCATTCAGATTGCTTAAGAGTTGTTGTAAAAAGTAAAAGTAAGCTGCTATACTTTTTATAGAGAACAGTGTGCTTGGATGAGTTTGTAAATGTGGAAGTGTGTAACATTTTCCAACAGAAGGTGAACTTTGATCTCACTGAAGCTGCAAATCTTTTCGACTCACCACTTTTTAAGTGAGTGAATTGACTAAGTTATTTTCAGCAGTTATGTAGCTGTAACTACCTACTGATGATATCTCTATATCTTACTGATGAATGTTTGTTACTATGTTACTGCATGGCGGTATGTGTAATTCCACTTTCCTCAGCAGTTCATTTCTGTATGCAAGAGTGAAAGACTTACTGTCTGGTCCACATTTGCCAAAGTTGTCATGAATATAAAAGTGGTACCCTTTTCATTGGTCCGCAATGTGTGTTTCAGGCTTACTGAGTCTTTTTGTCCATCAAATGTGCCATACTGAAGACGACTGTAGAATCTTCATACGTGCCAGTAACAGGGCTCCTGTCCCAGTCGTCTGTGGTTCCAGCATCTTGCTATTGTCCCACAGTGCTGTTAACAAGGCCAGAAGATGTAGGGCAATGGCCAGGCTCAGTAATGCCAAGACCAAGGCCAAGTCTTTGTGATTTAAGGCCAGAGCCAAAAATTTTGGCTGAAGCGGTGATTTTTAAACAAAAATAGTCATATACTAATCTGTACATATCACTAGATTTTATTTCTGGACTGTTAAACATTGCAATTGCAAAACGGTTTATTGGTTTTTCTCATCTTCTGCAGAAAATTTATGGTTAACTGTTGAAGAAAATCACATAACTTGGCCTAGGCTTTGAACTCAAGGCCAAGGCGGCCTTGGGTGCTCAAGATCAAGGCCACCCAAGGTCAGTGCATTGGATGCCCAAGGCCAAAAATTTTGGCCTTAAGGCCAAGGCTAAGACATAACATTATCTCTATGTTATATTACAGTGGTTTAAAAATGTAGTCACACTGTATATGTTAGGGGAAACATGCTGTTACTCTTAAACGTTTACAGTTATTTGATATTGGTAGCTCGTCTCTACACAGTATCGTGGAACAGCAGATTGCTCACTACCTTGTGCTTCCAAACAGACTTCCAGTTGCATTGGTTCCTGGCGTTGACATGTCCAAGTTGAAGCATCCTGTGCCTAAGGTTTTCCCTATTTTGTATGACTTCATAGTTTAGTTCAAGACATTGTCATTTAAATTTTTATTACTACCATCACCGTCACTTGGCGAGGTATTGTGTCGCTCGGCGTCCATCACGCTGTCACGCTGTGTGTGTCCGCCGGATTAGTCGGCAGCACAGGTACTGCACTGTATCCAGTGCTGTCTAACTGTATTTTGATGTATTGGGTATTTCGTAACTCGTCTGTATGCTTAATTTTTCATTTCGTAGTGTTATTTGAATTGTTGTGACAGTATTTTAATGAACTGAACATTTTGTTACTTATCTGTGTACTTAATTTTTGTGTTATATCCATTTTATGTACTTGAGTTTATGTTCTTAATGTCAGTTATAATAACAGTGATTGGTTGTAGTTGGCTACTAAAATGCTTCTGATGTAACTGAGATCATGTAAGTAGAACAGATTATGCCGTATTGTTCGTTGTTAATGTTTCTTGCTGTGTGTGTGCGTTAACACGAGCTGTTGAGCGATTACTTTTTTTAATCGCGTTAATCGCGCGATTAATTATTTTAATCGCGCGTTAACACGTTAATTAACGCATCAATTCGACAAGTCTAGTTTATGTTGTAGGTTGCCATCAGCGAATGACTGCACGTCTTGCTGATCACGACTCATCTACAAGATGCAACCACTGTCAAACTTGCCATCAAACAATGATGCACAACTGAAAAATTGACCGACATTTGTTGCTAATAATTAATTGAATATTATTCGATCGTCAAATAACTGCAGTTCAATAGCATATTGGAACTTCTGCTTCATAGAATTTACGTATGTGCGTTAATTTTTTTAACGACGTTAATTTTTTTAATCGTGATTAATTCTTTAACGCGTTAATTAACGCGTTAATTCGACAGCTGTAGTTAACACGTGTGTAATGTGTGTGTTAGGGGGTCATTCACTTGCAGGTTATTGAGGCACGTGGTCTGACCAGTGCAGATAGCTCACCGATTGGAAACTCTCGCTGTGATCCGTACTGCAGTATCCAAGGTTTTTCTCATATTGTGTCTGGTTTCCCGATGTGTTTATGTTGTTGTGTGGACATTCAGTGTGCACTTGCTTACATTAACTGACAGAGATGCATAGTGTCCAGTGTCAGGACCGTCATTTTGCTGAAGGCTTGTAATATTCATTTGTCACCATACGATACGATACTGTAATTAATAATATACATTAAAAACTGAAACAGGAGATCAATAAAAGATAAAAACCCATTAACTAAGGTCAAAAGTCCTTCAGGTCAGCCATGTGATTATTTCTCGCTTTGCGTCGATTTTACAAGGCGTCAGCATAGCTTGTTAGGCAGAGCCCTGTATTAGCTAAGGTCCAGTCGTCCATCCGTCACACGCTGGCACTGTGTCAAAACGATGCAAGCTAGGATCAAGCAATCTTCACTGACAGATAGCCCAGGGACTCTAGTCTTGGCGGTAAAAAGTTCATCCAGAAATTCGAAAGGGTTCACCCCAAGCGAAGGCGTTAATTGAGAGTGGATGACCTCGAATGGCCAATATGCACTCTATTGCAGAAAAGATGCGTCTTTCGGATTCCACCACAAAATTTGAATGAAGATAGACCCATACTATCAGCAGCAAGAATATAGGCCAGTGACTCTACTTTCTGGCGATATAGGGTTTATGTGGATATTCGGAGAGGTTCCTGGGGAGGGAGTGTCAAACGACTGTGTGGTTATCGACAATGGCAACTTTCAGCATTTTCACTGGTTATTTCTTCCGAAATTTCAGAGGTGAGGCCAGCATTATTATATAGAGACACAATCCGTCGTCGGCTTTCCAGTGATCCCAAAGTGATGACTTTGAATGGCTATTTCACGTTAAGTTTTGTTTTCATGCCGATTTGGCTGGCTCTGACCATGCAAGTTCTGAAAAATAATCGCGTGGAATATACTGAAGATATACATATATTGTCAGCAACGTAAATCTTCGGCAGGGACTCTAGTTTCTGGGGATATAAGGTTTTGTGCAGATATTTGTGCGGGTTCCTACAAAAGTGGCATCAAAGGACAGTAGGGTCGCACGTTAACGCTCGTCTAGAACACCTTTTCTTGGCTTTCGAAGACATTAACTGCGTACAATTAAATACAGGTAGACCCATATTATAGCAGCTATCATATAGCATAGGGAATCTAGTTTCTAGCAGTATAAAGCTCATGCAGATATTCGCAGGGGTTCTCTAGAAGGAAGGCATCCAATGACGTTGGGATCGCACATCAACCTATGTGCTGCTGTGGTATGCATCTTGGCATAGCTGAAGTTTATTCGCTGTATGTGTAATAAATCCGCTGATTCATTGGACGTATGCATCGGGCGTTGGTGTAGGTCATTACAGCGATAGAAAGTAACTAAGCTACAAAGAAATGCATTGCTGATGCCCTGTCTAAGCGGTAGCTAAGCTTCTTGTTATTGTTGTAACTGCACAAGACATTAATTGCCACAACTAATATGTCTTCGAGCATGAACAGTGCTGTAAACTAGAGGTGGGATGGGTAGCGAATTTCGCCGGGTAC
>Ga0209679_1001332_pt1 | contig 10460 bp, 6 predicted proteins | sample WorMetHEROISLAND_4_FD_187408 | JGI IMG/M metagenome (GOLD analysis project Ga0209679, IMG submission 187408) | Marine gutless worms symbiont microbial communities from Max Planck institute for Marine Microbiology, Germany - Olavius sp. 2 HERON... ...
GACCAAATATTATTAAAATTGGTCAACATGTGACTTAGTTATTGCGAAAACAAAAAGGGTGAACTTTTTTTGAAACACAGTGTAGTGGGCAGAAGGAAATCTTTGGTGAAGATTGCGAAAGTGATATTTTGCGAAAGTGTTATTTTTGCAGGCCAGATACCCTTATGGGTGCCCAGCCAACAGTATAAAAGCATAGGAGGTAAGCAATATAACGATAAACAGTTAAGTATTAAATTTTTTCACAGTTTCTCTGCAGTGCAACGGCAGATGAAATTTTTTGTCAAAAAATGCTTGGGATGTTTGGCATGATTTTTTATGACCCTAATGCCCTTCGTGTCACCCAGCCAACAGCATCAATGACCGATTTTGATCGATTTTTTAATTGATCGAATATCAGTCAGTGATATGGATGCATTGGTGGATGTGATTGGCTGACAGAGGTGCACCATTGTAGAATGCTTGTCTCAGTACTGGTAGTGAAGCACGTGGTGCAGCGTTGTGTTTGCTAGTATCTCATTTTCACTGATACCTTGTGCAGGTTCTTTCACAAATCTGAGGAAATGGAAGCAATTGCCAAGCATGATTTTCAGGCTACAGCTGATGATGAGCTGAGCTTTTACAGAGGTGCCAAGCTAAAGGTTAGTATGTGTAAAGTAAATCTAAAAAACTGGTCTAGTGATACAGTGTTGTATATTGTGAAGTCTGTTAGTGCCAATCAGTTGTTTCCTGATCTTCAGTCATTATCAACAGCCGACTGCATTACAGCATCTATACACTGTCCAAATAACAAAGGCATCTGGTTTTGCCGTCAGTTTTGGCAACAGTAAAGAACTATTGATGATGTGACACAAAGAGAACAGAAGATCAGATTTTTAAAAAAAATTGTCTGTCATGCGTACTTTTCTGAAGAAATACTTTACGTTAAAAAATTTAGGTGGTATCGTAACTTCAGCTTATCCTGAATAGAAACCGCATTGTCATTTATTTACTTCAGAATTATGTCATTGCAATTTAAATGCCCACACTTATGATGAATGAAATTATACTTATTTGGTTCACACAGGTTGAGAACATGCATATGCATTATCACAAACATTTCACAAATTTGTCCCTCGATGTGGAACACATTGCGTGAAAATATCCAGGCTGAGTCTTAACTTGATAGGAATGGATGTATCTGTTTAATCTTTACACTGCTTATCGTGCACATGCGTGAAAATGTCCAGAGTTTGTAGGCATACTACATATCCTCCATTATGATAGTGATGATGATGATGATGATGATGATAATACCATTTCAGAGTATTATATCTGTTTACTAATACTTGGTAAATTACTGATATTTACGTTCTACAGATTTGGTACATGCTCAAGTGATAGATGGGTCGCTAATGGGATAATGCAGTATTATTGAACAGTTGTGAAAAACATTGTGGAGTTGTTAATAAAATAAATATTCAGTCAGTGAAAGAATGAACTAGGTGTCCTTTGCCTTGCTGTTTGAATACGTGAATTATATTTTTTGGATGCACCTGTTATGTACTGCATTGGGGTATAAATCAGTTTATTCGGCATGTACGTCTGTGGATATTGTACTTTGGTATGTGATGCTTAATGTCAAAAGTTACATAGGACTGTGAAATGGTATCTTTATATTTGTGGCAATGTTAACGTTATTTATTTTTTAAGTGTATCATAGAGTAAAGGTTGTTTAGAGCAACTTGTTGGCTGTTTGAACGTTGAAATTAGTGCAGCTGAAATTATGTGAAGAACTTCCTTTAGTTCTTCATCCTTGAATCAATTTGTGTCTAGGTGCTGAGCATGGAAGAAGATAAAAACTGGTATAAAGCTGAACTCGATGGCAGAGAAGGTTACATACCTAGCAACTACATCGAGCTCAAACCTCACACGTTTGTATTTTTTGATATTGATTTGCAGTGCAGCATTGTGTCTTGATGATAATTTCCAGTAATTGTTGTCTCACATGTTAGCATGTTTGATGTCAATCATGTCATAAGTCTTTTGTGCTTAGTTATTCAGGGTGGCCGCTCTTCCTTGAAAGTCCGTAAAAGTTCTTGAAAAATTTTATTCCATTTTTCAATCCCCTGCCCCTGGAAAGTCCTTGACAACGGATTGAGTGCTTGAATGTTTTGGAATTTAGCATAGGAGGTCGTTAAAAGTGCTTGAATTCCAAAATGGTTACCGGTAGTAATCCCCGTTATGTGAAAAATGGTGCAGTTGTCGGAGAACTACATGTATAAGCAACATAGTGAACAGCAGTATTACTTACTGACTTGTTGCCGTGAAAGCTGTGTCACATACTGAAAACTGGTGAAATAGGTTTGGAAAAAGGTCATGAGGGTGCTTGAAAGCCCTTGAAAAGTTCTTGAATTTATTTCCCCAAATACAGTGGCCACCCCATTTTTAGACCACTTGGCTATAAAACATCACAGTGAAACTCCATAATGAGAAGGAAATTTTTACTGATGCAAAAACAAACCGTCAGCCATTGATGGTTGTTTTTGGTGCCAAATTAGATGGGGGGGCGGACTAACAATAACGGAAAACTGCTTTCACCAATTCCACACTGAGGCCCCCTAACCACTGTATTGGCTATAACTCAATTTCTGTATGAGATAATTCCGAGATTTTTGTACCAAAGGGGGCTTTGGGGGTCTGCCCGTTTAATGGTGTCATTGAAACTTGCCTCTGACGGACACTTGTTGCCATGGTAACAAAAATTTGGATATTTGAACACAAAGTTGGCTTTAACTCGGTATGTATAGAAGGTATGTCCCGGATTGTTGCACCAAACTGGAGTTTTCAAGGTCGGCCAGTTTCATGTTGTCATTCAAATTTGCTCCCGACCAATGATTCTGTTGCCATGGTAACAAAAATGTGGCTGTTAGTCCAGAAAATTTGCTGTAACTCCGTCTATGTGAGAGAAGTCCCAGGTTCTTGTACCAAATGGGGGGTGGCGGTTTGAAGTTGGGCAATTTAAAGGGTCATGCAGACTTGTCCCTGGTGGACCCATTGCCATGTTAACGAAAATTTTCGCATATTGCCACAACAGTTTTTCGTCTGTAGCACAAGGGAGGGCGACCATCACGATGGGTTCAGCATTCTAGTTGTGTTACATTTTATTGTAGTTAAGTGACCTTGATTTTACGTATATTTTTATTCTTCTGATCAGTTACTATTATTAGCATTATGGTACGAAATAGTAAGGGTGTAATATGACTGTTGGTTAACCGATAGTTGATTGAATTATTTAGTCGAATGATAACATTGGATATTCCTTTCCAACTTGCACTAAGCAGACTGCTCAGCAGATTGAGACTCAGTTTGTTCTCTGCGGTTGGCCGCTGTAGACTCGCTCGTGTCTACAACCGGCATGATGAGGTAGCACATTTGGGAGGGGCAGCTTCTCTCAGCCGCTCTCCGGTCATGCCACTGACTTACACTCATACCATTGGCTATTTCTGCAGTTGACTCCCTCTTTCATTACACCCATGTAGTGAAACCGATTAATGTCTTCAGGGCACATTCGCTGGGAGCACTGAGAGGCAGTCTACGGGGCGCCCCAAAAAAAGTAATCCCCTAGGAAAAATTCGATAACTCTGGAATTCTAGTAAATTTTTTCGCCAAATTTACGAAGTTTACAGAGGAGTATTCAGGCCACATGTCCTGCAAATTTCATTGCAATATTTGGTTGCATTCAAAAATTATAACTATTTGAACTTAAATGTGCATTTTTCAAAGTGAACAAGAAATTAAACTGCGATGCTGACATAAAAAGTAACCTTGCCGATATTTAAGTCTTATACACAACTTTACTTTGTGGACGAAAAGGCCAAAGTGAACGCCAGTAAGGCCAGTTACAACGTCACCAAGCTGCTGCCAAATCTAGTCAAAGACTGCAGGCATCTCTTGTCGGACAACTTTATCTTTCAGCAAGATGGCACACCTGCTCACACAGCAGCTCTTGCCCAAGACTGGATCTGGTTTCATTATAAAAAACGAATGGCCACCGAATTTGCCAGATCTCAGTCAATTGCATTATTATGTGTGGGGTGCGATGCTGGGACGCTATCAGAAATACACGCCAAAACCGACCAACATTGCCGAGCTGAAGACTGTCTTGCTATTGATATAGAATGATTTGCCACAGGAGTTCATTGATATGGCAATCCTGTCATTTCAAAAGAGACTTCGATCGTGTGTTGCTGCAGCTGTTGGACATTTTGAACACTCAGTTTAAATACCGAGAGGGCAGCTGACATTCATCACTGAAACGTTTAAACTGTTGACGAAAAAGTTGTGCAAAGTTTGATTCGTTATTACTAAATATTCAGGATGCGACTGCGTATTCACTTGACAAAGTGAACTTAAAAGTTTAAACTGTTGTATTTATTGAGCCACATCTGTTATTTTGATAAAATTTGCAGGATATGTGGCCTGAATCCTCACTTGTAAGCGCTGTAAATTTGGTGAAAAAATCTGCTACAATTCCAGAGATATCGAATTTTTCCTAGGGGATTACTTTTTTTGGCACGCCCTGTATAGTCACTGCTATACTGCCACGACTATGACCAATTACGTCTAACATCAAAGGCCTAACCAAGTGGACTCATTCCAGCGACCCGTGTTGAGCAGATATCAGTCGTCAGAAATAATGTAGGCGTTGTCGACCTAGAGCAGACTGTTGTCATGCAGTCCTGCCTGTATCACTGCAGGGGAGTGGGTGGTTAGCCCTCACCAGTCAAAATAGCCCCATCATAATATAATGCACGTAGATCTGTTGGTCATCCCCTTCTAGCACCTTCCCTGCTGCAGCGATGCCAGACTTGACCCCACTGTTGGCCTTCAAGGGCCCCGACGGTGTGATCCCCACCACTTTCCTTACCCAGTCTCACGCCTTAAATTAGTAATTAGCGAAAACCGTGATAAAGGGGTTTTTCCGGTTGTCATCACCTTCGGCATTGCTGGCGTGCGTACAGAGATCTGGCATATAGGCCGCAGGGGTTTTTCCCGTCGTCATCACCTTCGGCGTTGCTGGCGTATTGGCCACACGTCACGCCCAGGCCCGTTGTCCACGGGTGAACGTTCCCGGCCGTCGGGCGGGAACGTTGCTAGTAAATATAAATGTCCAACGTTTCAGTAGAAATAACTAGCTACAGAGAAATGCCTTGTGTGTGTGTGTGTGTGTGTAGATGTGTAAATTGTATAGGATTGTGTGATGTATGTACTTTTGTTATTCCGTATGCTGCTTCAGCATAATAAATGATGATAATTTGTTTACTTCACGTATGAAATGGTCCCGAAATCGACTGTCGATTAGTAACCGGTTAACACAGTCGACTGTCGGTTACCGAAGAAGTTTGAACGTAGCATCCTTACGAAGTAGCCTCTATATGCTGATGTGCCGTGAAGAAACTACTCGCTCATTCACTTAACATGATGATACCAAACCATATTTGTAATTTTTAAAGTTTGTTCTGTTTTTCTGTCATTTTACTGTTTTCGTCAATGCTGGCCATACAGTTTTCCGAGATAATAATAGACCCTGAATTGATATAAAATGCGACAGTTTGCTAAACTCTGTTTAGAAATTGTCTGTGTTGTGACACATATATGTGTATATGAAAGTTTTCTCAGTGAAACAGCTGAGAATGATTTTTATGGGTGAGTGGAAGAACTGGTTGGCTTTGCTGGCAGGTGGTATGTAAGCCACATAAGTCGTCAAGATGCGGAGAACATGTTGCTGGAGAAGAACACACAAATGGGATACATACAACGTGATGGAGCATTTCTGGTTCGGCCAAGTGAGAGTACGCCCGGTGAATTCTCGTTATCTGTCAAGTAAGTGATTTTGTGAAGTCATATTAAGTGTCCACTTCTATTTGTCATTGTTGATGTCATACTGTTTTGATGCTATGCATCTCTTTGTATGCTGATTGCTGAGCTGTTTGTAACATTATGCTCGGCTGTTTTAAATTATATCTCTTTTATCTGTTATGGTTTTTGTAGTGCATTTGTTAACGTAAAGTGATATTGTTAATGTATTTTTAGAGCTGTCAAATTAATGCATTAACACATTAAAGAATTAATCGCGGTTAAAAAATTAACGCACATAGATAAATTCTATGAAGCAGGAGTTACAGTATGCAAAATTTGAACTGCGGTTATTTGACAATTGAGTAATATTCAATTAGTTATTATGTTGCGGTTGCAGCACTACTCCAGTTTTCAGTTGACAAGCTAATAAAGTTCTATGCTAGCGATGACGTTATTTATTGTTTGCTGTCTGAAGTATTCGACTTGTAAGTCGAATGATAAGACTTGTTAGAAAATGTCATGGTAAGACTTGCTGTGTTGTGTCCTCTGGAGAGGCATTTAGCCGTAATTGTTTCATGCTGCGGAAAAAGTAGGCACCAGCCACATTTGAACTGTCCAATGGTGAGTGCAGAATGTTAAAATATAATAGTTTTGTTGCTGTTGTTGTTGTTATTCTTCAGCGGAGATGAGGCTCTGGCATGTCATATTGAACTAATTGGGTGGTTGGCTGACTGGGTAATTATAGATAATGTTTTTCGTCAAGCGATAACTGAGGAACTGCAGTGAATCTGTAGTTGAACCTTTGCATGGAGGAAGGCTGATATGCAGTGACTAATACACATAAGGGTTTGCCAAAAGGTACCACAGATCGCCGCCATTTCTTCAAACAATAGGCAGCGATGTGGAAATGCAGAAGTTGAGATTACTTTGGATACAGGTTGATATGTATGTCTGTAACTGATGCTGTGACGAAGGAACCTTGCTTGTTGCTCACAAGAAGTGTAGTAGATGTGTGAGATATCTGAAGCCGTCATTAATTAAATTATATGATGTCTGTATGTAGATTTGCCGATCAGGTTCAACATTTCAAGGTTTTGAGAGACGGCTCGGGAAAGTACTTTTTGTGGGTGGTAAAGTTTGATTCGCTAAATGAACTTGTGAAGTACCACAGAACAGCATCAGTCAGCCGATCACAGACGATCTATCTGCAAGACATGATAAGGGTTTGTAGTTGTGTTGGATAAATATTGCAGCATTAAACTTTTTTTTCTGATGTGGTGGTTCCTCATCACTTTCATTTTCTGCTATTCATTTATCATCTCATAGACTGATGTAACTTTGTTTGTGATTGTCTTGTCAAATAAAGAAGTAAAGAAAATTTATCATTCCATTGAAGAAAGTAATCGGTGTGCCTCTTTACTTGTAGACAGATTGTACACATTTTTGTCTGCAGTCTGATAGCATGGTAATGTAGCATGCTTTCTGCAGAATCATGGATATTGTGCATTTTCAGCCAAAAGTGATTGCCAGTTACGACTTCAAGCCACAGGAGACTGAGGAACTTGAGCTGAAACGCGGCGACATTATTTCAGTTCTTGACAAGAAAGATCCAAACTGGTGGATGGGTGAGATCGTTCGTGGCACCCAGACTTTTCGCGGTCTTTTTCCCAAGACGTATGTGTCGCCATATACCGATTAAATGCTGGTCGTCGGCAACAAACATGTTCAATCCAGTCGGCTCTTTCTGAATTGTTTTGGGACGTGTATCTATACTGTGCTGACAGTTGAATTACTTTTATCTTGGCCTTCCACGTTGTTCTACTTCGTAAATCCAGTTGCAATCATGGTTAGCCGTACGTGGCTTTTTTGCACATTTACTTGGACTTGCTGCATTTTATTTTGTGTGATGTAAGTCAGTGTTTGTCGTGTAACTTTCACAGTTTGTCAGTTGCTGCCCAGGTGAACACAACTTGAATATCGGCATGCGTGTGACATATTCCGTAATCGATACGTATGTTGAACGCACACACTGCGCTGATTCCTAGTCTTTGCATTATAATGTGTTCCAGTTGCTTCATGCGTAGCAACTGCTGCATTGTTGTAGAACTTGTAGTGGTTACTGTACATCTACTGTCGTACTGATTGACTTATTTATTACACAAGTTAAGCATGTGATCCAGTTAGCACATGATTGTAACTGACTATCAACGCAATAAAGTTTTAGAAAAATTAATAATGGGAACAGAACATGTGAGAAATCGTGCAAAATAATGTAAAACAGTCCATCTTGTAATAAAAATAGTAATAGAACAAACAGTAATGGTGATAATAACGGAATAGAGACAGCAATAGATATGTATTATGTGAAGAATTTACAGTGATGTGAGGTCAGCCAGTAGCAGAAACTAACAGTAACTAACTGACATTATAGCTTGAAATGTGATGCTGTTAGCTGTTATTAGTGAACAGATCTTATTACATGCTGTATTACTGTCTCATTGTTGTTTCTGCTTATTGGACAGTTAAACTGATGTGAGTGTGTCGGAGATATACTTGGTAGTTGGTTCAGTCTTCAGTTAGTCACTGGCAGTGACTAGCAAGTGAACTGTAAGACAGTTGCTAACGTACACAGTAAACACGTATGATGACTGACACCGTGTTTAGTGGTAAAATATATTCTCCAAATGTTTCAAAGGTTAAAAGAGAACAGCATCAGAAAATTATGCTTTTCTGGGTTTTCAGTGATATCATTTATTACATCACACCACAGACTACTTGAATGTAAAATTTTGTCATGTGCAGTGTATCATCAAACACAATTATCCCATACTGAAAGGCTGCACCTACTAGTGGCCGAGATGTGAAAGAATGATTGTAGCATACAGTGATGTTAACAAAAAGGGGCCTGACATCCCTGGTGTGCTGTAGTTTGTTAAAAGTACAGAGAGATGCCACGTTTCAGTTTTTGTTTTTCTGTAATCTAAGTCAAATGACAACAGTAACTACAAGAATTCGTTTCTGTTAGCGTGCGTATTCACTCTGCTGCCATCGAGAGAGTGTCCTCTGTCCACCCATCAAATCATGCAAACAGTGACAGTCCAAGACTAGATTCATTACTTTTGACAGTAAATAGTCGATGTATGTGCACTGCAGCGATGTGGAAATTTGGCCAAAAATTTTGTCAGAAATGGCCAGTTGCCGGAGTTTGGGCTGAAATCCGGTGAGTCCTTTGTTAAAGTCTGCCTTTTTTATAATAGTAAAAGTTCAGGCACATGTACAAACAGTAATGTCGTATTTGTGTCAGTTTGTATGTATGAATTGCTTACCCTCTTAGCATTACTACAAAAGTGAGAAACATTGAATTCTGTTTTGCATAGTGTGACATGGTTTTTGTTTGTAATATTACACTGAAAGATTTGCAGCTGTAATTAGTACAGATGTCGATATTTTGCAGATAGTTATCGTCTTGCTGTGTCTATGGGGTTGTTGCAGCTGTGTGTTATCTCCCTATATCTACAGTCTTTGTGAGTCGTCATGCGTTTCTGTAGCTGTGCATCATTTGTCCTGTCTTTGCTTCATTTATGTAAACCACAGGCCACATTATTATTATTGCTGTTATTATTATTATCATGTGGTTGCTTTAGTGTATTAGATAAACAGTTTGCTGTATTGTCTTGAAGTATTTTGTTATTTATTTATGGCCATACGCATAATATATAGAAGGAGCACTGGAGCAGCTGTGAAGAAGGTGATTGACTCTTAGCAAGGTAACCAGGGGGCTAATTACAAAAAATTAGCCCCCAGGGTTCGATTCCTCTGAGAAAGTCATTGGTAGTGCCACTGGACAATGGATAAAATATATTACCAGTGCTCTAGAAGTCATGCCATCTTGTCTGCAACCTCAAATGGGTAGTAGCGCATGACATTAATAAAAGGTGTCTTTTTATATGCAATACACGGAATTGTCAGTTGCTAACTGTACTGTGGTACAGCATAAAAGTAAGTTAAACTGTTGTGAAAGTTGTAATTATTGTACATAATGCTTATTGATTAATTTTTTAGACATCGGCAGTGCCTGTGTATTGGCGCACTGCATTTTGTGGAGGTTATTATCATGTGACTGTGTACAGCAACATAAGATGTCTTATTTGTTTTACTAATTTGGACAGTGTTTGTAGATGCTAATATCTTCTGCTGAAGCACTTGTGCACGTATTGTCTGTTATTTGTAGTTTATTCTGATAGCACTTATTAGCATTGTAGTGGGAAATGCCATAAGTGAATCATTATGTTTATAAAAGTGTATTAAATAATGTTCATACTGTGTGCAAACAGTAACTTCTACCAGTTGAAGTAGTTTGTTTATCATAAAATAACAGTGTTATTTCATTTAGTTATAATGCTGAGATGCAGTTCACTGCTTACCATTATCTGTTTTTAGTTGCAAAAATTGAAACCTTTTGCACGTCACAAAATTTGGTCCATTGAAGTTTACAGAGTATTTTGTGTTTTAAGCATTATCGTATTTTGGTTATACACTGTGAGTCAAAAAAACTGGGCCACTTTTATTTTTACTGTAACTTTGGCAAATGTTGGTCGATTTTTTAAATTCTTTCACTGTCG
>Ga0209679_1001333_pt1 | contig 10460 bp, 5 predicted proteins | sample WorMetHEROISLAND_4_FD_187408 | JGI IMG/M metagenome (GOLD analysis project Ga0209679, IMG submission 187408) | Marine gutless worms symbiont microbial communities from Max Planck institute for Marine Microbiology, Germany - Olavius sp. 2 HERON... ...
AATTCTGCAGTTTTCATGGTGTTTTGATTACCTAAAAAATTGTTCGAAATTAATCGATTAATCGCGATTAATTTTTGGAAATTAATCGATTAAAAAAATTTTAATCAGTACCAGCCCTAATATATACTCTTGTCTCCATAAAAAGGGCCCACTTTGTCTTCACTCACAACTTCGACGTACGTCAATTGATTTCCGTATTGTTTGGCAGATGTACACTAGGAAATTTGCAAAAAAAAGTTGCGAGTAATTAACCCACCTAACGCATTTTGTCTAGCTGCTCTACTTTGTAAAATCTTGATTGCAATTTTAATTTTTTTTTGCAGCTAAAGCGTCACTGTTTTATGTTCATTAGTTTTCCTGCAAATTTCACAGTTTTTGTAAGAACAACTGCACTCACAAGTTTTCTGTCAGCTGATGTTGGGAATCAGTTTAAAGTTGGGCCTAATGCAGGTGACGCATTGATGCAGCACAGCAACAGTGTGCTGCGACTCATTGTGCATGCAAGATGGCAGCAATGTTGACTCGTGAGACATCAGAATTAACTGGTTCTCCAGACCTATGGCCACCTAATAGGATGGCATTTCGAACATTTGCTGTAACTGTGCTTTTGTGTTATTTGACTTATTGCGCAAATCGAATCTGAAATTAAGATTTTTGTACTTATCATGTGCTAATATAACATCGAACAGGACCAAAGTTGTGGTCAAGATGTTACAAGGTAATGCAGTTACAGAAATCAAGTAAGGCAGGCTAGTTATACATCCGTTTGATGGAAAGATACTGCAGTATATGTGTGTCAGAAATTATGAAAGTCGGTTGACACACATCATAGAATGAAGACAAAGCAAGTCCTTTTCACTGAGACTCCGTGTAGAAACACCACTTTACACAATGCTGTAACTTAATTAATACAAACGGAAACGAAAAATGCATAATCATAACATAGGGCAGACTTAAACATTATAAATATTTATAAATTTCATCACGGCCTGCCACTGTATATGTGGCCAAAGTAGTACAGACTAATGATAGGTGCACTAGTGATGGGTTAGTTGATGTACAGGAAACAGTACGAGTATCTCTTACACATTGCTTCTCTAGAAGTTTTTTGTCATTTCTAAACAATCGTTAATGGTCTGTTGCATTGTTGGTCATTGTTTAGTCTTTCTTTCAAGTATTTGTTTCTGTTATTGTGCAATGATGGAGGCAGATGGAACTAAAATGACAAAGAAGACATGATTATGTCAGATGGAGGAGGATACAAAAAGTTTGACTTAACCCAACTGATGTACAGTTTCAGAACAAATAGTGAAGGAAAATGAAAGGGCAATCCAGGCTCACCGAGAAATACCAGTTAAAAATGATGTTTGAGTATGTGTGATTAATTAAAAGATTGTCTTGGCTAGCAGTGCTGTTGTTTTGACTGGAGACACTGTTGATTGTTGATTATTGTCATCTCTGATTTGCAGGTCTACATATCGTCTTGATCCACTTGCGTTAACATCAGACACAAATCTTGTACCTTCTCAATCACCACTTCGTCAGATGTACAAAGAGCCATTCGACGTTCACATTAGAAAAATATTGCAAAGAAATTCCTCTAATCCAATTCTGAAGTGAGTTGATAACTTACCATTTTTGTGATTACTTAAATAAAATGCACATTGTGTTGAATTAGCAACTGTAAGAGTTTTTAATGTGAACAAAATTTTCTGTAAGTGAAAAATGAAAATAGCAGTAAATTGGGTGATACTCCGATGTGGATGCGTCTGCCCATGGCAGTAACTCACTCAAATTTTTGACCTTGCTGTGACCTTGACCTTGAACTCTCGACCTAGTCGCTTCGTCTGTTGCCTCAACTGTGTCATAAACTCATGACCCAAGTTTGGTGAAATTCTGCCCATTGGTTTGTAAGAGATTGTGCTAACAGGATGCACACTTGGACGTGTGTGCACAGACTAGACACATACGGTCAGACAACTCAAAAACATAGTGCCTCACCGCACCTATTGATGGCAGAAGCATAAAAAGACAAAAATAGCTGAGAGTGTGCTGGCTCAGTCATTAGTGTTTTTTGGTTGACGAGTGATTATGGCTTGTTTTACTAACGTGCAGGAGCTCGTCAACAGCAGATCCATCAGCTCAAGAATGTCTCCAGCTAGTTGTCCGTGCAACACAAGTATTTCGTGAAGAGTATATCCAGAAGTTTGAGCAGGCAAGAGAAGAAATCGCTCGGAGGTATTATCATCTGTTCACCATTCATCTGGTTCTGACGTCTCTGTCTCCATTTTGTTACAGGGCGTCAGCATAGCTTGCTATGCAGAGCTCTGTATTAGCTACGATTAGGTTGTCCATCTGTCTGTCCGTCTGTCACACGTTAGCATTGAGTGAAACGATGCAAGCTAGGATCACAAAATCTTCACTGACGGATAGCTCAAGGAGTTTAGTCTTGGTGATAAAAAGTACATCCAGAAATTCCAAAGGGTTCACCCCGAGCGAGGGCATTAAGTGAGTGGGGTATGAAAAATTCGCAATTTTCAGCCAATAAGTCGCTGTATCTCAGAAACGGTGCAAGATAGGACCAAAGTTACTATTAATGACTAATAGGAAGTCGCATACACCCATTTGATGGGTGCCCAAACCAACGACCTTGGATGACCTTGAATGGCCGATGCGCACTGTGTTGCAGAAAAGATGCGTCTTTTGGAGCTCACCACAAAAATTTGAATTAAGTATAAACGGTTATGACTTGTTGCTTAGACTGAACGTATAGAGTCCAGTCGTTAAAGCTTCCAGTAGGTTAGTGCAAGTGGAGCGGTGCTTAGTGAAAACGTGTTCAGCTGTATATAACAAATAATTGGGATTTAGATGATTAAGTCAGCAGTTAACAATAGTTCTCGCTGTGTCATTATTGTCATCACCATTCGTTCCTGCTATAACTGTTGAGAATCAGGTATTTTGTACAGTACACTTGCATTTTTTAGATGTTCTGCTCTAGAAAACTAGCAGAATGCCAGTTGTGTAAGAATTTGTCTGTCTTGAAGTGCTGAATTGCACTCTTGTTAGCTGGCTTAGGTACATTGCACCATTTCCTAAGGTTGAGATGTACTGTTGGCTTTTAGTGAAGTGTATGAGTAAGTTTGGCTGGTTGTGTAGGATTCGAGTGCTGCAGATGCTAAGGCAGCAGCAACAAAGAGAGCTCAGTGAGTTGGACAGAAGCAAACATGGACTTGCTACACAGTGTGAACAGCTGATGGCTAAGTATCACGAGTCCAGTGAACGTCAGAAGAGGATTGTTTCGAGGTGTGGCAGCAGCAGCTGCTGCTTTCATTTTTGTTTGATTGCCGAGTTTTTATGCCTCGTCCTCCTTTAGTCAGTGCACGAGGCATTATGTTTTTATGTCATGCGTGCGTCCTCGTGTTTGTCCATTTGCGATGTTATTTCAACGATATCTGTCATATGCAATGATGGATTTTCAGGTACCTTTTATCTGTGGTGCATTTTGGGATAAAGATGGATTGTTTGGGTTTTGGCATCAAAAGGCCAAAGGTCAAAGTCTCAGCGTGACCGAGGGCTCGGCAGATAGAGGCATACAGAGCTCGATGCTGGAGTTGTGTTCTAACCGTTTATTCTGGAGATTGGTTAGACCAGCCTTTCAAAGTGATCTTCTGGCAATTGTTTGAGCAGGTTTTTTACTGACTGAATGTCAACTAGCAGCATCAAAGCACTGAAGGAGTGCAGCATACTGCCCACATGTCCAATATTACTTGGTTTTGTAGCGGAAGAGAATGTACAAGCCTTTGTTTCAGTGTAACATTCAATTGTTTTGTAAGTAGATTTTGGAGAATGAATGTTTTGTAATTGTACTTAGTGTCTGTCGTCATGTAAAGTGTGATGAGTGCTGATGACAGGACCGAAGCTGTTCTGCGTCGGTTACAGCAGCGAGCACCGGTCATGTCGGATGCTGAGAAGGATGCTCTCAGTGAACTAAAAGACATTCAAGTCCTTCTCAGTTCATATAGTTCAAAAATCAAGACGGTATGAAAGTTACATTGTCACTTACATTAATAGACTAGAAAAGCCGTGCTATCACAAGCAAACCCATGCAATGTCGCAATCAGTTTGAAAAAGCAGTTAATCATAAGCAGTTAATATTTTATTTCTTTAATTGTATGTGATGTTGAAGCAGTAAGCCTGTGTCAACAGAACCACATTGATAATACAACGACATCAAGGTACCTGTATTAATACACATTGTTCAGACTGGAAGGTAAGGTGTGCGAAGATTTGCCTGATATATGGCAGTGAGAATTGATCATGAGGTGAAGTTAGACAATGGAGATTGATGCAGCTGTAGACAGTGGACGTTTGAGGAAGTGGTATGTCAGTATGAAATTTTTTGCCCTGAACTGAACTAAGAGGATGCACACCTTAAGAACAGATGGAGAAGGCCTACTGAGGGTACCGTATCTAGTTAACCCAGGTTGACCGTGAAAATAAATGTGTTGGTTACATTAATACTACGTATTTTTAGTGTTTGTTTACTTGGCCATTTGCAGTTATTTCTGATTCAACCATTTGTGATATAATGGTCTTCCCTTAGAGACTTCTTATGATTGTTGCAGCAGGGTTACAACCAGTCAGAACTCCCTTCTTATTATTTTTATTGTGAGAGTGCTGAAAGGCTGTTAATTATCATAACATCAGCTGCAGCAATAAGAACCTGAACGTTTGTACCGTATACTGTTTTAAATTGTATTGTTAAATATTGCCGATCTTATGTTTGAACATGATCAAATTATGTCTTGTAGTGCACAATTGCGTTAAGAATTTTAAATTTAAAAACTGAACTGTTTGACATTGCCTGTGATGAATGTGATAGCATTCGGCCTACTCTCTGCATCTGTGCAGTGCTGACACTTTCATGCATTGCGTATGGTGCTGTGTAAAGGTGTTTTGATTGATTGATGGATCGCTTGATCGATGGATGGATTGGTAGTGCAATAATGCATTCTGTGTTATGCCATGATTACAATTGCAATTCAACTACGATACGACTGTGATACGATGATACCACGACGCATTTGACTCCGACTAGTCCAACCTATATGCCCAGGATACATCAACGTCACAGACAGACGGACAGATGGACGGACGACTTACGATAGCAATACTGCGCTAGCACTACGTGCATCGCACGGTAAAAAGTATTTTGTATTTGAAATACATTCTGATGTATTTGTATTTTATTTTTCGAGCAAAAATACAAAATGCTATGTCCTTAGTCGGAATTATGATTTATATGATACGACGATACCGCAACGCATTCGACTCCGACGGAAGTGATCAAAATTATGGTTTGCGTTCAATTCGACTGCAATACGACTACGACACGACTATGGCGAAAAATTGACGTTCTTTTTTGCTCGCATCAAATCGTGTCGAATGAGAGCAGGTGCACGCGATACATCGTAGCTGGATCACAATTGTAATCAAGGCATATCGCGCCCACCTGCTTCCAGTTCGACGCAAGCAAAAAATGAACGTCATTTTTTGTCGTAGTTGTATCATAGTTGTATTGCAGTCGAATCGAACGCTTATCGTAATTTCGATCACTTCCGTCGTAGTTGAGTGCATCATGGTGTCGTCGTATCGTAGTCGAATCGCAATTGTGATGTATAGTGTGTGTGTTGCTGTTGTAGTGAATGTGATTGTGTTTGTTGTCAAGATTGAAAGCAAGATGCAATATCAGAGTAAAACGATGTCAGAGTCACTGTGTGGTCACGGCCCTGTTGGACAGACTCTGAGCAGCCGACAGATGCAAAATGTCCGCAGTTTACTGAAAAATGAGTGAGTAGACAACGTTATTACATATTACGTATGCGTTTATATGGAGGCCCGTAGCTCACTCATATGTATTCATAGAAAATAAGTATTTCTCTGTTTTTAGGACTTCAGCTGTTTGGCTGTGTTGTCGATAGTGTTGTAGACTTGTAGCTGAGTGTGCTGTAGTATCAGTCTAAACTGTGTTGTTATGCTGTCCTCATGATAGGAATCTGCATTACGCATTGTGCTCCATCCGTCCCATGTTGCTTGTAAATGAAAAAGAAAAGTACGGAAAGTGGGGTACAAAAAATTTGTCGTTTGCTCCGCTCATGAACTAGACATTTGTTCCTCCACTCTGAAAACCATTGCACCAGCAGCACCGCTCAAAGCTCAGGAAAGGAATACCATGAAGCTCTGTGCTGTCAATTGAGCTAATCGGCTGACTGACAGCGTAATTATTATTATTATTATTGATAACGCTTTATTGTCAAGCAATATCTCAGAAACCACAAATGATCTGAAGTTGAAACTTTGCTTGTAGGTAGAGTAAGGTGGGAGGCTGATGCTCATCTCGTTTTGAAGGTTGAGGGAGGGTCGAGGTCAAGGTCCCTGTAAGGTCAGATGTAAAAGAATTTGGACCCTATAACTCCAGAAATACAGTAGTTCTGAAGTTGAAACTTAGCGTTTAGGTAGAGTGTGGTGGGAGGCTGATACCCATTGCCTTCATTACATAAATCTCCAGCTCCTTTGTGGATAGGGATGGATTACTTTTTCCAGGAGAGTTCGTCACCAGCGCGCAGGTCGTTGAGCTTTTACTTTATAGTGGTTCGCCAAAGGGCACCATGATATGCATCGCGCCGAAGGAGGGTGTAAATGCGACATCAGTACTTTAATGCTAAATTTGTCCGATAAGTATCATCGCACCTGAGGACCCTGGAGATGTAGGAACCTTGCTTGTTCTGCGTAGTTTCCAAATAGCTCAAATAACTCACATCGTCATTTTAAGTTAAGAACAAGAGGTCAGAATCTGAATCACTATGCTTCACAGAAGCTCAGTTATGATGTGCAGTATGTGATTATCAGTTGCGTAAACAATGTTAAAACTTAGTAGATTTAGTGTGATGCTTTTTATGTGGCCATCCTGTAGGCCGCATTACGCATCTTGCGCTTTTTTCTGTCTGTCTGTCTGTCCGTCTGTCCCGTATGGGCTCATACCTGGAAAACAAAAAATGCAGAAAAATCGAAATAAAATTATGGCATACACGTTCCCCACGGTACGAGTAAATGGAGTGCCATTTTTCAGTTGAAAATGTCAAAGGTCAAGGTCACAGGACATAAAAAGCTGGAAAATCTTTTGTCATGTTTGTTTATGGGCGGCAGCGTCGGCGGATCAAGCACAGCAGTCACCCACTGCAAACAGCCTATCCTGTTGTTAGGCCTAATTTACTGTCAGCGCCTGAGACGCTTGGCCGCTCAGCAACTGGACAGACTGCTGCATGTCAGGGTTGGAAAAAATCATGATTTTTACAAAAAAAAATAAAATCAGATTTTATATTTTTTTTGAAATTTGTATTTTCATGCCAACTTTCTGCTCTATCACATAAACAACACAGCAGCCATAATTCTGCTATTTCCAGTTGTACTCTTGTTGAGCAAAAAGTTAAGCAGCAATTAAAGTTTCATTACCTTGGCTATATATGTGATGCTTTACAGTATAATATAAACTGAAAAATGTGAAAATAAGTATGGTTTAAATCACTTGATTTTTTTGACAAAAAAATCAGTGGATTTAAATCGCGATTTAAATCTGTGCCAACCCTGCTGCATGTCATGTCGGCACTCACCGCCGACGTGCTTTCTTGTTTCCGTAATGGTCGTGATATTGACTGTTGTCTCAGCACGAGTGTTTGTTAATTTCAGGAGTGAAGAAATCACTGATCTCGTGAAGCAGATAAGAGACATGAAGACTGTTTTGACTGTATAGTGCTTCTAACTCTAACATATTAATTACTTTGTATGTTAGCAAATGCTTGTGTCTAAAGCTGTCATTCAACTTTTTTATTATATTTCTATTATATTTCTGTCTGATGTCTGTTGAAAAAAGGCATTCTAGGTTGATCACTTTGGGGTTAACCAGCTGTGCTGGTAAAAATAATAATACAGCATTTATTTATATAGTGCCACGAAGTCCGAAGCTACAGAGGCGCTCATTTACGGTGTATTTATCACTAACCTATTACAGTCTGTTTGTGTTCGTCATTCATAACAGTACAATGTGCATGCAGTAGTCACTGCTACAATATTTGTGAGCCTTTTTTATACTGACTGTTGTATAAAATTGTTCGGATTGTCTATGCCACTGTGCCGAAATAAAATTTCTGATCAGAGTGCAATAGCACTGATAATTTTTTATATGCACAAAACTCATCATAATAGCTAGCCATTTGGTAATTAGTGATATGTGATAAATTTCGGTATTATGCAAGTTGACAGAAAGAGCAGATTCCTTGCCAGGTTATTTGTTACAGCTGTGATGTGATGCAGCTGTCACTGTGTAGTGTACTTGAACGCAGATATCTATCTTTCTTTCGGTACGTATGTAGGAAATAATTACAAAATTTATTACGTTAGTTGCAGATTTTGCAGTTATTACGATTAGTTTCAGCTACGCGCATTTCATATGCCATGTTTTTATCGTTGTTGGTGTCAGTTCTTCGCATGGTCATTGAAAGAGAAAAGAAACGTTCCGAGTTCTGTCACATTATCTGGCGCCCATGTAACCAAATGTACTCAGTCAAGTAATAAGATTAATGAATTACTCTGACGGCACACCACTAATTCATAATGTATCCTGTGTTTTTTTCTATGTCACTGTATGTGTCAGTGTTAGCTACGGTGAAGACTTTGCTAAACTAATTCTTCTAGACTGACTTATTTACTTTTGTACAAAGGTAAAGATATTCCCGGACGTTCTCCCTGAGCTGGAGTAATTCTGGAAATAATCCAGTTAAATCAAACCAATAGTAGTAGTACATGGGGCATTGAAAAAGTTCGCCTGATCTAGAATGATGTGATGAATGCCTTTGACACTTTGTTACTGTTTAGTTGCATCTGTCACAACATTATTGGGTATGTTATATTTGGCTTACTGAAAACGTGACAGTGTGCTGGCTTTCTCCCGTTACTTTGGTAAGCAGACGATGCCAACATCGAACAAGAAGCTCAGCTACTGCTTAGAAACAGGGCATCAGCAACGTATTTTTTTGTAGCTAAGTTACTTTCTATCGCCATAATGACCTGCACCTACGTCTGTGACCTTCAAAGCCTAGTCCGATGATCTGGCTAATTTATGACACACAAAGCTTTCGGCATGGGACCGCAGCATGTGTGCATGACGTGCAACCCCGCTGTCGTTTGATGTCTTTTCTAGAGAATCCCTGCGGATACCCGCATAAACTTTATATTGCCAGAAACTAGAGTCCATGAACTACATGACAGCTGCTATAGTATTGGTCTATCTGTATATACTTTTCGCTATTGTTTTCGAAAGCCAAGAGAAGATGTTTAGGACGAGCGTTAACGTGCGACCCCACTGTCATTTAACGTCTTTTTTTCTAGAGAACCCGACCAAATATCCGCACAAACCTTATACTAATAGCAAGTAACGCCCGGAAACTAGAGTCCCTGCCAAATATTTGCACCGATGACAGTATGTGTCTATCTTTATTAGTTTTCATGCAATTGTCTATCGAAGTCGCACGGTCTCGGCCAGGCAAACCGGTGCGAAAACAGAATTTAACGCGAAATAGCCGTTCAAGGTCACTCAAGGTCACGCATTTTGGGATCACTGAAAAGCAGACGACAGACTGCATAACGCCATATAATAACGCGAGTCATCTCTAACGTATCCGAAAAAATAGCCATCGAAAAAGCTGAAAATTGCCGTTTTTGACAACCCCACTGTCGTTTGATGCCCCCTACCCGGGGAATCTCCACAAATATTTGCATAAATCTTATACCGCCAGAAATTAGAGTCGTTGTCCTACATTTTTGCTGCCGATAGTGTAGGTATATCTTCATTCAAATTTTTGTGGTAGGCTCCAAAATACGCATCTTTTCTGCAACAGCGTGCGTATCGGCCGTTCAGGGTCATCTAAGGTCGTTTATTTTGGCACCAATCGAAAGGGCGTATGCGACTTGCTGACTTGCTATTAGTGATTAATAGTAACTTTGGTCCTATCTTGCACCGTTTCTGAGATACGGCGACTTATTGGCTGAAAATCGCGCATTTTTCCTACCCCACTCTCATTTAACGCCCTCGCTTGGGGTGAACCCTTTCGAATTTCTGGGTGAATTTTTTATCCCGAAAACTAGAGTCCTTGGGCTATCCGTTGGTGAAGATTTCGTGATCCTAGCTTGCGTCGTTTTTACGCGCGACAGCATTGCTGGTAGCGCGTATATGCGACGGCAATTCCGTCCGTCCGTCCGTCTGTCCGTCCGTCACACGGGTGGATCAGTCAAAAACGGTTGAAGTTAGGATCATGCAGTTTTCACCGTACAGTAGCTCCATCCCTCTAGTTTGTGCTCGGTAAGTTTCATCCAGAAATTCGAAAGGGTTCCCCTGAACGGGGGCG
>Ga0209679_1001334_pt1 | contig 10458 bp, 7 predicted proteins | sample WorMetHEROISLAND_4_FD_187408 | JGI IMG/M metagenome (GOLD analysis project Ga0209679, IMG submission 187408) | Marine gutless worms symbiont microbial communities from Max Planck institute for Marine Microbiology, Germany - Olavius sp. 2 HERON... ...
GTACTAACTGGGCCCAACGTAAAGTAACTTCATTGATCGAGACCAATGCATTACCACTAAGCCAAACTGTCACTAACTCAGCCTGGCCATCCCACCATGGGTAGGCACACTCGAGTGCCAGTGAAAGCTGGGAAGTAAATAGGCACATGGTGCGATATGCTAGCCCCGTGTCCGTAGTCTTACAATGTAAAGTTAATGTCTGGCTGCGCCACCCTATGGACCATGTGGCTCGGGAAGCACTTTTACTCTGTTGTGTACGTATTTGGAATCAGATCTTGTAGCATATCATAGTGCTTTTGTGTGCGTATAATGGTAAGACCCAAACTCCACTACATGGACACCGGCTATGGACATGTTGTACAACACCACCAACGGACAAGCTCACAACAAGTCTACAACTTGTTGTACAACAAACTCACCACAAATGGACAAAAATTTGCCACGTCCCAACATCTTGACATGTCGAGATGTTGGGCTCTGGCATTGTGGTGTGGCAAATTTTTGTCCCTTGATGGTGTTGTACAACATGTCCATAACCGGTGTCCGGTGTCCATGTTTGGCACTAAACACACAGTACAGTGGTCACTGCAGCCAGTTGCTGCAACTGCAGTAGACATTGATGAGTAGCAGCTGATGTGACTGTAGAAGCGTGGTCGTTGGTGTGCCGCTCACGTGGATGTTGCGTGGAAGATACATCATCACAAAGTCAACAAAGCTTTTGATCCAACGGCGGCAGCACTTCGTGCTGGCCGCGATGCCAGCAAGCTGTCCAACACCGGTCTTCTTGGCCCTAGTCAACTTTTTGGCTTGTCGGCTAACAGCGCTACATCCGGTCAAAGAGATGTGCGCTCAGCTGTGCATCCCCAGGGTCAGTGTCATTCTTTCCTTTAACCCTTTAACTGTTACTACGTTGTGGTCCGAAAAACTTCACCCTTTATTATTGCAAAAAACTCTACTGTCAACCAATTTTCACAATTTTTAGCATATTTACGCTACAGGAAATTTGTAGTAACAGTTGGCCCACCTAACACTGTGTAACCACACTACCTTGTAAATTGCAACTTTATCCTGTTTGTCCATAGATACTGCTACTAATACACAGTAAGTGGGAAAAAAATCTTTTCTTTAGATTTGATTCACATTAATGTGTGAAATAACACAAGTTACAACAGATAACTGAAGTGTCAGCGGAGCTCATCAAGGATTCATTGCTGTATAATGTCCATAGCTGACACGTATTCTTGAAACCCATGTTTACATACCATAGCAATGACCTCCCAACCTCAGCTAGGACATGCATTATGTGTAATTAAGTAATAATTGTCAGTTATCATTCTTTCAAAAAAAATTTTTGTGAGTTTGACAACATATGACATTAAAAACACGTTGCCAGGCTAAAAAGAACGACTTTTAAACACCGTAATTGTATGGCAGTGAACATGAAAAATTGTGATCAAGTTTTTACAGTTACATAAACCATGTTAGGTGGGCTAGCTAATAACTATACATGTTCTTATTGCATATTTTCTGAAGTGTTACGAAAATTAGTAGACAGTTATTGCTGTGATAGGAATTGTTCTGTACTGTACTGTACTGTAGAATAGATATATCTGGTAACATGTGCATTGAGCACCGACTCTGCACTGGATTCATGTGGTGTTAACATGTTGTGTGTTATATTGACACTGCAGTTTGTCGCATGAGCCACAGGGATTGTTGGATTATTGTGCCGTTTGTTTGGTTTGACTAAATGCATTCAATGCTGTCACACTTCTGGTTGGCGTCAGGCAGAGTGTGCACATACACACACATACGTGGTTTCTGTTTAACCAGCCTATTTTTTCAGAGTTACTCCAGGTTAGGTTATTCCAGGTTAGTCCGGTCACCAAAAGTAAACTCTTGGGAATTGTTGAGGCAGAACTTTTACAGGCCGAATCTCCTTCCTGTTACCCAACCGTCAGTGTCAGATTGCTGAAGAAATAATTAAGGGTTAATAAAGTCTAGAGCTGTATCATGCACGCCTACGTGCGGCCGTCCAAGACATTTTGTGTGCCACTGCTGCTGAGTCACTGAACCAACTGGACCCATGTAACTAAATATGTGTCAGACTGTAGCGGCATTGAGCGCAAGGTTTTTGATGATGATGATGATGATGATGATGATGTAGACTGCAAGGTTTGTATCTGTTCTGAAGGTGGTGCAAGAGTTCTTCAAAGACCTGGTCCGTATGCTGCTGTTGATGCTGCGTTTAGTGGTCTTGCTGCAACAGGTATTGAGATAAATGATGTTGCTTCAGTGGTGTCCAGTCCTTTTTGTCTAAACATTACTGAGTAACAGCGTGACGTCATCTGGTACTGTACGAGAATCCAAATATATATATTTATTGCACAATCGTACTCGGAGTACAAACAAACAACCGAAAAAAACACACAACTTAAGTAGCAGAAATACCCTCAATGAAACTAGTCACATCAGATGTTGTAAAAAAAGTTGAATTATTAAACATGAAACAACCCTCGTGAATGAACACTAACTCTAGCAACATTCGTGCCTTGCGTAGCAGTTCAGAGTGAGTAGGTTTGCATAACTGTAAAATATAAGCAGGTGTTACAGACCAGACATCGTCGACATCAGCACAGTATCGCAGGCAACAATGAAAAACATTACTTCCAAATGGAGATGACATATGGCCGTACCAAACTGAATATCTAGATACAAACCTGACAGTATTATTGTCACGTAAACAACTACGTGATGATTCGGAACATGCAGATAATGCATGCCACACAACAGTCTTTGGCTTGTCAGAGTCGCATTGTCAGAAAGTGAATATGTCCAGACTTTCATGTATGTTCCAAAAATAACAACATTGTCAACAGTGCATTTGTGAGAGAGTTAGTGCAAAGAAGTGCATAATAGGTGCAGTGCTTGAGCGGCTACTATCAACTGCGTCAACTGCGACAAGCCGTCCAATGCTCGTCCGTGGATGCCACCAGGACGATGGTCCAGGCTTTCATTACCAGTCGCCTGGACTGGTGCAACGCACTGTACTACGGCATCTCCGACGAGTTGATGCGACGCCTGCAGTCGGTGCAGAACGCTGCAGCCAGGCTGATCACTGGCACGCGACGATGCGACCACATCTCACCGGTGCTTCGCCAGCTGCACTGGCTTCCAATGCACCAGCGTGTCAACTACAAGATCGCCACGCTGGTTCATTGGTCTCTGTCCCGAGCTACTTGGCTGACGACTGACGACTCGTCACCGACGCCGGTGTCAGACGATTGCGTTCTGCCGACACTTGTACACTGGTCGTCGGTCGCACACAAAGCTCTTTTGGCGATAGAATATCTGCTGCGGCAGCACCTCGGCTCTGGAACAGTTTACCGTCTGATATAAGACAACCTGACTTGTCCTATGGTCTGTTTAGGCAGTCACTTAAGACATTTCGTTTTGGGCAGTAGGGCCACGGCACAGTGCGACTTGTGTTAACTGTGCCTTAGAAGCACTCTTACTTACTTACTTATTCACTTACTTACTTGCAGTTGCTGAGATGTTTTGTTGGTGATGATTGAATAATTGTTGTGAACGGCAAACTTTTAAGTGAGTTTCGTGACTATTGTTTGTTATTGCAGTAGAATAAGATAAGTGAGACGTATTGTGTAGGTCTGGAAGGCGCATTGTTTGGCCAGCAGCGAGCGGTGCCCGGCACGGGCTTGCTGCATTCCACTGCTGGCAAGAACGGACTTCGTAGAAGTTCGCCAGAGCTGCATAGATCTGCTTCGCCGTTGTCAACTCACAAAGCTGACGTGATGCGGGACAGTCGTCACGAGGCAGAAACAAGAGCTCGACACCCGGCGTCACTGCATCATCCTACCACGTCATCCAGAGATCAGTCAGTAGAAGTTGTGATACTGTAGTTAGGCAGCGTTCTGAGCAGCTGAATGTAGTTGTACCCCAGCATTGCTGAGCCTCCGGACTGTCAGATTGAGCTAATTGATGGTTGGGTGGGTCGGCAGTGAGTGATTGTAAGGAATGGTTTTTCGTCAAACAATGTCTCATGAAATACAGTTGATGTGAAGTTGAAACTTTGCGTACAGGTAGAGTGTGATGGGAGGCTGATGCCACTGCCTTCATTCCAATCTCAGCTGCTGAAGCTGCACTGAGGACCCTAGTGACAAAGGCAGCCTGCTTGCTTTTGTACAGTTGCATTCCACTTGTTGGCTGTGATTACTCTGTCTTTTATGCTTTCTGCTTTAAAGATATAGGTAAAGGTCTCATACTTGATATAGCGCTGCTCCACGATGAACACATGCTCATGAGCGCTTTACAATCTCGGAAGTGGCAGCTGATTGGCATGAGCTACCACAGCACATTATGCGGCTATCCACTGCCCTCGCTAGCAAACAATTGGACCTGCGGTCACACAGACATACCACAGCCCCAATCAGCTACTCTAGACCTTCACCCCGTAACTTATAAGCTACTACTCATTTCCCATCCCGCGAAGGGTAGGAGGCTGAGGCTTTGTGTTTACTTTTCTGTTTAGCTTAGCTTTTGTCTGACTGGCCTACATGTTCTGGTTAGCTCTGGGTAGACTAGGTCCCATAACGGTTTCCAGGACAAGTGACGTGGTGACGTGGGATTCTTTCAAAATGCCCAGCCGGCAGTGTCAGATCACTGACAGGCAGTGTTGGTTGCTGAAACCCAATGAAGTTAACAAGGCGGCATGTTGTTTGTGCTAAGACCTTGGGCTTCAAAGCCCAAAGAGTCTAAACAAAGTCAGTATGTAGAACCGTGCGTATAAACACGTTGTGTTGTATTGCTCAGTTTCAGACCTCTGCATGCCAGTTCATCGTCAGGTCACAAGACTCGATCTCCTGACCGCGCTCCTGTACATAGTCATAACAGATCACGGTCGCGTTCACCTCTTCATCGACAACCACCGCACCGACCGTCCAACAGTGCCGCAAGAGAAGCAGATATGCACTTTGGTCAGCCGCCCAGTTTGCGTGCCAGTGATCTCGGCATTCGATCAGATGTGACAGCGATGCGAGGTGGTTTAATGCCGAGTGTAGTAGCGCCGCCAGGACATGCATTCACGTCGCTGATGCCGCAGCCGAAACCTCCATCAGCAGCTGTTGGCTCAGTCGGTGCAGCACCGTCAGCGAGTTCACTGAACCACGACGCTCGAAAACTGATGCAGGACCGTGACCGGCTGTCGTCGCTCGGCAGTGCGGCCGCGTTTATGCCGTCTTTGGCAACGTCTCTGCCGTCACATCTGTTGCACGGTGCCAGTACTGATGCCGTTCTGCGCGACCGTTTACTTAATGAACAGCGTGACAGAATGATGCTTGCTGCAGCTGCTGAGTACAACGCCAGACCAACGAGACCTCCCGATTCAGCAATCCATCCAGAACTGTTTGCGTCTCACTCCGATAATCTTCTAGGCAGTGTCGGCTCGGCTCTTGCTGCGCAGTCAGCACTGCTGCGGCCAACACTCGGCTGTCCGCCGGGAATGCCAACAATTAAACTTCCACCAACTTACGGTCCGATCATTGATCCTACGGCACTCGCTTCGTTAAATTTGCCGTTTCGATGATGTTTAATTATGTATGTGTAATGTGTACATTAACTGCGCTAGTACAACGGTGATTTTTTCAGCCACTCGTAGTCCATCATGTTGCAGTTGACGTTATTGTCACTTTGCTAAGTCTCAGAGTTTCTTTTCTTTGTGTAGTGAAAAGTGGTGAAATATTGCGGTGTGTTTTAGGTTTAGTGTTTTCATAATTGTCACAGTATAATGAGTTGACTGCGGTGGGTTGCATCATATTAACTGCATTTATGTGACAGTGATTTTTTCAGCCACTCGTCCTCCCATCATGTTGCAGATGATTGTGTTATTTTGGTATCGGAATGCTACTCTGTTTATGTAAACTCTTCATGCAGTGATATACGAACATTCTTAACACGTGCAATGTTAACAGTTATGAGTTAATCTGAGACAGTGACAGTCACTAGGTGGCCAGCTGTGACGTGTTTTAGATGGTTTGTGTAGAAGTGAGTTTTAAGACAGTGCTTGAAAGTAAGTCTTGCATTGAGAGGTAATCTTTTCCAGATCATCGCTTCTTTTACCACTGGTCCACAGGTGAGGAACTTGGTGTTAGCTTAGACTTGGATGGTAACACATGCAGATAAGAAGGCTGGCTGGTCGTAAGTACCCGGGTACTTCGAGAATTGCAGCATCGTCTGAAGTATTCAGTCCACGGATGTACACTTGTTTTTTTTGTTTAGCCGCCGGCGCATTTTTTCTGGAGTCACTCCAGGTTAGATCAGTCCTCATTTTCTTTTGGAGACTGTTGTGGCAGAACTTTTACAGGCCGATGCCCTTACTGTCACCCAACCAACAGCATTGAAGCACTGCAGAATGTCCATTGGTTTGCTGTTGATTTTGTTTGACTGCAGCTGTTTGTAAGTGTTTTGAAAGAGCGTAGTTTTTCACACATAATGATTATGTAGCAGTCGCATCCGTCTCTGCAGGACAGTTGAATTTCGGCCAGTAAAGACGCTTGGTTTCATTACATCCATTAGCCGTATTATGCTTTTGGTAACATTGTTTTTGAAAATCTTAACTTCTTGGTACTCGTTTGGTCAAACATCAGGCCGTTAAATGGTTAGCCTGTTGGGCGATATGCAGTCGATGCATCATCGATGTGAGTGACTTGTTATATCAACTGTTCTCAAGTGTGTTTGAATGAATGAGTTTCCTGTACTGACACTCGTATGCAGGCTGTGTTTCACTGGTGTAACATGCATCCAGTAGTTGAGGCTGTGTAGAGACCATGTTGATGTCACTGCTGTGTGCTACAGTCCCTGTTCATCTGTTGTTAGTAAGTGGTCACTGTTTGTTAGTTCAGTGCGAGTGATCAGTAACCAGAATCTCTTCCATTCTGTTTCCGTTTAGTCAGCCAGTTTGCAATGTTCTTTGTGCTGTTTTACGTCATGGTAATATGAAGACTGACTTTTGACCATTTGTATTGAATATCCATGAATGTTTTTGTGGGGTGGAGGCATTAGTTTACATGGCAGACAGAAAATGACGCATTGAAAGTGTTAGACCATATCTACAGATAGTATATATATATATATATGTCGACTCGGTGTTCTCTTTTACTCGTTATCAAGTGGAATCTACTTGCAGTATTTTTGTCATCGTTTCAAATGCCTGCGCTGTATTTTGCAACACACCACATGTATTTTGCGTCTTAGGAGGCAAAATTGGGGTTTACACTTTACAGCATTTTGCAGCTGTGCTTGTAGCCGCTCCCAAGGCACATCGTTTGAGTTCTTAACCGCCATAATTGGTGCACGGGCCTTCTTACTGCAGTATTTGGTGTATTTGTAGCTGATGTATTGCCGTAACATGCATTTGCTGCTAATGTAATTTTTGCTGCAGTGCTGTTGCAGAACGCTCACTGGCATGGATATTGCAATATGGTTAAGAGTGCCGCTAAGTGTCAGGGAAATGACAGGGACTGTGGTGCTGGAGAGCGGTCAGCCTGGAAAAAGTTTGATGTGAATTGTTTAAAGATGATGCATAAACTTGTGTCATAACATTGGCCAGCTGTTGGTGGCTTTTTGTGCTTTTTTGCAGTAATCTGGAGTATCAGGTATTTTCTTTGCTGTAGCCAAACTTCTTGTATTCAGTGTTTATACAGACAAATGGATGAAGTTTCGTCTTTGTATTGTAAAAAAAATATTTTTTTCTTTTATTTTCATTGCGTCAAAATTTCTAGTTCAAATTTTATAAGAATTTACATTTTTATGTATGAGTAAATAATGAACTAAATACGTAGAATTGGTCTCTGTTCAGAAAGTAATGAAATGATAGGCCTAATTATTTTTAGAGTGCTCTTTTGAATATATGTATATTCTTGTTTAGAGTCATGAGAGAAGTGGCCAAGACTAGTTTTAGCTTCAAGCACACATCACTGTTGACTTGGCAATAGTTGACCTGTAGGGTGCACTTCAGTTACATATAGCTAGTATGTCACAGCCGGCACATAGAATAATGTTTATCACTGTAATTCTGACAGAGTCGGTTGGCAGATTGGCTGCCTTTATTAGCTGCTGTTTGCTGTCTGCTGCTGGGTGCGAGCATTTTTATATGAAATGGACATCTACGAAGCATTACAGCATTGAGATAGTGCAACACTTTTTGTGGACATCTACGAAGCATTACAGCATTGAGATAGTGCAACACTTTTTGTGTTCGTGAAATGCAACAAAAAATACCGGTAACTGAATTACCAGTAAACTGGCATTAACCACCCTCACCCTTAGTCATACACATTGTGTAGTTTTGTAGCAAATCCAGTCTGCTTGCATTAGGTTGGCGAGTCTACGTAGCGAGTGAGTCTGGTAATGTACACGTGGTACTGAAATTACTGAATTAGTTGCTGAATTCATGTCATTAGCTGCAGTGTCTGTGCTAGAGCAGATATGTGTTAGCTTGTCGATAGCATCAGATCAGATGAGTGAAGTCAGTAGTTAGTTCCGTATCACGGATTAATTGACAGATAATACAGTGTGTTTCACTTTCATATGTTCAGTGTTTAGAATTAATATTGAAGATAAATCAGGTTATTTTTCGTCATTGTGCTGTATGGTAAAGTACGGGCAGCACTTTGAATATCTGCGTGTTATTTCTTGTTATCTGTATCATTCATTCTTATCAGACTGTCTGCAGTGACTAGCATTAGTCGATAGTGTTGGGTCTAAAAATCACGGCCAGGCCCGGCCCAGCCTGTTGCTTCTGTCTAAAATTTTTAGTCCCGGTCCATTTCAGGCCAGCCAAAGTTAGCCCGGCCCGGCTCGCCCAGTAACTGAAATGAATGGACATCATAGGCAGTTTGTCTCGCGCTTACTCAAAAACTTGTTTCTTGCCAAAACATCAAAGTTAGAAATAACTGCAGTGGCAATTAGCTTGTACAGAATGAACAACAGTACGCAGCCCGACCCGTGGTCCGCCCGGCCCATGCAGGGCTCTAGTGTTGGGCCACGTAGATGTTTGTAGTCGATATGTCCGTGAAGCTATGTATATGCCGTCAACTATGTACCGTAATGTAAACATCTAAGTTAATGAATTGAGTACGGTGGGTGTCCCGGCGTCTGTAGTCTCATTTTGTTGCTTTTATTGTGGCTGCTGCTGCTGCCATCTGTTGTGTAGAGATGGGAGCTTTACAGTAGATGTATTATTCAGTATTTGTTCTTGTCTCAGTGATGTTTGTCTTGCATTGTTTGTTGTTTTTGTATGTCATAGTGTTTTGTTGATATTAGTGCCCAGTGTCATCTGTGTTTGTTTCGGTTGCTGTCGTCCGTTTGTTTTTTTTGATAGTCACGTCTGTCTGTTGCTGTGCAGAAACAGTAAACTAGATGTAGAGTATTGTATTGTGAGTCGTGAAAAGCACCCGTGCACGCTTTCTGTGATAACTTTATTAAGTGTGGATCAGCTTTAATAATTATTTCAGTGTTGCATTCTGGAATGAACTGCAGAAGAAACTGTTATAATATTTATAATCTACCACCTCACCTCAAATCTGTTGCCACACTACCTTGTGAAATTTGAATGTGCAGCTGTACAACTTTGAGCATAGTTATTCAATTCAAAAGAGATGTCGTTTTCTCGATCATTTGTATGCAGATTAACTTACAGTATTATGTCTTGTGTTAAAAATGTCTGCACGTATGCTTTGAGTCGTGCATGCCACCAGTCAATGGATGCCTCATTGACAGTTGTTCCGTGTTGTGGCAGATGTTTAGCAGTCACAGAATATCGCGCTCATATCAGTAACAAATGATGTCACGGGACTGACAAAATATAGTAAACTAAAACAGCTGTGTTGAATAGCTTTAGTAAACAAAATACTTGGTATTTTATAGTTATAGAAGGACATGATCGTCTGATTTATAGATTATTCTGGCTAATATGAATGAACACTTGTGTGCAGTTGAATGCTCAAGTTTTGCCAGGTATTGTGCCAACAGATTTGAGGCGAAGTGGCAGATTTTATTCCAGCTTTTTCCGCAGTTCATTTCATAATGCAAGAATGAAAGAATTATTAAAATCGGTCCACGTTTGCCAAAGTTGTCACGGAAAAACCTGCATGGATGTTTTTTGACTCACGGTGTAATACCAGTCGGCTGATCTTCACACGTAGATGTGAACTGCTGGTACAGTCTGCAGTTAAAATGACTGAGTGCTGTTTGGTCCCATACAGTTTTCGTTTATACAGTGTTTAGCAGGGGCGGTTCTACATTGGGGCAGGGGGCACGTGCCCCCAGATTCACTTGTTGCCCCCAGATTCAAAAGCTAGCTGACCGTTCTGACGTGATTTCTGATGTCCCAAAATGCTCCAAAATCCAAATTTCCGGGCTTCGCCCTGGACCCCGCTGGGG
>Ga0209679_1001335_pt1 | contig 10456 bp, 10 predicted proteins | sample WorMetHEROISLAND_4_FD_187408 | JGI IMG/M metagenome (GOLD analysis project Ga0209679, IMG submission 187408) | Marine gutless worms symbiont microbial communities from Max Planck institute for Marine Microbiology, Germany - Olavius sp. 2 HERON... ...
CTGATCACCCATTTCATTTGAGGTCAGAAGGTCAAGTGTCAAGGTCGGCGTGAGTTTGCTTCTGAGTGCTGCTAGCCTCTAGTATGCTGGATAATTGTAAGTGTTGGTGATGTAACAAGATAATTGTAAGCAGATTGAGACATTACTATTTAGTGAACATGAATTGTGCAGGTAAGATTTTAACTTGCTCGTTGCCCAGCCAACAGAGTAGTTGAAGGCTGTGTGGTTGAAAACATGTTTCAGATATTTTTTTTCTGTGCTGCTGTAGGTGTTGATGAAGCTGCAAGTGATGTTTTTGTGGAAAGAACTCGTCTGTACGACAGCCTCGTCGAATATTTCCCCGACAGTATGACGCAGCCACGCTCAAACTTAACTGACATGGTGTCACTGCATTGACACGGCAGTGTGTGAAGACTGTTGTCACACACATGCACACACTGCTTGATTGTTTATGGTGCTAATACACTGACTTCTGAACCTTCGTTGCTCACAGTTTTACAGTCTGATGCGTCTGATGTAGCTGACCTGTTGAAAGTCGTCTGCAACTGGGCATTATTATATGAGGTGAACATTGTCTGTGTTTTCAGTTATTATTGTATTGTGCTGTATATAGTTGTTTGTACAGGCTGGAATTTTACACTGGAAATTTTAAGGCCTGGAAATAGAGGTGAGTGGGAATGGGTTTTGAGTTCCCAACCCCATACAGGTATTCCCATTTCCAATTTTGTTTAACTATTCCAATTCCCATCAAATTCCCATTTCCAACTCCCATGCATTGTCCCCTTCCATTCCCGACAGTAATGGAGGTTGATATACACAAAACATGATCGAAACAAAGCAAAGAAATTATGCATTTTATTTTATATGCATTTCAGTTAAATTAGTGGTACTGTGAATGATGTAATGATATTCTGCTTCGAAATAAACACTGTCTAGTGCACATCGAAAGAAACAGATGAAACCTCAGAATAACCGTAGCACTGAAGTTAATGTCTTATTTCACTGGCAGAGTGCTGTGCAGAAGGAGGAAATTGCTTAAGGATCCAGAAGACAGACCAGTGCGATGCTTCTCTGGCATTCGCCCTGCCATACTAAACACGTGTTCACTAGCCGAAGATGTAGCAGGAATGCACAGCACACTTATGTGCAACATCGTGTAATTTCGGAAAAATCTCACGATTGTCTTTCCAAAATTGTATGATGGTAATGACCTTTGCAAGCTTAAGATTGCGCTTCGGTTGCTGCACATCGTCATACGGATCGTCGAAACTCATAACGTGCCGTTTCTTCTTAAATAGAAGATTGTTTCTGACCAGTGGGAATTTCTGCAATGTTGGTTGCTGAATGTGCAGCATGTCCATCATCTTTGTCTTCCGTTTCTGGAACTTCTTGTACCAATTTCTGAGCCAGTTCCATTGCTGCTTTCTTCCGACCAGCTGTACAACACACCAAATACGTAACTCAAGCGGGTTGAATGGTAAAATATTGATCGTATAGTGGCATGTATTGATTATACAGTTGAACCTTGTCATCTCGCCACTGTCCGTCTGGGCATAAATGGTGGCCAGAGGCGAGGGTGGCTGCACGAGGTCAAACATCTCGTCATCCCAGAATTCTTCAAATAACTCTCAACTCACACTTCTGCACTAGTAATGCAGTGAGTTCTGACACCTTTGCCCTCTCTGCCTTTGTTGGCTGCAGTTTCAGCTTTGCATGCTGTCTGGACCATTTTGTTTCTACGGGCTTAGGCTTTTTCGGCTTCTGGTTACTCTTATCTTTTACTTTACCGCACACATCACATGAGCTGGCCGTGCTGCCTGGAGTGATTTCATCAGATCTTTCATCTTGTTCATTCTGCACTGTCCTCTCAGGTTCTTTGTCTCCTGCACTCATTCTCCTTTTCCTTGTGCCTACAGAATTTTCTTTATCCTGCTTTCTTTTCTTGTCATTTTTAATACTGCAACTTCCATTGGGCTCTAGATTTGCACCATCTGCAGTAGTCTTTGGGGTGACTTTATCCAATTTTCCCTCTTGTTTATTCTGCACCTTCTTCTCGGGTTCTTTGTTTCCTTTATCCTGTCTTTTTTCTTTCTGATTTTACTTCGTGAAGCTTCCTCATCTTGTCATTCTTAATACCGTAACTTTCACAGGGTGGATTTTTGTCATTTGCTTGGTAGTGTACTTTGACTTCCCCAGCAACATCAGTAGGTATCCCGTCTGTCACCACACGGTCGTCTTCATTACAACATTCACTGTCACTTTGGTCATTGACGTGCTGGTGGAAGGACAACTAAATAAACTTCTGACATTGTGTTCTCTTCACAGATCATAGCCACGGCTTCTGCTAAACTGAAGAACTTTTTTCTTGGCATATTCTGAAAGTTGCAGAATAACTGTCTTAGTATACATACAACGTAACGTTTTACAATAATAATAATAACAATAAATGAATTTCATTTAACGTGACGTAAGGTTAAAAAACTACAGGGTCACGTTACAAAAAAAACCTGTCAGTCACACAGTGTGTTGGGCTGAGTGAGCGTCTACTATTTCGTCACAAAGAAAGATACAAAGTTCAGAGTAATTTTTATTTAAGCTTCGTATGTTAACATGAAACAAACTGATATCTGTGTTAATTAGGTTAGCAGTAATTTTATGAGCAAACTCGTCTGCTGTACTATACTGAAAATTAAATTGTTTGAGGAGATCACTATTAATTATTGAGTTTCAGGGAATTCTGAAAATGAAGATTATCACTGATTAGGCCGCCCGGAACGTTAGTTCCGAAGGCCTTATGTTTTACCCGTGATGTTTTTTTTTGTTTCGCCGGGCTACCTCGGCCGACCGCCGCGAAACTGCCACATGATCGCAATCTCGTGCCGCTTTATAATGCAAGTCCAAAAATTTGGGGGCCCTCCCCCAAAGAAATTGGATCGACGTATCGAAAATCGAGAAAGTAGTTGATCAACTACAACCCCTCCCACGTTGGACGAAAAAAGATGGTGAACTTTGGTCCATAAACAAAAAAGTTATAGGCGCTAACGTTGACCCACCCAAATTGAATTTTTCGACAGACTATATTTCGGCCCGTAGGGTGTGCTGGCCCCTCAAGATATTTTACACGCGCTAGAAATTGATCAAGGCTTGCTTGCGCACACCCCGGGCAGCCTCACGTTGGGCTCTGCCCCATCTTGTAGTTTGAGTATAACATGATGACAACATTTCACATTTGAATTCGTAGTCTGTCATATTATAAAATGGCATTTCCAGCAAGCTATCCATAAAGAAAAATAAAAGAATACTAATGATAAGTGTAATTAAAACAGACTAGAAGAAATGGCAAAGAGAAGGATGGGTGGTGTGTACAGACAGTCTAAATTAACAGTACAACTCCGGAGCACGCAGTAAAACCAAATCTGCTAGCATACCATTAATGACATCGAGACATTTAGAGGTCTATAATATCGTCATGAGCGGAGACTATCTTTATGGTTCCATCTAACAACTTGATAAACAATTTACAGTTCCAAGTCCAAGTGCCTTGTATCTTCTTTTGCTTAAGCAACCTACGCGTAGATGCTAACAGGTCAGACACTGGCTTCGTGAGGTGTTCGTTGATGAAGGTAGGTGATCCACGTATCTTTTTACGAGCAGAGAGGACAAGCGATCTTGCTTTTCTTGTTGTGAAGCATACTATCATTCGTCGAGCACGGTCACGAGCATTTTTCTTTAGACGGTGGCAAACTGAAATATCATTAGCAGTAATGTCTGGCAACTGAAGCTCAGTATGACAAAAATTCAGAAACGCAGACAGACTCAGACTCCATTGACGTTTCAGTACCAGCATTATCAGAATGAGCCTGAGGCGTGGTAACACTGGCGTAAGTTTCAGGTAAACCGTGGATGACAAGGTTGTCGAATGTGGAATAAGATTTCAGTTCCTGGACGTGTTGACGTAGCTCACTAAGTCACTATTTTCTTTTTTGAGATTCAAGATTTCTTCATCTTTTTTTCCAGCAGTGACTGAAGAGACGAAAACATATTGTCTGCTTTACCAGAAGTGGTCAACATATGTATTATCGTGGGCTTGTTGTCAGAGTTCTTTTAGTGACTGAATTTTTGTGACCAACTTCAGTCATATGACAGTGATGTTACTTTTTCTAGCTGTGCAAAGTGTGCATGTGTGCAATCCTGAGGAAAATTCACTCCATTTGATCTAACTATTTCACAAATCAGTCAGAGGTTTGATTACGTTTTTTGTGGTCTTCATTATACTGTGCAGCATATATGTTAGTTTTTTAGCAGCTGCACTGTTCCATACACTAAGTGGGCCGCTTGTCGGCTGTATTGTTTCATGATAACAGCTATACCTTTACATGCATTAAACTGACCAGTTGTGAGCTGTATCGTGTGATGATAACAGCTACACAGTGGCACACATGTCTGCTTTACTGGAGGTGATCAACATATGTATTATCTTCGGCTTGTTCTCAGAGTTCTTTTAACCCTTTGAACCCTGCTACCCTGGGCAGAAAACGCCCTGACCCTGAGCCCCTGGCACAAAAAGTGGTATTTTTTTGGAGTTCACTTTTCTTAACAAAAAATGTCTAAACCACTAACACAGACAATATGTAAGTGACAACTAACACTATTGTCACTCCAAACGTCATGAAATGTTTAGAAAAACACAAAATGGTAAGCTGATAATGCTGTTAGCACGTGCTCATATAGAAGTAATATGCCACCTGTTGGAAACGTTACACAAAACAAGTCACATAGGAAAAGCCACAAAAAATATGGTGGCTGCAATGTCGTAATGAACGTTCTAACGCCAGAATTCCTTTTTAGTGTGATAGTCACGCCAACAAGTGCTACAATCACGGATACAAATGAACTGAAGACATTCGCTGCACTGGAAGACTGTCTTGGTCATCGAGTATGGATTCTGCGCACGTGGAGTTGAAGGGTTTTCTCTAGCATAACGCTTGAATTTCTCACGACACACGACGCATGTGTTGTTTCTTGTAGCACCACGTGGCCGCTCAGGAAAATGACAGCCAACATTCTGCAAACGACTGACACTATCACATGGTGACCTTCCTCTGTTGGCTGCTGGTGAAGTGAACGTTGCAATGAGTTGGATAATCAGATCATCGCAGAAATTCAGAAAAGTTCTGCATCGGCGGCCTTGTTGCTGTGGACTTCTCAGGCAGCTCTCAATGATGTATGCATTGTATGCCATCCACAGCATACACTTCATAACAAGTCGCCTTGGCCAACGATAGTGACGACGGCTTCGATGTAGTCTTGCCATCTGATGATTGCGGTCGCACCCGCCCATATTTCTATTGCAGCTAGCAGCAACAATTGGACACGGCATTTCTTTGCTCTCACCACTCTTCTCTCTCCGCTTTACAACTGTCATTTCCGACGGATCATGACATGTAGACATGAAATATATAGGCCTTCTGTCCATCCAAGTGACAGCTGACAAGTTTTCACAGGCAACATAAACACTCTCACCTCTGCGCAATTCTTTCTGTTTACGAATTATCTGCACAGGAAAGTGTTTGCGGTTTGTCGTACAAGTGCCACATGCATCAATACCGCTGTCACTGAGAAATTTGAAGAGAGTTGGTGATGTATAGAATCGGTCCATGTACACTGTAAAACCTTGATTTTCGAGCCCATGAACCAAGCGATACACCACATTTCCTGTAGCACCGATTTCTGGATCGTTCACATAGCTTGTGTCTGTGTCATTGGTACTTTTTCCAGTATACACTTCCAAATTATACACGTAGCCTGATTTACTTTCGCACAACATATAAGTTTTTATACCCCATTTCATGGGTTTGTCCTTCAAATATTGTTTGAAACCGAGTCGATTTTTTGTTTGAATGACACCTTCATCCAATGACAGATCTTTCTCCAACACATAATGACTTTTGAAGCCAGAATCAGTTCGTCTATCAGCGGACGTACCTTGTACAGCTTGTCGCCTTTGTCACGAGACTGTTCGTCAACATAATGAAGAAATCGCCAAATCCCAAGGAAACGATCACGTGTAAAGTACTTTCGATACCCTGGGGTCTGGAACAGAATTTCCCGTTTGTTTCGATACCAGTATGACTCGTACCTTGGTCGTATTACAGCGTATTCCATTGAAAGTCTCACTGCAAAGAACGCCTTCGTCTCATCAACAGTAAGTGGACTCCATAGTTTGGCATAATAATCATTTGCATTTGCTTGAAGCGTTTGTTCAGCTCTCAGATTTGTCATGTCTGTGAATTTTTGCCAAGTTGCGTCCGTCCAAAACAGTTGGAAAATGTCCAAAACATCTGATTCATTGTCAACATCGCCCAAATTTGTTGGTCCAGGCTGCTGACTGTTCTGAGGAACATTGCGACTCACAGGAATATAACTACTGGAAAACTCAAACGGAGATGACTGACCTTTTTTCTGTTTTCCAGCAGCCTTTGAACGTTTGGCCGGCTGAACAACTGGTTCAGTTTCTGTGTCACTTGAACTGTGTGCTGCTGCTGCTGCTGTCTAATTCGTCACAGTGCAAGTCCTCTACGTCACTGTCTTCTAGCATATGCTGAACCTCTTTTACCGATAAACTTCTTTTATGGCGTCCAGATGCCATAGCCTAAAACTTTTTACGCAGCCATTGTTTTAGCATACAACTTTGTTTACAGACTTTCAATCAGCTGTGTGCTCAGGGTTGGCAAGTTTCCGCCAACAGCGGTTTAAACCATGGTTTAAACTGGTTTAAACCAGTCTGGCAGAAACAGGTTTCTGCCAGTTTCTGCCAATGTAATTTTTAACATCAGGATTCATAAGAATCTGTCTATTCAGTTCAGCTTCAGTTGAACAAATTTTTTCAAGTTTTGGACTTGTACATGCAAAACCGTCTGGGTGTGGAGCGTGCAGCAAAACTCGTCTTTTGGTATGGTATGCTGCGTGGAAACATTGCTGCTGATGATTATTAACAGTTATACCCTGAAATGTTTGACATTTTTCTTTTCATTAATTCTGGTTTTTCGCTGAGAGGCTGATGTCAGGGCTGCCAACCTTGCCCAACCAAAAATGGGAGATTTTAAGGTCCAAAAATACGGAGAAATAGTAAGCATTTTCACGACGTCGAATACGTACCAAATGAAAACTTTCGGCTTACGTTATAGGCAAACTACATTATGTGATGCTGTAAGAAAACACTCAAACAAGCCCAACTTTGAAAATACACAAAAAGTGTAGAAACTAACCAAGTCTGACTATGTGACTGAGACTCCTGATATTTTTTTGCCAACTCACTGTCTGGGAACATCTGCTTAAACAGTGCACCAGCATGATCCGACGCTGACAGTGCCACGTTATGTTCCACTAAGAACGACATAAATAGTAGTTTGGCGCGTGTTACCTCAGCCGTACGATCTTTAGCGACAAACGACGACAAAGATGGCTGTAACTTTGTTGCTGATGCAGCATTCAAATGTTTTTGCGTCGAACGGTGCTTACGCAGATCGTCACGCCCACCATGCGAAATGTTCACATCGCTTCGACAAAGAGTACAGAAGGCGAACGCGTCACCTGACGCTGACTTTGTTTCACATTTGAACTCGTCTTTATAGTCGACTTTATACTTTTGCTCGTATTTAATCCGTTTTTTTTGGCCGCTTTGGACTCGAAATCGAATTCGACGCCATTTTGAACATACGACAACTGTGCCGAGTTCGGATAACTTTGTGCCGTCGTCACAAATTGTGCCGTAGCTGCTGGTGTTATAGAATGCAAGCGACACTGCTGAATGTTGTGCCGACACTTGTGCCGTTGTGCCGTTTGGCGGGTTTGCTAATGTGTGCGATTTAACGGCACGATACAAGTAAATAAGGAATCGGAAACCTACCAAAAAAATTTTCGGCATTACTTCGGCGAAATTCAGGGAGTTTTTTTTAACAGAGTCGTACAATCGTAATATAGGCCTGAAAATCGGGAAGCTTCCGCGAAAATCGGGAGAGTTGGCAGCCCTGCTGATGTTGTTGAAAATGCGAGATTGAAGTTGACAATGAGGTGTTTGTAGGATTTTGAGCAACGACCTTTTTATTTCATTAGTGTGCTAATCAGTTACTTACACAAAGGTTTTTCTTACATATTACTGTAATGGATTTGGCAGCATTCTTTTGTTACTGATTACTGGTGATTGATATGATTTACAACTTTAATAATAACACCTGCAGTCTTCTTACCATGCAGTTGTAATGGCTTTCGGTTTTTACCACTTTTTGCCGGTTTAAACCGGTTTAAACTGGATGTCTGGCAGAAACAGGTTTCTGCCTGCAGAAACCCAACCCTGTGTGTGCTAACCGCTGGCCGGCAGCGCCGGGCTGGCGCGGGGCACCGGTGCAGGCAGCAGCAGCACTGCAGCAGGCAGCAAAGATAGGCGTAGACCATACTAGGAGGTGATAGGTTGCTAACCGCTATAGCGGGACAACTGGATATAAGTGTATACGTTTGTCCCGCAATAGCGAGATTACGGGTCAAATTGATATTGATCAGTCCCGCTTTTGAGGGACTACGGGTTCAAAGGGTTAAGCTAGGTTTACATTATGTTCCCTGTGGGCACGGCAGCCCTGTTTGCCCAAAACGTAGTGTGCCGTGGGATTTTGGCCATTTTTTTCTCCGTATTTAAGTTTTGTTACTTCTTGTTAAGCTTTCTCACGGTTGACAACGATGGCTGTGGCTGTGGCTGGTTTCCAGTGAAGGGCGGTGGACAGGTGATGTTCATCTCAGGAAACTGCTCCTGCACCCAATGTCGATGTCACCTCAGAAGGCCACTTGGGTAGGGAGGGGGTAGCTGCCACTGCCAAACCGGAGGCTCCCTTGGATGATGGACTGGAGGCTCTCCATGCCAAGTGTGGGGTCGCTGTCGATCAGCTGGTGCTGGCTGCTGTGGTTATTCTGGTCGGAACTGTTGTCAGTCCGTTTCGTACTAGCAACACCTCCATTATTCTGGCTGTTGCTGTATGTCTGATGGCTGGTGGGAGGCTTCACAGACTTCTGTCAGTGTAGGAACCAAAGGTGGTGGCTGGGTGCACCTGACTCTGCCGCTCGGTCAGGAAGGTCTCCAAGAGGCCCATCAGGAGATCTGGGTTGGCGCCGGATGTAGACGACTGTGTGTAGAAGCTGGAGTGCCAGCAGGTGAAATGTCTTCTGCAGCCTCTTGACCAGGTGCAGCATCTTGTGGAACCTCAGGAGCAGGTGCAGCAGGAGGAGCTCCAGCAGCAGCAGCAGGTTGGAGTCGGGCAGTGAAGCTTGCGACGGTCCTTCTGGTCATCTGAGTGATGTGCTCCAACAGGAACTGGAAGCGGTGCCAGATACGCCTGATGAAATAGAAATTGAAATTTATAAGCATGTATGCAAATATCTGTATTGAGTACATTACATACATACGTATGCATACATTACATATAAGTATCATTAAACGTGTTCTTTTCAGTACAGAATTTAGATGAATCTTTTATCATCAAAATCTTTATTGCTATACCTATGAAAAGAAACCATCATGCCACCAGACAACGAGAATGTTGGAATTACTATCAACTCTGTGGTCAGATGTTCTGCGAGCCATCTTCACTTTCTCCACGGCCATGTCAGAGCAGTCTTCAATGCGATTGACATGCACCATACCGGTTGCCTTTCTGCCACTGGTCGAGAGGTACTGGAGCAAGCGCAAACTGGTGAAAAAGTTGTCAAAGTACACTACCTTGTTGTCTGATGGCAAAACGCTGCACAACTTCACAACAACCGACCCTTCAAGTCCAAGTTGTGGGGTTCTGGGACAGCACCCTGATAAGGATCGAGTTGCACGCAGTATCCGAGAGAGGTGTTATTGACCAAACCTTATAACCAAAGTGGATTGGCTTCCCACGGATGTACTGCTTTGCGCTGTGTCTGCCATAATATGGCACCACTGAGTCATCGACTGACAGATCCTGCTGACGTGGAAAATGGGTGATGAACTTAGAGTTGAGCGCTGTGAATAAGGGACATACTTTGGCCATACGGTCATTTGGTGCAAGATTATCATTGTCAGCGATGTGAATATTCTCCATCAGCTCTTCAAAGCGGTTACGTGTCATCGTGGTGGCATAGCTTGGCCTTCTTTCTTCACAGCTTGATCTTTTCTGTTCGTATTGTTGTCGATTACTCAAACACAAATGAAGCTCCCCTGCCGGGCCCGTCTTTTATACTCCCTCCCAGACCATGCGCATCATGTCAGACCGTAGTAGAATGCAAAGCGCCATATCGCGCCAGGTGCCATAAACCGTCTGTAGTGAAATTTCGTGTAATGTGAAGTGAAATGTTTCTTTAGCTATGGAAATTCCTGATTGTGTTAGTTTCATTTCAGGCTAAAATAGTGACGATAGAGTTCGGTCTTGCGAACCTAACATAT
>Ga0209679_1001336_pt1 | contig 10451 bp, 7 predicted proteins | sample WorMetHEROISLAND_4_FD_187408 | JGI IMG/M metagenome (GOLD analysis project Ga0209679, IMG submission 187408) | Marine gutless worms symbiont microbial communities from Max Planck institute for Marine Microbiology, Germany - Olavius sp. 2 HERON... ...
TGCGTGTCTGTGTGTGTGTCTAGGTATTGCTAATCTACTGAGTTCATTTGTCTCTGCATATCCAGTGACAGCCAGTTTCTCACGGCAAGTCTTGTCTCGTCTTTTGAATAAACTTGTACGTTGAGACACAATAAACTGCATAAATAAATTAGATTACAACAAGACAGTCGATTAACAGAGACGAGGGGTCCTATCAGCTTCTTCATATCTGTGTCAGCGACGTCTAGCTGTGAGCAGGGTCAACAACATCGTTCCGAAGAAGGCAGCAGCTGTTGCCGAAACGTCAGTAATAATAAACAAAAAGATTGTATTCTAAGGAATTTATAGAGTCTAGCCTCGGTTCATTCCGACATTTATTCTCGGCTGCTGTTGTCTTATTTAGAAAATTCTCTAGGACATCGTGAAAGCGTGTTTACAATTTTGCTGCAAATTTTTTTGATGTTTTGCATTAATTATGTATTTTAGCATTTATCGGAGATGTTTGTTTAATAAAACTTTATTTGCTGTGTGGTGTTGATATACAGAAGTGCTGTGAATGCTCAGAGTGGCGCAATGACGACACTTGCTGGTGTCTTTACTGGTGAGAATTTTACCATTTAGTGGTAGCCAGCTGTAGTGCCTGAATTTCTCTGGAAATAAAAAATCCGAGAAACCATTTACTTCTGTGAAGACAACGTAATTTAGTCAATTTTACACGGCAGCTAGCATATTTCAGAAAGAATTTTCCGTAAATAAAGATCTAGTAACGTGAATTAATTATCATTTTGTATCTGAGCTTGTCTGCCAGTTCGCACAGTTTTATGTCATATTGTTTGTGATTATTGTTGGCATGTTTAATCGTACGTGGTTAATTGTTAATATGTGCAAATCAGGAATATTGGTGCTGCTGGCGCTTGCATTCCTCACTCCACTGTTCTACTACATCCCAGACACAGCGCTGGCCGCCGTCATCATCATGGCTGTGACAGACATGATCAGTTTCACAATGCTCAGACATCTCTGGACCATCAACAGTACGTCGTTCGCATGTGTTTCGAATAAATAGGGAGGTGTAAGTGTGGGACTCGTAACTTTTAGGTTGTTGGGTTTGAATCTCACTGCGGGCCATTTGCACGCAACCTTGAGCAAGTTCCTAACCTGTGGTGTGCTTACGTCAACTCAGCCTCCTACCTTCATGGGATGGGAAATGAGTATTAGCTTACGAGTTACGGGGTGAAGACCTAGTGTGGCAGATTGGGGCGGTAGTATGTCTGTGTGCTGCACCGTGGGTCCAACTGTTCATTAGTGCAGGCAGTGGATGGCTGTGTGATGTAGGCTACTGCAGTATCATTGGCTGTTGCCAATCAGCTGTCACTTCCGAGATTGTAAAAGCGCTTCTGGTCACGAGTCTGACTCATGTAAGCAGCGCTATAGCAAATACCCGACCTTTACCTTTAAATAAAACTAATCCGATATTTGTAATTCATTATGCTGCAGCATGCCTCATAGTTTCTCCCTTAGGTGCCCATCCTAACCTGGAGAGACTCTGGAAATGTACGAGGTTCGTTCCATAAATAAGTTACAAAACGGCATCATTCTGAGAATGTTCATCATATGAAAAATCCGAAATATGCGTTTTGTAGGGAATATTATAGTGAGTACCAAGTATGACTTTTATTTTGATGACGTCACTATTACGTCATTTATAGACATTAAATGCGGTGATGTTGCCATTCAAAGTATCCCGTAAGGAACAACATTCTTTTCCTCGTTTACCGTGGGCAAAAAGACTTGGCACAAATGTCATTCACTCTTAGATGTGACCAGTGTATAGTGAAAAGTGTTTTACAAGATCAACAATGTACATTTTGATCCAAGAAGTTTGCTCATAGTCAAGAAAGTTGTCGATAAAGAATGACCTGGCCGCCATCAAAACAACACTGGGCCAGATCATTCCTTATTGATGACACTTTCTTGACTATTAGTAAACTTATTACACCAAGCGTGTATTGCTGGTTTCGTAAAACACTTGTCACTATGCATTGGACACAATTCAGGGCTTTTGCCCACGGAAAACGAATAACAGAATATTGCTCATTATGGGATCCTTTGAACGGCAACGTTGCCGCATTTAATATCGATAAATGACGTCACAGTGATGTCCTCGTAATAAAGCTCACAGCTGGTGCTCAGCATAAAATTCCGTACAAAACGTGTATTTGGATTTTTTCATACTTTGAAAATTACCGAAATTATGCTGTTTTGTAACTTCTTTATGGAATGACCCTCGTAGTAGTGGTGTAGGCAGCGACAGCAGCAGCGTCAGCAGCAGCAGTATTTGATAAGATGTGATAAGATAAAATAATTGTTATAGCTGCCAAGCGATTAATTTTTTTAATCGCATTAATCGCGTGATTAATTATTTTCTTCGCACGTTAACGCGTCAATTCGACAGGTCCAGTTTATGTTGTAGGTTGCCGTCAGCGAACGACTGCACCTCTTGCTGTTCACGACTCATCTACAAGATGCGACCACTGTCGAACTTGCCATCAAACAATGATGCACAACTGACAAATTAACTGACATTTGTTATTAATAATTAATTAAATATTATTCTATCGTCAAATAACTGCAGTTCAATTGCATATTGGAACTTCAGCTTCATACAATTTACGTATGTGCATTAATGCGTTAATTAAGGCTTTAATTCGACAGCTCTAATAATTATTGAAATACATATATAATGGGTTGAAATAATACAACACAGATTACGTAACAGAATTAACATAACGATATTGTCACGAAAACTAAAAGTGCATACTTGTGGCATTCTTTGCCATTATTTCATGTTCTTCCACTTTGCGTCAGTACCAGATGGATTCACTTACCAGTACTTACTGCCTCTTACACGTTCAACATGACGGTGCCTCAGAATGTGCTAAATCAAGTATTAAGTGCATACACCAAAGTTAAACAAGCTAACCTCCACGGCTTTCTACCAGACTTTTATTGGCCCGATTACATCTGCCATCTGCCCACTTTCTGACAGCTGAACATTTACTTCTGTCATGCTAAGAGTGAGAGGCCAAATGTTAGTGTCGTTTTGTTGAATCCATAGACATCACAGATGTGTTTGACGACTACATAAACCCGTTTAAATTTTCTCGTCTGTTCAGAGCGTCCGACTCCCATATAAACACTAACTGGTGGACTCATCATAACAACAACAGCAACATTCGTGTTCGTCAAACCAGGGCTTAAATTAGGCTGGGTCTCAGACCCGGTACCTCTGACGTAAGACCCTGCACGTCATAGGCCAGACCCGGCACGTCAATGTCCAGACCCGGCACATCAAATGTCAGATCCACCACATTGTCCAGTAGACCCGGCAGCGACCCGGTATTCAGTTTAAGAAAATTAGTATTGGTGCCACCAGATGTCAGATTTAAGGCTAAAATGCACCAAATTCGATTTCTGCTGGGGCTGCACCCCAGACCCCGCTTGGAGAGCTTACAGCCCTCCCCAGATCCCTAGCTGTATTTAAGGGGCCTACTTCTAAGGGGAGAGAGCGGGAGAGGGGGAAGGTAAATGAAGGGGAGGGAAAGGGAAAGAGAGGGTAGGAGAGGGGAGGGTTGGACCCCTAATTGGGGAGTCTGGATCCGCCAGTGACGTGATTGAGAGACTTTTAGCAGAGACCCGCCACGTCTGACAGAGCAATTTAAGCACTGCGTCAAACTCGTCCCTTTATTATCTTTCTGTATCATCAACCTGCATTTATCCTTGCTTTCATTTTCACACAAAACAGTACACTTTCACCCTCAATTATCTTAACAACAATTTATCTGTTTTACATTTTAATATCTCATTTTAACATATTCAGCTGTGAAAAGTACTTTGCTGAATTATAAATTAGTCAGCTGTGCTCTTCTGTGTTTTTGTTGTGTTGACTATGTACTCCGAGTACTTTTAATTCGTCTCCAGTAGTGACAGCTTGTCCTGTGTTTTACTGTTCTTACATGACAGAAGTGGATTTGTTGCCATGTAGTGGTGACAGCTTGTCCTGTGTTTTAATGTTCTTGCGTAACAGAGATGGACATGTTGCCATGGTTAGTGACGTTCTTAGTATCACTCGGTGCTGGCTTTGAGTATGGCATTCTTCTCGGAGTTGTAACGTCACTGCTGATTCTGCTCTACCCATGGGCTCGACCACGCATCAAGGTCTGCTGCTGCATTACTCTGTACAGCCAGAAATCACTATTGTAGCCTTGATGTTACGTCTCTTTTTATTCGTCTCGTTGTTTGTTGTTCACGCTCACATATTGTTACTTTTGTATAAAACGTTTATGGCGCTAAATAGCTTTCCATGTGCTGATATGGGGTAAAGAAACTACTCACTCACTGTATAACTTCGCGAGTCTAGTGGTATGTGGCTGTGTATTAGGGATTTAAAATTATCAAAGATGGCAACCAGTCAGTGTTGCGCTCACAACAATGACAACCGATTGTTATTGGTGCCTTTTATTCGCTTGACAGATACGGCACTATATTTATGTGCTGTAAGGTGAGGTGTGAGTGGTGTGGGGACCTAGATATACTGTGTGTGTGTGTGAACTGTCAACAGAAAACCACATTTTTGTGATATTTACCATTCTATTTACAAATATTTACAGGTGGTACAAATAATAAAACAAATTATACTCATAACACATCAAATATCGGCATAACAACTCAAATGTAGCAGTGTGACACAGCTGGCGAAATACTGACAGCCAAAGTAGACAGTCCACTGTCCACTGTCTGTTAAAGTTCTGTTTGTTCAACCAGACGTCAGCAGTCCACTTTGTGTGTCTTGGCAGACTCCGACAGTCTATCCCAGACTTCAGCAGTCTCCGATAGATCTCCAATGACTCGCCAGTTGGTCTTAACAAACTCTCTGACAGTGCTGTGTGCCTCGCGTCGACGCTGACTTGTACGACTGCACCACACGTAATCTTCTCCTCTCCAAGAATATCAGCACATCTACTGGATTCCTTCCGTCACTGGAAGATGGCCAGATGTTCTTTTCTTCCTTACCCAGAAGAATACTCTAGGCTGCTGTAACTTCAGCCCAAAACTGCCCTCAACGGATCCGCGGCCCGTCGATATGGCTATTCTTCTTAATACTACTACTGGCCTAGTCCCACCACAGCTGGACCCTTGAACTTATTGGTCTTTGTGTTTTTGTATCAGACTGACTAATTGGTTTTGTCTGAAATTGCATGATTATCAACAGCAATGTCTGTATCCGTGTGTTGTTGTAGTCTCTGTGACGATGCTTTTAATGTTGCATGTTAGCAGATAAAACCCGACATGAGACTGGTTTATTTGTGATTAGTCATTGCCACTTATAGACAGCAATTGTGTAATTTTTGTATTATTTTAAATGTCTGTTTATTGATGATGTGTTTATCTATCTACTGTTGTTGTCAGATTGCGGACTATGACACAAGTGACAGAGGTGTCACAGAACAGGTAAGTTAGTTTCGTAATTTGTGCATTACGTCTATTAACGCTATTTAATACTACATAATAGTCGTAGTAATAGTAGTAGCAGTAGCAGCAGCATTAGGAGGACTGATTTTTTACTTTTTTGACCAGCCAGTTCTTTACAGAGTTACTCCAGATTGGACCGGTCACCCTAGTCCCCAAAGTGATCTTTTGGGAATTGTAGGAGCATCATTTTTACAGGCTTAATGCCATTCCATCAGTCAGTCAGTCAAAGCACGTTTTTGTGATAACTGCACAGAACTCCTACTGATGTTGAGATATAGATGTAGGTTGTTTTTGATGCCTCCGCCCAACGTAGTGTGGCTGGACGCATAAAGGTTTTCTCCAGTTCGTCCGTGTGTGCATCCGTCCGTCCGTGCATCCCAAAACATTGTTAACACGATATCTTGCATAGTATTTGACACAGTTTCACCAAACTTACATCAGTGATGCATTATGGAACAGAAATGAACGCTTCACTAATTGGGGTCAAAAGGTCAAAAGTCAAGGTCACGGTGGAACAAAGTATGCTGGAAACAGCACTTTTTGGGCTTGTTAACACAATGTCTTGAAAAGCGTTAGTCATATTTTCACCAAACTTACACCAGTAGAATAACATATGCTGGAACCATCACTGTCCAGGCAGAGGCATACAGTACTTGACGTCTCATGTTGAGTTAGACTTTCTAGTATTTGTCTGAATTGTGGTGTTGGTGATTTTTCACCCACAGTTGTCGACTTTAACTTGATTGATAAAGTGTAAGGCAACAAGATTGACATTTGCATGAATCATGTGTTGTAACCTATAAGTCCGTCTTCACTGCTGGTCAGTTGATTTGATGATGACGTCGTCTGTAGTTGCCCAGGGATATTCTGGTCGTCGATGTCTCGATGGGAATCCTGTTTCCTGGCGTTGAAACTTTGCACGACAAGATCGCCACAAAGGCATTCCAACGTTAGTTGTCACTTGCAGTTTTTTGTTGTTGCTTTTCTGAACATAGGCATTTTACCACTCATCTGCAGAGCTTCAGCTGTGCTATTGTGTGGTAATAGCCAAAAACAAATACATCTGTCTGTCTGTCACATGCTGGTATTATGTGGACAGAGCTATATTTAGCAGGATATGTTTTCTACTGACTGATAACTCGAGGACTCTAGTTTTCTGAGAAATGGCATCCAGAATTTCCAGGGGTTTTGTTACCCGGAATTAAAGCCGAGTTACCTTGGTGAGAGTTGTTGACCTTAACTGCTGAGCAGCTGTGAAGTTGGGTGTGGCAGTGCTGGTGATGTTGGTTGACTTGGTACAAAGGTTAATGGCGTCTTGAGTACTGGCAATGGTTATGGCCACCGCTAGGGAAGAAACGGCAAGTTCTGCATAGCAGTAGGCCCTGTTACCAGTACTGTTGGCACACTGACCTAGTCGGTTAAAGGCACTGGCTGTTAACGGAGCAACAGAGCCGGCCGACTTGGGTTGTATTCTAGCTTAATTGGGTTTAAGCCTCTCCGGCTCAAAATGCCTCAAAGAGGATGAGCTCCCACGCAAACAGATCTCCTCGGTCTATGCGAAATCTTCTTTTTAATGGCGTCTTGGTGCTGTTCTGCATTCATCGTATGAGTTGGGTGAACTCTCACACTAGCTGTGCCATGATGAGAGCACCATAAATGTTGTCCTTGGTGTGGTGGCATCATCTTCATCATAGTCATCATCACCATCATTGTCATCATCATCATGGCTTCTGTGTAGTTTTTCAGTTTATGTTGATGTATTTAGACATTTGGTTTTTTATGGACACATTTATTTGCCAAAGGCAGACAGTACAAGCTAAAAACAGTAATAATAGAAATATTAAGATAATACACATAAAATCACAGTAAAACTGAAGAGCAGACAGTCCTTGGTTTGTATTTGTTTCCTTGTCTCATAACACTGGTGCAGCTGCTAGTGAAATGTGAATAATTTACTTATTTATTGTCACATACTAGTGCTGTTGATATTCAGAGCCTTGACATCATACTGAGATGCCGTTGACGTCTGTGTCGCTTGTAGATGACCGTTGTTACTCGGTTGTTGTCGACTTTGCGAAGGTCCAAGATCTCGACTACACATCCGTAATGGTGTGTATTTCACTTCTGATGTGATTTTTACAACTTGTCCATATGTATACTGGAAATAGGAGAATGCAACAAAATATTTGAACAGTATGTGTAATCGTCCTTCATTAGTCGCTTGTAAGTAAGTAAGTAAGATTATTTCTAGATGGTGCAGTTAAAATAGTTCGCATTGCGCCGTGGCCCCACTATCCAAACAAAAATGTCTTTATTGACCGCCGGAACCGACTGTATGGTAAGTCCACGTCTCTGAGATGTGGCGGTAAACTGTTCCATAGCCCGGGACTGGCAGTTGCAAAAACTCTGTCACCAGAGGTGCTGCGGGTCCGGGTAACGACGCATGTCCGGCTGTCTGTGGAGTGTAGTTGTCGCTCACGAGCGTCGGCGACAAGACTTGTGTGCCCGCCCATCTGTTGTTTGGGTGACAGGAAGTGCATCTGGCCTGTAACAGTTCTGCCGCAATAATTCACAACGGTTGACTTTTGGGTACCGGGCCAACCTGGAGTAACCTAACGTGGAATAACTCTGGAAGAATGGGCAACTCAAACAAAAACCAAGAGTGAGTACGTGTAGTTACATGGAAACGCTGTTGTTGCCTTTAGATTTGCCGAGGTATACACAAACACAGCATCAAACACTTCCGAAGACCTTGGTCTCGATGTCAGGGGTTGTGCTGAAAATGTGCAGGGATGATGCACAGAAGGTGTGTGGTTTGGGCTGAAAATGTATAGGGGTTGTGCGGAACGTTTCAGGGTATTCAAGAACTTATGAAGGACTTTGCAGCCCACAAGACGTGGCTCGTCTTCATTAACGTCGATGTAAGTTGTTGTTGTTCTGTAAGTTGCTCTGCGTCTGTTTCAATATGATGTTAGAAGTGAAAATGCATCGCAAAGTGCATGAACTCACGTGTGTCTGTTTGTGTGCGTGTATGTGTTAGTATTGTCGACAATATACAAGGTGGCTCAAAATAAAATGTCCCATTGGACAAAACTCAGTTTCTTGACAACTAATAGATTTTTGACCAAAATTTCAGGATTTAAATGTGAAAGATTTTCCTACTTAGAAAAACTGACAAAGTTTAGATAAGTTTAAATATTTTTGCCAGGTGTGCAGATGAACACTTTAACAATTTTTGTTTCTTTCTAAATTTGTTACAAAGAAAATCTTATTCCTAAAACCCAAATAATTAAGACCGGTAAGTGCTAAACATTAGGTTGAAACTCTGTTTCCCAGAAATAGTGTAATCTTGAAATGTGGAATAAAATATCGTAAAAGCTGTATAATTCTTGAAGCGATGAAAATATTTGGGTGAAATTTTCGAGGATTGTTGAAACTCCTTTTGCTGTAAGTCCCGAAATTTTGGTAAAAAAATTCTATCGGTTGTCGAGAAATTGCATACTTGTACCTGTGCTTGCTGTGTTAGTACTTGTACTTGTACTTGTACCGTGTTGCGATGTTGTACTTGTTACATCTCTGTTCTATTGGGAAATTGTTTTCTGTAATTTTTATGCCACCACCCAACGTCTCGTGTCGTGTTAGCCTTTGTAGTTCTTTCATTCAGTTGAAACTGTTTCATGTTTGTAGCCGTCAGTTCTCGCTATACTGAAGCGGGCCAACGTGAACATACGACAGACAGAGAGTTTGACGTCGGCTGTTCATCTCATCACGTGTAAGTTTTACTTCAGTGTTTTGCATTGTTTAGGATAGTGTTTTGGATAGTGGTTAGCAATGTCCAAAACTGGAGAGCTCTCAGTAGAGCGCATACTTCTGCCAAGGCGAGACTATTTCAGGTCTTCCCATAAATCACAGGGTTATTCCCTACCATTGCCAGTAGGGCTGTGTGAAATTTATACAGCATTGTCAAGATTTATATAGCGTCGGCTCTTCTTTACTGTAGGAGACTGTGCCTGCTTTTTGGGTTAAGCTTAGCGCTAATGACCTAAGCTGTGTTGATGTGCCATTAAACCCTACTCACTCACTCACTCAATATCCCCTACAAGTTTCACTAAATTACGTCTTTGGTTAACTTGTTGATGCACACTGTAGAATTTCAGTTTGAGCCCTATCTGCTAATGGTAAAGAATTCTGGAACATAATCCAGGATCAACGAAAGAATCCGGATCGTGTTAAAAAGCTAATTGATTTGTCTGTAGCATACAGGCATTCTTCCTCGAAAATATCGTCCGAATTGCCTTGAAAAAATGATCAAAATTCTGTTAATAAGTTTTGCACACAAACCGACACACACGCACACACACACAGACTGCTGTGAAGACATAGCCTCCTTGGCGGAGGTAAGTCATTAAAAAAATCATTGGCATTTGGCATTGAGCTGTTGCAGTTTGTGCTACTGTGGGTGATTATAGCGGCAGCTTCACTGAAAAGTTTCAGACCGTTTGTAGCAACGATCACTGCAGCCGCTTTGTTTTTGCAACTGTCTCTGCAACAGTTGTAACGACAGTTGCAGCAGTGGTTTCTGCAAAGCACCGAGCAGCTGTCATTGTACTGAATTCTTAGTTGTTGCAACTGTTTGCATGGACTGCATGCATGTGATGGTTGTCACTGCAACTGGTTATGATGGTCAATCTCAACAACCAGTTGCAGCAACTGTGTTAATAGGTGACTGGCTAATATATGTAAAGCTGGAAAATGGTTTTTAAGACAGTTGTGTAGCATTTTGTTAATGCAGTCACAATAGGAAAGGTGTCGCGTGTGGACAAAATGAGAATGCAGACGATGCGTGAGCATGGATTCGAAGCAAAAGCAATAATTCGTGCGTATACCCGCACAAACAATGGAAATTAAGTACTGTGCAACAAATTTGTCGCCGTGTTGAT
>Ga0209679_1001338_pt1 | contig 10447 bp, 3 predicted proteins | sample WorMetHEROISLAND_4_FD_187408 | JGI IMG/M metagenome (GOLD analysis project Ga0209679, IMG submission 187408) | Marine gutless worms symbiont microbial communities from Max Planck institute for Marine Microbiology, Germany - Olavius sp. 2 HERON... ...
TCAGTCTGAGATGGAGATGTGCGAGTAGATCACTACGCCAACCGGGGCTCTGCACGGCCGAGCTGATGACCACAACACAGCAACTACCAACAACTCTTCAATCACGGCCTACATGAATATCGAAGTAAATGATATATCATAAGCATATTAATCAGATTTCATTTCAAGAATATTATTACATGTATATGTATATAAAATCATTGCAGCATGAGCGGCCATGTTGAACATTTTTTGATTAGCTGTATGACTACTGTCGGATTGTTACATTAGCTTTGTATGTGTGTGTGATGTTTGACATAACGAATGAAAATGAAATGTTCTACTTTATTTTGCCCGGGAGGCGGTTCCTATTCCGACAGTTCCTATTCCAACAACTAGGCCTATAATGCGTACAGTAGTGTCAACTAGAGTGGATGTCAAGTCCATGACTGTTTCTATAAAGCATTAAATTACATCTTAAAGCCAGGTAATAAACCAGGGAAATTCGACTCTTGCAACACTGTGGCAAAACATCCAGCTGGATCAAGACCAACACCTTTTTGTCATCCAGAGTAAGACTGTCCTCGTGGACTACATCGAGGTGCAATCAGCCAAGTGTCAAAGTAAAATCACAGTTGTTACAAAAGTCGCAGTTATAGGCAGTTGTAACATTGATTTCGTATAGTGCTAGTCAAACGTCCTGCAAATTACTGATAGGCAAGAAAATCACTTTGGTTTAATTTCCTTCTTTTACATTTCTCGCTAACACTTTCTGGTTGCATTAACTATCAAAGCGAAGTCATTAGTTCCGGAGTGAGCTGTGTCATCAGGCGTGCCAAGACCAGACGATGCAGTAGATTTTCCAAAAAAACTGAAATTGCTAAAAATAGGCAAATCGTAGTAGACTATAGGGCATGTTTTGTATGGACAACCTACAGGAACTCACCAATAGCACCGTTGCCTATCCACACATCTAGCCATTCCCTCATTCACCCAAATTGGGCAGACAATAGAAATTGACGCCCCTATGTGTACGGTTCATTGCATATAGTGGCACATTTTCGTGACACTACAGTACGCCTGCAGTTGTGGTCATAACGTATATAATGTTTGTCGCAATATAGCACTTCTCGGAATGGCGCCTGTCGTAATAGGAACCTGTACCCATTTTGCCCCACCCTGTACATTTATAATTTTTATGTCCCAAGGTGTAATTAAGCAAAAGGCTAAAATCAACGATTAAGAAACTAAGAAACTACTGATTCAAATCAACATAACAACAGCTTATACTTTAACTGAAACCACAGGCCATTCAGTTATGTCAACGATGTAAAGATTTGCCTTACTTAACATCTAAACATATAAACAGACTTGTTGTATTTGTCAGCTTGACATGCTGGACAACTGAACACCACATCGACCCGTGGATGCAATGATGATCAATTTTGTAAAGCTTAAGGCCGTCACTCAACGTCACCAATTTTTGCCAGCGAAAACTATTTTTGCCAGTCCAGTTTTTACCATGGAAAAACGGTTTTTCCACTGTCTAGCAAATACCTGTCAACCCTGAACTGCAACAGTCAAGACCAGTCGATGGCAAGCCCACCAGAGCGCAACTTCATCACCACACTCAAGAACACGCTGTTTCAAACCTGATATCTGCTCGACAATCAACAACTGCTGCAGTGAAGAACAGTCGATGTCAAGCCCACCAGTGCCGACTTCATACCACACTCAAGAACACTGTTTCAAGCCTGACATCTGCTCGACATTCAACAACTGCTGCAGTCAAGACCAGTCGATGTCAAGCCTGTCGTGAGGTGGCAGCAGCGGTTGGCAGCTGCTGAAATGCTGAACGCAGTCTGCGAACGGTTGTTGCTGCTGGCAGTCTGCTGTTGGTTGGCGATCGATGTATCGATGTGCGTCGTAGTTAGTTGTACTGAGTTGGTTTGCCAAGCGAGTGTGGTTGAAGATTATACACTTCTGGATTGTTCGAGTGACAGACTTCTTGCACATACATAGACACGACGCTACGGTGCATATAGCACCGTCGTGTCACGTGGTGGAGTTCTGAGCTGATCCGAGAACTCTTGCTGTGAGTACAACTACCAACGACGTCAAGAACAACGCCTGGTGACGAATTTCATCCGACTACGAACTGCAGAGGTATAGTCATGACTAAACTTTACATTATTCTATGAAGAAAACGTCAGTAAGGGCAGAATACAATGAGTCAAAAAAGAAAGGGGAGATAAAGTCCTGGCCAGTAGAGGCAGAGGACATAGTACCAACAGATAGACAAACGAGAGCATCAAAACCGGAAATTATTTACAGTTTAAGTACAGAAAATTCCCCAAAATCGAATAATACAGAAGTATCGTTCACTCACACACCAAAAGCTGTAATAGACAGACAACCGGACAGATTGGACAGAGCAGTAACTGCAGGCACTAGAAAGGATCAGACTGAGGCGACTGTCGACGGAGCTGCAGACGTGATACAAAACTATCCGGTTCCGGTTGAGCAAAATAGATCGGAGGAGAACGAAGGCGCACTGGACGGTGACGGTGGACAACCAGACGTTAATGCACAGCAGGCGCAGGAGGTGGCACCGGAACAACAATTAGCTGACGAACAACTCGAACAGGTCGCACAGGACGTTCAAGTAGGAGAAGACGACGTTTTCGAGGACGACAATCAAGACAGCAACGACGACGACATGGCGGAGGACAGAATGTTAATGCCTGGAATGTTTTCGGGCACGTCAAATAATGATGCTGACGAATGGCTACGAAAATTTAACGCCTATCGTGCGTACAAGGCATATGACAACGCAAAATCTCTTGCCCTTTTCAAAGCTTTGCTTGATGGAGGGGCTGGAATATGGTTAGAGTCACTGCCTGATGAAAAATCTCGTGATTTAACAACGCTGTTACAAGAATTTGAAGAACGATACAAGGCTCCTGAGATTCTGCGCTACAAAAACGCACGGGAGATTTTCGCACGGAAGCAAATGCCAAATGAGGGGGTAGAGGACTATATTGGCATCATGCGAAAATTGGGGAGAGCTATAGAGGCGGAGGAAAAAATGGTCATTTACGCCATTTTGAACGGATTAAAGGATCACTTAGCTACGTACACGACAAGACAGAAACCGGAGACTGTAGACGCATTGCTTGACGCAGCAAGGACAGCCGAAATGACTTGTATGGAGACGCCTAGTGGAACAGATCTGTCCCAACAGATGACAGAAATAAGAGAGGAGATGAAGAAATTGTCACTTAAATGGGACAGGGTGACTGCGGCGACGGTGCAAACAACCAGATCCCCGACACCGGAAAGAGACCGTGATGTATTTCGGCGACAGGACTACCCGCCGAGGGAACAGCGCAGGGTAAGATTTGAAGAGGAGAGACCGCAATACAGTCCAAGAGGTTATGGACGTGATGGGTTCAGGCGTGGACGCGGACGTGGCAGAGGTTTTAGAGGAACTGGCTTTAGAGGGAATGGTCGACAGAATGTGATGTACGAGTCGCAATATGGGGGACCGATGACTGGATATGGACAGTACAACGTCCCCGGACCGATGACGTACGGAGGACAGTACGACGGGGCGACAGTGTACTACAATCAAGGTCAAGTTCAGAGCAACCAAACAGCGGGACAACCGATAGAGCAGTGTTGGAAATGTGGCAGAAAACGACATGAACGAATGAACCTATGTCCAGCGATTAACAACTTTTGTTTCCTCTGTTCAAAGCCCGGACACTACGCTGCAGTATGCAAATCGGCGGCGCGGGCGAACGAGGTCAGGTCAGATTGATATGAGGCGCCCCTTTGCGCCGAGGGGGCGAGAGAAAGAGAAAGAGTAGAATATTGCAGCCTATCAGTAAAACAGCCGATTGAAAATGGTAATTTCATATCACTAAGCATAAACAATAAACGGCAAAATGCGTTGTTAGATACAGGAGCTTCTGTGTCGTTAATTCATGAAGATACGCTGCGAAAGTTAAAACTGAAATTACAACCATTATCACCTGGACAACCAAGTTTACTTATTTCAGTTTTGAATAAACCACTTGAGATAATTGGTGAAACGCAAGCGGTTATAGACGTGCATGGTTTGAAAATATACCACACTTTTATAGTCGTCAAATCAATATGTCATGCTTTATTAATTGGAACTGATTTTCTAACTGCGGCAGCAGCAGTGGTAGACTTTGCTAATGGTTGGGTTACATTTGCAGATGAATTGACGCGATTACCGTTAATAACACCAAACAGAAAGAAAACAGGAGTATTCACGATAAGCTCTATTTATATACCGCCACTAACAGAAGCGTATGTACAAGTTCGGTGCCCGAGCGATGTCGGTAACGCAACCGTATTGATAGAACCAAATTCAAGACTGTTGACAAAAAATGTAGCAACGGCACGAGCACTGACAAAATGTGACAAAGGTAAGGTACTTTGTAAATTGTTGAACTTTAGTATAACACCGCGCGTGTTGCCAAAAAACACGCTAATAGCCAGCGTGGAAACAATGGATAACATTGCTAGTTGTAAAACAGTTGAGTGTAACGCGGATGCGCCACGCGACGCGGTGAGTACAGAAAATTTTAGAGTTGTGCAGCCGCCGGAAATTTTGGAAAAATTTAAGGATGAATATAATTTTGCTGTGGGTGACAAATTGGAGCCAAACCAAAGACTACAGCTATTACAATTGCTGTTCGATTATAAGGACGTATTCGCGAGGTCTTTGAGAGAGATTCAGCAGTACGAAAATTATGAATTGGAATTGGATTTATTATCGAATAGACGTTGTTTCAAAAGACAGTATAGAATGACGCCAGAAGACGCGGAAATAGCACAAAAGCAAATTGATGAAATGCGAGAGGCAAAATTGATTGAACCATCAGAGACAATTGATTACAATTCGCCATTACTGTTAGTTAGCAAAAAAACTGGAGACAAACGCCTTTGTATAGATTTGAGGCAGGTTAACAGAGTAATAGCACCTCGCTTAGTGCAGCTGCCACGAATTAATGATATTTTGGACAGTATGTTAGTGTCTAAACCGACTCTGTTCACATGTATCGACCTACGAAGTGGGTACTATCAAGTTAAGCTAAGTAAGAGGTCACGTGGGGTCACGAGTTTTACGGCACCCAACGGTCTACGTTGGCAGTATACAGTAGTTCCGTTTGGCATGAATGTGGCACCTTCTGCAATGTTAACGGTGATACAATCTTTATTTTCTGCACACCATGGCGTTAGCGCTTACATGGATGACATTGCAACTGTTAGCAACACTTTTGAGCAACATATACAGAACCTGAAAGCCGTATTACAGACATTGAGAGAGAACAAATTGTCGGCTAACCCGACAAAGTGTATTTTTGGAGATGATTCGATCGAGTACCTGGGACATAGAATTTCGGCAAAAGGTATTCAAATGTCACGTAAGAAAGTCGCCATAGTACAAGCGATATCGCCCCCAAAATCAGTCAAAGCCTTGCAACGGCTACTAGGAATGATCAATTTCTATCGTAAGCACATTTGTGGCTATGCAAAAAATACATTTCATATGAGGCAATTGTTGCTTAAGGGGGCACATTTCGATTGGACATCAGAATGCCAGGCAGAGCTTGACTATATTAAAGACGCATTGTGTAAAGATCCGGTATTGTGTGCTTTTAACACAGAAAAACCGGTAACGATCTATACGGACGCGTCAACGAAAGGTTTGGCCTATGCAGCAGTTCAAACGGGGGACGATGGTAAAGAGCACGTGATTGCCTACGGTGGTAGAGCTTTGTCAAAAGCTCAGGAGCGTTACACGGCGTCAGAATTAGAGATAATGAGTGTCGTATTAGCACTCCGAGATTACGAGACATTTTTAAGAAGGCAACATGTTATTGTGGTTAGCGATAACAGTACTGTTCTTCATTTGGATCGTTTCATACCGGTGAACGCTAGACAAACAAGACTGTTAGCTTATTTGATGCAATATCAACTGACAGTAAAATTTATTAGGGGTTGTCATAATTTTACTGCGGACACCTTGAGTCGAATATTTGAGGAATTACCAGAGACGGAAAAGACTCATTTTATGACGAAGGAGGACGACAAGACTGAATTTATTGTTAATGTTAATTTGCGAGACGATGACGACAGGAGAAAGGATGAAAAGATAACTGTGGTGACGCCTTCGAGAGAAATGGGCGATAACGTTAACAAACGGCAAAAAAGGCGCAGCACTAGAGAAGACGCCAGTGGAACGCAAGGACGGACGGAGGAAAACAGGTCGGTTGGTGGCCCAGTGACTCGCAGCAGGGCTGCAGCGACGTCCATTCATGAAAATCAGCAGGCAGGGGCGGACGGAAGAGATGAACAGCCAGCGGCTCACAGCGACGCAACAGCAGCAAACATGCAACAGCCGAGCGAGCCCGATATGCAGAGCATGGATCTGTTCGACATCAACATACTACAATCACATCATACACAGGCAGCAGACGTATTACGCACTGAAGAACTGCTATCGGAACAAGAGACAGCGGAGCCTAATAATGACACGACTGACACGGACGACGGTCCTTTAACAAATATTGACGTTAAGACACCGACAATTACTGTTGATGACTATAAAAACGATGACGAATTTTCCAGCATCTACAACTATTTACAGAACGAGGAGTTAACAGGAAATGATAAGACTGACAAAGTGACTTTGTTAGTAGCGGACTCATTTTTAATTGAAAACGAATTATTGTACAGACTGACAACACCACGAAATAAACGAGAGAGACGTTTACGTCCGTTGGTAAAGCGGTTGTGTGTACCGTTGACATTTAGATACGACCTGATAAACCATATACATTGTTTTTTTGGACATTTTGGCGTAGCAAGAAATTTCCTAACACTGTCACAACGATTTTTCTGGAAAGGAATGTACACAGATATTGTGCATTTTTGCCGCACATGTGACGTATGCCTGCGAGCTAAAAGAAATTACCAGAAGCAAACACCGAAATTACATCCACTGCCGGTACCGTCAGGCCCAGGCCAAGTATGGTCAATGGATTTTAAGCAGCTGGTGAGAACGACCAAGAATGGATATAATGCAATCCTATGTTTAATTGATAACTTTACTTCTTGGCCCATTTTAGTATTGACTAAAACACAGAGTGCTGAGGAGAGTGCACATGTTTTTTTGAGGGAGGTCATCGCCATGTATGGCTCACCGTCAATTCTAATAACGGATAAAGGAACAGGGTTCACTGCCAAATTCTTTAAATGCCTTTCTCAATTGTTAGGTTTTCAACATAGGACGAGTGCCAGCAGAAATGCAAGAGCTAATGGGCTTGCTGAGGGGTTGATTCAACGAGTCAATGCACTATTGAAAATCTATAATACCAAGGACGAGGATATAGAGACGGTATTGCCATTAATTTCAATGGCTCTGCGCGCGTCAAATCACACAAAATTTCACATAAGTCCGTACGAGCTGCAATTTGGGAGAGTTATGGATTTGGGGGAGTTAGGGCAAGCGCCCCAAACCCCACAATTTCCCGAGCAGCAAGCCGCATACTTGGACTGGTTACGAAAGTCGTTGACTACGTTGCATGCAGCAATGAAAGAAAATAAACTTGAGGTGAAAGAAGAGGATTGTAGACAATACAATAGAGAACACTCGGCGGTGGAACCGAATTGGACTGAAGGCGAACTCGTGCTATTATCGGATGATAAAATCAAGCCGAGGAGTGACAGGGTTCTATGTCACAGACCCTGGAAAGGACCATACTATGTCACACGTATCATACAGGGAAAGGAGGATATTGGCAAGGCGTATCAACTGACGGATGCTAACACCGGGCAGATACACAAATATCTAGTACCAGCAGATCGATTGAAAAGGTATACAGCAAATAAACGATTACAGCTGAAAGGAAGACTGAAGAAGATGGACGTGGATAATCAGCAGCCGATAGTAAACTCCAAGGAGATACGACAGGCACAGGCTGACAACAGACAACAGACTGAAAAACAGCAGAGTATAGAAAATAACGACTTCGAACCTGCGGTGAAGATTTTACGGGAAAAAGGCCGAGGGAAGAACAAGAAATTCGAAGTGTTATTTCAGACGGGGGGCCGATATTGGTGCGATGCAGTGTCAGAATTGTTGTTGAAAAATTTTAGACTAGAACAAGCGAAGCGGCGTGCAGCGAGAAAACAGCGGCAGAGGTCGCAGAGAGCAGAAAACGGTGATTAATAGGTGTGAGAAGCTACGAGTTAGCGCAAATAGACGCGGCGTATAGGCCTGATCAACCTACGAAAACGCGCGTCAGTAGCACGACGTATATGGCGATGCAGCTGCTTACTGTTCAGCCGCAGATATTTTAGACGGAAGGGTCTATAGGCCGAACAGTAATGGGCAGACAGCCAGGAACCTATAGATAGCGGTAAGCTACACTAAAAAGACAGGTAGTCCTGGCAGCAGAGAGAGCGAGCTGGTATGGCGTTGGCGTAAGCGATGCCGAGAAAAAATATATACGACGCAGATAGTGCAGCACGGCAGCGAAGTCCTTGAGACGGGTTCAACTCAGTCTATACTGGTGCAACAGCGACTTCATCTGAGTATAGTACTGTAAACAACTGCTGTTTTCGAAGCATAGGAAATCTCAGCATGGGGAAAATTAAGACTACATATGTTAGGAACAAAATAATATTTTATAATGATACGACCTGTTACTATTGAAAATTGTATTCGGACATTATTGCAAATATAATTAACATTATCTATATGTCTTTGACAGCTGATAAATTTGAGATTAGCGCTACTCAATATTGGCTGTGAAACAACATATGATGATGGAAATTTAGTAATAAAAATGGGAAGATAGGCAACAGACGAAATTAATGGTTATTATATTGTAGACGATGATGACAAGTTGGATTTGGACGCTAGTGTTATTAATCGTGATCACGTGTGGTCAGACTCGAAGCGAGGAAGAGACCATCTCCAAGCACAACTATGGTTACTTGTGGAAACGAAAACAGCAGGTACGAGTGATGGTAAAGAATTCGAAATTGGTTTTTCATTACACACTACCATCAATACCAGATATACCTGTTAATGAAACAGTGAATTGCAGTGCTTTAACTTCGTCCAATCGTGTGGGATGTGGGAGAATGAGATCACTTATCACAGGATTTCTAAATGCAAGACGAATGAGTGTGGAGTACCTTCACAGACAGTTGGGGTACATATACGAGCAAATTTATGATGTACCAACAAGGGACAGAGTGGAGCGTGGATTCTGGACTTCAGCCTTATCTGATATTACCGGCTTAGCTACGAAAAGTGACCTCCAAAGAGTGAGAGAACAACTTATGACAATTGAACGAGGTATTACAGTCGCGGCAGACACATGGCGTTCTGGGACAGCATCGTTTGTCGCTGTAATGCAGGTTGAGAAGAATCGAGTAGACCATATCATGCAGCTGGTGGAATTTCAGAGAATATCGGTGTTAGCTTTGAAAAGGGAGCTAGTAACAGCTATGCGGACAGCAGATGGTGCTTTTAAGATACTAAGGAGGTGCGTTGACATGCAGAGATCTGTCATGAATCAAATGTCAGAGTTAGAAGCGCTGCGAACGGCGATGGATCATCTTACGGCAGGAAGACTTGAACATTTTGTGGTGAATCACACACAGTTAACAGGAGCATTATCCAGATTAAACAGTTATTTAGTTCATGTTCACCCGGAACTTCGCATTGCAAGGATGGATACACGTTATTATTACCAAGAGAGTAAGGTAAAAATTTTTCGTGTGGGAAGACAAATCGCCATCGTCGTAAACATCCCGTTGACACTAAAAACAGCAGGGTTGCCACTGACGGTGTACAAATTGACTACCATACCACTGGCTTCTCCGACATCTAAAAAAGATTTCACGATGCTTGTGACTGACATTAAGGCGATTGCCTACAGCAGGGATGCGGATTATTTTGTAGAGTTTACAGAGGCACATCAAATACCGACTGGTAGCATGTTAAATCTGGAGGAAACGGGCTTGGTGTTGCAACAGCGAGACACTTCCATATCGTGTGGGTTGATGCTAATGCAAGGGTCACTAAGAGACATAAAACAGCGATGCAGGTATCAGATTTTGAGAACACCTTTGACCCCGAACGTGTACAAGCTGACTACAAACAAATATCTTTTATCTAATATAACAAAGGCCAGTGTAACATGCAACGAAACAGTACACGGGGAAAGAGATGAAAAAGAACTCTTTCTACCTCAAACGCAGAATATTGTTCATTTGGACTGCGGGTGTTCATTAAAAGCAGACTGGTTTCTTGTAGTTGACTCGGCATTTGATTGCAGACAGAATCTGGACCTTAACACAACTGGACAGGCATATTTTATTTTGAACCTACCATACATCAGCGAATTTCTAG
>Ga0209679_1001339_pt1 | contig 10446 bp, 4 predicted proteins | sample WorMetHEROISLAND_4_FD_187408 | JGI IMG/M metagenome (GOLD analysis project Ga0209679, IMG submission 187408) | Marine gutless worms symbiont microbial communities from Max Planck institute for Marine Microbiology, Germany - Olavius sp. 2 HERON... ...
CCGTGCATTGCAAAAAGCTTTGTCCAACAGAAGACCAGATTGCCAACAGAAGTTAGGACACTGGAACAACGGACAGGCAAGAGTACAGTATTAAACTGACCATTAAACATCACTTTTATCGTTCAGTTTAGCTATAATTATATTTTTGCCACTTATCCAGTGGATATCGGAACACGATTGTTCCGATAATGGACCAGTATCTTACTCTTTCCCAACGGACATAATGTGTGACTGCTTTGTTTATAACTGTATGTGTGGTCACTTTAGTTACATGATTTAGCATTGTTTTACTGAGAGATCGTACCTAGGATAGTCTGAGATTATAGGTAAGTCGAGATGACTTAGTGTGTTCATCTCCCATATGCCATGTATAGAGTATACCATATTTACCTGGTCTGTTCTGTCTGTGCTATATGTATAGCATTACGTCTGCTCGCTGTGACATTTTACCAGTGATGTAAACCAGGTCAGAATCTCTCTACACCAAAACCATAATACTTGAGACCAAGACCACAAAGCTTGTGACCAACATTGTGGAACTCAAGACCAAAATCAGGACCCAGAACTTGAGACATTGATGGAGGCCAAGGCCAACAATTCCAGTATTTGTAAATAGAATCTTCATGTGCTTTAGCGGTTTCAAGGTTTGGCCAGTAAGTTTCAACTTTCAAGTGGCGTGTGATCGTTGTGTGAATTAATTTGTGGTGGTGAAACTTTAGGTTCAAACTAAAATGGGATGTATCACACCAAGATCAGCTACAACCTGCCAAGACCAAGAACATGAGACCAAGATCAAGAATGCGAGACCAAGACCAAGGCCGTAGACTTAAGAGACCTAGACCAAACTTTTCAAGACCAGTGTCGAGACCAAGAGCATAATCTTGAGACCACATCCCTACATTTTACATGATAAAGACACTGTTTAAAAGTGTCTCGGCTTATTTTTTTTACGTGGGTGAGGTTGCCAGATAGGCAAGAAATGAAAACTTGACCTCGGTAACTGATGTTGGTTTTTAGATGGATCTTGCGGTTTTATTCTAAAGAGTAAATTGCTAGTCTGCCAGTGGTCCAGTTGTGAGTGAAATTGTCAACAAGTGTGTTTTAAAACTGAATGTTCCAGACTTCTTGCAATCCTAAGGCATAGGCGGATTTTATCAGAGGCAAGGGGAGGCATTGCTTCCCAAAAATTGGGCTCTTGAAGTTTTATGACTTATTTTTTGTCCTTTATATGTTTTGCAAGTTTTTTTTGCCATCCTAAAAGGTCATCCTGAGTGTTTAAAATGCGGTAAAACTGTTTGGCGGCCATGGCTTTTCCTTAGCTGGTGGGGAGGTGCTTGCTCCAAGAACCCCACCCCCGCTGTTGGCCCTTCAGGCCTCCAACCTTGGCCCTTTGGGCTTCGCTCCTTGCCTCCCCAAATCTGTTTACCAAAATCCGCCTATGCCATAAGGGCACATTGCACCAATGCAGATCAAACTTGAACTGAGTTCAAATTTGACTTTGATCTCAGTTCAGTCATAATTTGCATTGCATCAATGCTGTTCAGATAAAAATGTGAGTTGAATTTTGTTCAGTTTTGAACCACGGTATGACCTCGGATTAAGTTTTAATCTCGGTTCATCTCACCTTAGTGCATGCACACAAGTCAGAAAATAATACAAATTAATGCCCCAGTTGCCATCGGCTTGGTTATATTTTGCAATAGTGCATGTCTTGTATTTGGCTGTACATGCTCACATCATTGAATTTTAATTGAATGCAGTGCATCCGCAAAAGTTATCAAGTTAGTACATCAAACAGCAACTGCCTTTTTTGCTGAATGAGTGATAAATGAATGAGGGATTGATGTCAAACATTCATTCATCATTCATTCATAGTGTCATCTCGGTCTACAGGCTAGCACTAAGCAGCAAAAGCATGTGACAGAAGGTGTTTGTTGTTTGAATTAAGAAAACTGTTATGCCACAGAAATTGTTATGCCAATATATTGCAAAGTAAAGCTGACCTCTGTTCAAGGTAACAACTTTCTTAACTCAAACAGTGAACATCTTTCGTAATCCGCAATATTGCTTTTATGTCAGGTAGCCGCGAAAAATGGCTGGCGACACCTAACAAATGCTTGGCATTGATTCCTCTTTGCATTCCTTGACTGGTGTTACGCCGTTATCATGGCAAACAATCTTGATGACGGACATTGAATTATAAATTTACATTTTGAAATGTAGAATACGTATTTTCTGTACTTACTATGCCCAAAGTTATCAAGTTCAAGTTCAAGTTGGTGCAACATAATGCAACTTGAACTAAGTTCAAATCTCTCATCAGTGATGAAGTAGGTTCATCTGATCCAAGATTTGATCTTCGTTAGTGCAACGCTGCCTAAGTGGTAAATGTGGTCTTCACCTACAGCTAGAGACAATAATGCCAGGATGAAGGAAGACAAGAAGCTTAGCTACCGCTTGGAAACGGGGCGTTAGCAATGCATTTCTTTGTAGCTTGGTTACTTTCTGTTGCTGTAATGACTTACACTGACGTCTGACACCTATGTCCAATGAATCAGCTGATTATTACACACACAGCAAATATACTTCAGCTATGCAAGATACGTGCGACAGTAGCACATTGGCTGACACGCGACCCCACTGTCGTTTGATGTCTCCTTTCTAGAGAAACCCTGTGAATATCTGCATAAACTAGATATTGCCAGAAACTAGATTCCCTAAACTACATGACAGCTGCTACAGTATTTGTCTATCTGAATTCAATTTTACGCAACTGTTTTCGAAAGCCAAGTAAAGGTGTTCTAGATGAGCGTTAACGCGCGATCACACTGTCCTCTGATGCCTCTTTTCTAGAGAACCTGCACGAATATCTGCACAAACCTTATGCTACCAGAAACTAGAGTCCCTGCTGGGGATTTATGCTGTTGACAGTATGTGTTTATATTTATTAGTTTTCATGCAATTGTTTTCGAAAATTGCACCATCAGAAGCAAGACAAACCCACGCGAAAACAGAATTTAGCATGAAATACCGGTAGCCATTCAGGGTCACTCATTTTGGGATCACTGAAAAGCTGACGATGGACTGTGTGTCGCTGTGTAATAATGCTTGCTTTATCTGTAAAGTTTCTGAAGATATAACCAGTGAAAAATCTGAAAATTGCCATTGTTGACAAATACACTGTCGTTTGACACCCCCTCCGCAGAGAACTCCTGCGAATATCTGCATAAACCTTTTATGGCCAAAAGCAATGTCATTGGGCTACATTTTTGATAGTACAAGTCTCTCTCCAGTTCAAGTTTTGTGGTTGGCATCTTTTCTGCAATAGAGTGCATTTCAGCCGTTCAAGGTCATCCAAGCCCGTTGATTTTGGCACCAATCGAAAGGGCATTTGCAATTTCCTGTTAGCCATTAATAGTAACGTTGGTCCTATCTTGCACCATTTCTGAGATACAGTGACTTATTGGCTGAAAATTGTGAATTTTTCCCACCCCACTATAATTTAGTACCTTCGCTTGGAGTGAACCCTTTCAAATTTCTGTATGAACTGTTTATTGCCAAAACTAAAGTTCTTGAGCTATGTGTCCGTGAAGATTTCATGATCCTAGCTTGCATCATTTTGACACAGTGCCAGCATGTGACAGACAGCCAGAGACATGGATGGACGGACAACTCAACCATAAGGGCTCTTGTGTAGCAAGCTATGCTGATGCCCTGTAAAAATGGTGGAGTTAAAAATTCTCACAATCTATTCCGCTACTGAAAGCTTAGAAATACTATAATGTCATTGCATATGCAGAGTTTTAAATATAACAGTTACTGTGGAAAGTTGGAAATTCTAGAAAATTTGTTTTGTCATTGTAGGTTTTAGTTAGTCGTGGTAATAACCTGCATGAGGTACAGACTGCAGAAGGTGATATTTTTCTCGTCAGTATGCCGACAAAGTTTCGTAAGAATGTTTGGATAAAAAGAGGTATCAGTAGTTAATTGTTTTATAGTGTTCTACATGGTTGTATAGAGATCAAATTATCAGTTCTTGGTACTGGGGTAACTGCACCCACCATTTTGGAGCCCAAGAGTCTGTGGTAAATGTGGTGTTCACATTCACTGGAGCATTAAGTAAGATGTACGGTACTGCTGAAACATGTATTATACAACAGAATGAGTGATAAAAATCGGTAAAATTATAAATTATTCGTCAGCAGAGATATAGTAATTTTCAGTTGCATACCGGTACTAGGTTTCTGAGTGCCATGCAACTAATCAAGCTTCTTACTACTGTTAAATACAAAATTTAGACTGCATTAATAATTGTAGTTTGTGAAAGTTGTAATAATACTGAGATAGCACCAGATTTTTTCAGTATGGAGACATTGCGTTATTTGTAATACATAATAGATTTTAGTACAACTTCTGTGGGTAGGGTTCCCACCAGTTTTATTTTTGTGAATAAGAATTAGAATGACAATGATTACTTTTTTGTGTCTGTGAACTAGAACTGGAATTAAAAGATTTCGAGAACAAGAGCTCAGTGATAACTCCAAACTGAATAAAAACTAGAGTGAAAATTAAAAGCTGAACAAAATTTACTGAGTGTCCAAGTGTATCAAAATGCAAAAAATTGCCAGAGTTGAGACAGATGGCATGGGTCTTTTTTCGACTTGTGCCGTACCTTAAAGCGTTGCTTGTTTTGTGTAAAAAAAGTAAAGTCCTTCCGGAGCCACAAGGCCCATAGGACGCTACTGATCTCCGTTTCCTTAGCCCTCAATCCCTCAGTCAGACACCAGCTTAAACTATGAGACCACAGATACGGGGCTACTATATTGCGCGTGTTTTGTGTGAATTGTGAAATATAATGCTTTGTTTCCTAGAATGAAATCACACAAAAATGATTAAAATATCCAGAATTAGAAGTGAATAATAACAAAAAAGATTCAGTTTTCAAGAACAGAACTGTAAGAACTAGAATAAACAAAGAATTTCCAAGCTAAAATAACGTTAGTGCTTAAATGATTTGTTAGTGCTTAAATGATTTGTTAGTGCTTAAATGATACGTTTGGTGCTTAAATGATTTGTTAGTGCTTAAATGATTTGTTAGTGCTTAAATGATACGTTTGGTGCTTAAATGATTTATTAGTGCTTAAATGATTTGTTAGTGCTTAAATGATTTGTTAGTGCTTAAATGATACGTTTGGTGCTTAATTTTTCTGTTGATTTGAATATTGCTGATATGAAGCTGTTCTTGAAGAACAATACAGTAATGATAATGCATAACATAAGCTTACACTAAGTAGAAATAAGGACTGTGGAATGAGATATCTGTCCCATTGCCGCACCATATCTGTTATATTTAACCCTCTTTAGTTAACATTTTTACAGCTGTCATTGGCCCCTTAGCTAACAACAACCCCCAGCCTTGAAGCGTCTCCATTTGAGTACATAGCATTATCGGTCACTTGACCATTGCACTCACAATATATACGAGTACAGAGTGGGCCATAAAAAGTGAGATCCACACTCTTGTTCATATCTTCACCAAATATTGATCGATTCTTAAAATTCTTCCACTGTTACATTCTGCAGGAAATTTGCAATAAAAAGATCATTACAGATCTCAGAGACAATAAGGAAGACAAGAAGCTTAGCTACCGCTTAGAAACGGGGCGTCAGCAATGCATTTCTTTGTAGCTTAGTTACTTTCTGTCGCTGTAATGACTTACACTGACGTCCTACACCTATGTCCAGTGAATCAGCTGATTATTACGCACACAGCGTATATACTTCGGCTATGCAAGATACATGCGACAGTAGCACGTCAGCTGACGTGTGACCCCACTGTCGTTTGATGCCTCCTTTCTAGAGAAACCCTGTGAATATCCGCATAAACTTGATATTGCCAGAAACTAGAGTTCCTGCATTATGTGATATCTGCTACAGCATGGGTCTGCCAGTATTTAATTTTACGTGTTTTACGTAATTGTTTTTGAAAGCCAAGAAAAGGTGTTCAATAAGATCATTACAGATCTCACTTCACCTTAATGGCATTGCTACGCTGCCTTGTGAAATAATATTAATGTCTGAAAACATAGCATGCCCTATATATTGTGGTACTGTTTTCTAAAATATAACCTTGCTAGAGACATGGTGTATGACAGGCAGCAACTGTTGTGACAGAAGCAAGTCACAATAATAGGTTCTATCCTTGGCTCCCAGATCGACGAACATTACACTAGTGTAGCCCAATTTCGACAGTAGTGTAGTGACACTTTTTAGATGTGGTGAAATCTGTAATGATCAATTTATTGCAAATTTCCTGCTGAGTGTAAGTGTGAAAGAATTTTAAAAATCCGTCAGTATTCGGTGAAGATATGAACAAGAGTTTGTAGCTCACTTTTTTGGCCCACCCATTAGCTTAGATAGGTTGTCATTTTGAACCGTCTCTCAATGGTTGTCAAGATATCAAGCCTCAAAAGATTTTGTAGTCATGACCTTGACCTTTTGGGGTCGTGTTGTCATTGGTCACGTGACCATTGGACTTGCAACACTTCCTATAGGTGGTCCTTTGAATCCATCCCTCTGTCTTGCATGGTTGCTGAGATATTGTTTTAGAGAAGCATATTCCCATTGAAAATGCATACAGGGGTCAAAATTTAGAGAGGCTAGGGGATGGGTCATCAGATTTTGATCCTAACAAAAGCGTTCTTAGTTTTTGGGCCCAAAATGACTATGCAACATTTCATAAAAATTGGATTAAAATTGAGACTGTTGGAGTGACCACAGACAGAATGCTGTAGCAGTGGGACAGATAGAATAGTAGCCGGCTTCATATACCATACGTAGTCAAGACAGCAAATTAATGAAAGAGAACAGACTGATTAGCACAAAAAATCTGGAAAAGGTCGAGTCCATGAAGGCCATTATGTACCAACAGTCTGTGGCAGTTATGACTTTTGGAACAAGTAAGTTTTAAGCCTGGAAGAGTGAAAATAACATTTCACAGTATCAATACAGTGGTTTGTCATACATTATTGTGATTGTAGGTGACTATGTTATGATAGAGCCGATAGCTGAAGGTGACAAAGTGAAAGCAGAAATCTCGCATATATTATACCGGCCACAAGTACAGTTCATTCAACAGCAGGGTTTATGGTTGGTCATTTGTTTTGTTGAACAGTGCATGTGGACAGATTTCATTAATGTTTGTTGATAAATAAATATTGATTAAGCTCAATAAAATGTAAATGATATTGAGCAGTGATATTGATGTATTTTATGAACATAAAATGAGAACAGGAGCAATTTTTTACAGTATGAGAATAGAATAAGAATAGATATTTAGAAAGTGAGAATAAAACTGATAATATATAACAAATGTTCTTGTTATTTTGATGTTTAGATAGATTGTGTATACTGGGTGGTCTAAAACAGTAAGCAATCAAGTTTAGTAACTTCATAGCTTCATCAAATATGACCTATTTTAAAATTCTTTCACTGGCACACTCAGCAGTAAGTTTGTAATAAAGTGGTGATTAAAGATCCCACCACATCCTAAATGCTTTGGTACACTGCCTTTGAAATATTAATATTCAAAAAACAACATCAGTATTAATATTTCACAAGGTACGTACTGTAGCAAAACATTTGAATTTTGGTTGGATCTTAAAATCATGACATGATTATAAATTCATTATCATGTCAGTGAGAGAATTTGATAAGTATTTGATTAATTTATGACAAAAACTTGGTGGCTTAGTTTTTTTGGACCATCTTTAATTTACGGCTTGGTCTGGGGGCCAGTCTCGACCAAAAATTGCAGTCTTGGTATCAAAGAGCTTGGTCTTCATCTTGGTTTCGAAGTCTATGGTCTTGGTGTTGGTCTTGTACTCTTGGTCGTGACAGTCTGTAGCCATACCAGTGCTGCCTGTGCTTCATGATCCAGTGCGGCTGTATGAAGCTTAGAAAGCTCCTGTTGGATTTAGAATTATCTATCGAATGGCATTAATTCTCAGTTTCCTGCATTCTGTATTTGCATAATTTTCGGGGGATACATAGAATAGTCACTGCCTATGGCAGATCTTAGTGTCTTACATCCTGTTTTAGTGTTGAATTTGAAATTTCATCGTCACAAGTCATTCACGTAACGAGTGCGACTCGAAACGTACTGGCTAAACCACTGAAAACACGGGGATTCTACCAACACATACCACTGCTGCCAGTGCCTGTGCTTCAATTTAATGACGGTATTGCAAAGAATGCAAAGATTCTTATTATTAGTCGTGGTCTCGATCATGGTCTCGAGTTCTTGGTCTTGCTCGAGATTTCAGTTTTGTTGACATCATTGCTGATGGGAGTAATGCTGTTATTGCTTTTCTGGTGTATAAGAAGACCACAGACCTCGAGACAAGACCAAGAACTTGAGACTATAATCGAGGCTACAATTCGAGACCTTGACAATGCTGTCATTAAATTGACGCATAGGTACTACGTTGCCATTTATGATATAATTATTTACCTCATTGCTTGTTGTTAACTGTTAAAAGTAAAACGTTATGAAAACTTAAATTTGTAATTTTTTATTTTGACATTATCCTGGACCTCTGTGTAGGTTTACTGATAGTCTAGAGATGTAGGATCGAGTGTTTGCAGTTCAGTTCACTGCAAGTGCTTATTGCACTGAAGGAATACAATGTTGCAAGTTTTTATCGTGTAATTTGGCTCGATGTGGCCTCATCAACAGTCTACCATGGCTGAAGACTCTTTCTGTAGAAGATCAAGTTGCTGGAACACAAAAGTATTTCTGAAACAGCGGACGCAGTGATCATTGTGTGACTTAACTTGTGACGATAAAACTAAAATGGAATGTACCACACCAAGGTCATAAACTGCCGATACCAAAAGTGCAAGACCAATTAATACCTAGATCAAAATCTCAAGACCCATCTTCCAAAATTTAGACTGCATTTATAATTGTAGTTTGTAAAAGTTGTAATAATACTGAGATAGCACCAGATTTTTTCAGTATGGAGACATTGTGTTATTTATAATACATAATACATCTTAGTTACAACTTCTGTGGGTAGGGTTCCCACCAGTTTTATTTTTGTGAATAAGAATTAGAATAGAATTAAAATGATTACTTTGTTGAGAGCAAAAGTGCAAGACCAATACCTAGACCAAAATCTCAAGACCAAGCTGTTTGAGACTAAGACTGCAATTTTTGGTCTCAAAACCAAGACTATGTTCTCGGTCGCTGTATTACATACTACTCTTACTACATCATTAGTGTCATGAGCTAAAGTTATTGTATTGTATGTTTCCAAAGGCAAATTCTCTCAATTATAAAGTGATGTTATTGCCAAAGGTTCATTCTGACTACTCAGAAATCAAGTACTAGGTAATACAGGTTAGTGAGATTTCAATCAGAAATTTTTTGTGTACAGATATCAGCACTGTATGTTGTAGAATGTTTTTCAATAATCTATATAATAAAAGGCGATATGTTTGTCTGTCATGATCTATGTTCCGTATAGCCGGCTAAACGGCTGGGCCGATCGAGACGAAACTTGACACACGCACTCACGTCCACCCAGGAAGTGTTTCTGGCAAGGTCAATGTCAAGGTCATTCAGGTATGCGTGCGGGAGTGACAGAAGTACGAAACACCCGGAACGCTGTGCGAAAGCGACACCTGACGAACGGTGATCACACTACGTCCGGACGACGGCGGAGGCGACACCTAGCGAACGACTACGAAACGCCGTCGAATTACAGCTCGAGTAACGAGGAGAGGCGCCGCAGGCGGGAGTAGAACTCCGTCCGGAGGACGGGTAATTACAGCTAGTTGTTCTATATTCTTGTATATAAATTCCTATGTGTTGGTGATCATTTTATTGACAATATAACTGACAATTTGCATTTCCAGGCCGGAACAGTTCGACGACACAACAACTGCAAGTGGCAAGACACAAGCCAGCATTCCAGACGACATGTTACCTCCGAGTGATACTGAGTCGGATGCAACTGACAGTGACGATGTAGGTCCAGTATGTAACCCAAACAGACAAGTCCGATTACATGCAGCAGACAGGACAGAGAACAGTGATAACAGTGATTATTCTGATAGTGAACGAAAGTGAATGTTGCTGTTGCTGCAGCAGTGCGATGTAACTGATATTCATTTGCCAGGAAAATGTGCCATACCTATTTCTAAAAAAACATCCTTGCAAAGCAGAGTTTTAGATTGCCATACACTTACGTTGCCGTTGTGCGACATATACGTATATACGAGGAACGTTCCATAAATAAGTTACAAAATGGCGTCACTCTATTAATGTTCGTCATATGAAAAATCCGAAATATGTTTTGTAGGGAATATTATAGTGAGTACCAAATGAGTTTTATTTTGATGACGTCACTGTGACGTCATTTATAGACATTAAATGCGGTA
>Ga0209679_1001340_pt1 | contig 10444 bp, 12 predicted proteins | sample WorMetHEROISLAND_4_FD_187408 | JGI IMG/M metagenome (GOLD analysis project Ga0209679, IMG submission 187408) | Marine gutless worms symbiont microbial communities from Max Planck institute for Marine Microbiology, Germany - Olavius sp. 2 HERON... ...
GTTGTAGATGCCGCGTTGCTACGTGGTGGAAAGAGCAGACGCGGCGGTCACAGAATTGCAAATATCTCCCGTAATTGTGGACGGATTTAAGAACGGATTTTACCAATGGATTCAGCGTATTTTTCTGGTCGTAGTGGAGGCTAAAAAAATCTTTTTCGGAAAAATTTTTTTGTTTTCAAAATTTGGGTCCACTTACCGCCCTGTAGTGGGTAAACCGTTGGTGCTGGAGGTTTTGTGTCTGGAGGTGGGCACTGGGCACTTATGTGGCATCTGCCGTAACTGTTGAAACCGTTTTTGAAATTATAAAATGTATGTCTGATGTCGATATGCCTGCACGCATGCGCATCGGGTCGAAATCGCAAATTTTGAGGTTTTCCAATTCTGGCTATGCCCATGATAGAAATATTTCGATTTTTCGACGTTGGGCATCGACAGTAACTGGAAACACGTTAATTAAGCCAAAGTATGCTAGTGTGAGGCAGTCGAGGGATTCCCTACACCGTGACAGGCACACCCTGAAAAAAATAAGTCACGGCGGCGTCCTGCTCTGAAACCGCTTGAGCTAAAAAGCTGAAAAAATGCATGGAGACGTGTTTTTTGGCACACTACTATGCCTGTAAATTTCGTTGAAATCGATTAAGAATCGACGGAGATATTCGCCAAAAACCGGTATAATGGGCAAGTTAGTAATTGAATGTATCGGTAGGCCGATACAATAACCTCGATGACAAGGCAGACTGCACTGATGACGACCACAGGTAAGTGTCTTCATACACGGCTTGCCACAAGACCACTCTGATGCTCCACACCTCCTCAACTCTGGCTTCATCTTCTTACAGTGACAAGTCACTCGGACTGTTTGAGGACAAGGCGGGCAAGGACCTGCACAATTCACAACACCATCCAACTCACAGAGACATCTATAACCTTCAGGTAAAATATTTATTTATTGATTATTTTATTCATTTTGTTACTTATTATTCTTATTTATTACTTATTTATATTTATTTATTTATTATTTATTTGTATTTATTTATTTATTCATTTATATTTATCTACTGATTGATTTTATATTAATTTATTAATTTACATTTATCAGATACGATGACCTTGAAATACAATGACATTAAGTGACCTCGAACTCAGAGAATCCAAGTGTCTACTTAGTCTACACACCGCTGCCCATAGAAAAAAATTAAAATGTGCACGTGGACCATTTTAATAATTCTTTCACTGCTGCATTTACTCTTTTACAGTTTATCTCAGCAAATGAATTGTTAAAATCAGTCCACATCTGTCAGAGTTATTGTAAAAATAAAAACAGCACATTTTCATGACCACAGTGCATATTACTAAGCAGCCACACACATCCACACACACACGCAAACACACACAAATGCACACACACATAGACTCAGTTTTTGTTTAACGGGCCCATTTTTCCATAAATACTCCAGGTTAGGTTACTCTTGGTTCTGCAAACTCTTGGGAACAGTTGTGGCAGAACTTTTACAGGCCAGATGCAAGCACTGAACGATGAAGCAGCCGCAGTTTAATCAACTTTCATGCATGGATTATTGAGTGTGTTCATCTGTACACGTGACAGGCCTATCGTGTTCTTTGCGTTGTAATCGTTAATCGTTTTTCTTTTTCTTTTTTTTTCTTCTATCATTCGTTGATGAATAAAGACGTATATATATATAATATCAATATTACATAGGCAGTAATCATATCAGTGACCTGGGTGACAAAGAAGATGGCATGTATGGCCACAATCCGGCCTCAGTGGACGCCCACACTCTTGGCCACACGAGTGCGGTATGAGCCAAGCATCGAACACCGGGTCAACAACCTTTCCACAGTAGCATCTGTACTGCTTAGGACAGTCTTTCTGACTATACTCATGCCGACATTTAGGACTGTAAACACAGCACATGTCCACACCGTGCAAACGTAAACAGCTTTATCCATCTTTGCTGAGTTCCTAACGCCTGCATTAGCACAGGCACTGGTTACAGCGCAATGAGATGCAAGGGAACAGTTCCCACACTTCCGCATTTGGGAAAAAAGTGATCCCTCCAAACCTGCATGTGCAAATGAATTGTTCAATCAATCAAAGAATCAGTGAATGAATGAATGAATGAATGAATGAATGAATGGAATCAATCAATCAATCAATCAATCAATCAATCAATCAATCAATCAATCAATCAATCAATCAATCAATCACTTTTATTATCAGGCAGGATGGCCCATAGAAAATTAAAAACACAAGAAACACAAGAAAAAAATAATTAAAAAATTTATTTGGTCCGGACCACCGTTCATTTCCCTCACTCAGGTATTCGAGCAGTGTTAACAGGATTCAAATACTATTTTCGAATATTTGACTACAGCTCTAGTAGAAATGTTTGAGCCGGCGTCTACAACACAGACAGAGAGTTTGTGTCGCTTTCCAGAGACAGTCAGGAAGAGAGTTACAAGCAGGGAGTCATGCATGACGGAATGCAAATCCTCTGTATGATGACAGTCTGACTCACGGAATGCCTAACTGTCCTAGACGTCGTTAACTAGAATGTCGCTAGGAAAAGGTCAGGAGCCGACAAAGCTGTCAGCAGCTCTCACCAGAACCACGGAATGTCTCGGTCCGGGAAATGTTCAGTTGACAACACCGAGTGCTGGTAGACGCCGTCCTTCACCCAACGTTGTATGCACGATATGTGCAACGTCGTGTAACAACCAGCGCAGTTCCAGATCTAACGTACAACATCACACCAACGTACTCTATTAGGAAAACACATTTTGTAATGCAACGTAAAAAAGCAGGCCACTTAAGTGACACCGTGCGATAACGCTGTGGGAGCACCTTATGTTGTCGGGAAAACGTAGTCAAAACAAATATGCATAGTGTCATACATGTATTGCTGAGTTATTAGTTATCAGTCAAAGCTGTTTGTACACAGGTAAGTTTTTAGATGCTGACAGAAGGTCGACAGCATGGCGGCGTCATGAAATGAAGAAGGCAGACTGTTCCACGCCCATACTGCAGTGACCAGAAATTGGTTACTGTAATACTCATTGGTAATATGAATATACATAAGTATGGCTATTGTATACTGCACTGAAGGCTGGCTTAATGTGCAACATTTACCAACACTACCACTACCAAAGACTTATAAAGAAATACATGAGTCTTAAATAGTTTACATTGTTTTTTAAATCAAAATAACTAAATTTAATTAACTGTTACATTAAAAAATTAACAGCAACTGTTACCAGCGCCAATATAATTATTTTAAAATAAACACTGATACGGAGCATCTTTATAAACAGAACAGTCACTGATATAATCTTTTATTGTGTAACTTCAGATTCTAACATTTAGTGAGAATGCAAATGCAATTCTGAATAAAATCTTTGTCTGTTCAAAACTTTTGTCGGGAAATTCCAGTATTAACCTTGTTGCATTATAACCTTCCAAGTATGGAAACTTACTTTTAATCAGAACTGCACTGACCTACTGAACATCACGTTTACGCACCACAATCACACAAACACTTCGATTTTCCATCACTCAAAATAATTACACAGTAACTAAAATAAGCAAAAATGTAATGATTTGGACAATTATACATGCACTTAATAGCTAAAAGTCCAATATGTTATGGGCCAAAACGTATCGAAACTTGTTATGATATGGCTAAGTTATGGGAAAAGATATAATGGGCCATTTTTCTGAGACACAGTGTAGTTCAATGCTTACAGGCTCCGTCTTTTTAATGGATTCGATGCATACAAGACAAACATTGGCTTTGTTCTGCAGCGTATTAATGATGTAGTCATGTGTTTTACCAAGGTCACAAGCCACATCACCTGCACACACAACAATATGCATATCACTGCACTACAGCAATGGGTATTATTCACCATATTCATTAACGACATTCACTACAGAAATGACTTTTATCAACTGCCCATTATGTTTTATGTTGTGTATTATGTTTTTATTGCATTTTTTGGTGTTCATATTATACATATCTGTCCTCTTGTCTGTCTAGGCCTAGCCATTGGCTGACTTCATGTCGAAATTAAAGTGTTCATTATATGCAAGGCAACAAAATTGGTATATAGTAATATGAATACCAAACTGAACTTCATAAGTACAGTCCCTCTGCATGACTGTTTTCACTGCATGCAGTTACACATACACCACATTCAGTGTTGTTGTCACAGCGTAGTTGTGGTTCTGGTAGTGGTAGTAGCAACATCAGTAACAGTACTGTAAAACATTATATTTTTGCTGCATCTTAATTTTGCAATTTTGAAATGCAGAAATTTCGCTGCATTTCAATTTGGCATTTTCCCAGTGTTCTACTAGTATTTAACAGGCCTTTGATGGGCAAACGAAATTTTCGCAGGTATTTAATTCCGCGATTTTATCCTACTCGTGAAATTCGCGAAAATTTGATGTACGCGAAAAATGTGTGTTTTAAAGCAACTGTTGTTACTGTTGTTGATCTTCATCATAAAGTTAACTGCAGTGAGTGAGTGGGTAGAGTTTAACGTCACTCTCGACACATAATAGATCATTTCGGGGACGAGTCTTTCCAGGCAATCACATGCACTGGTATTAACAACCAATAAAAACCAAACACACAAAACCAAATACAGTGACCCTATCTACTATCTATCTTAACTAAAATACACACAAAAAAACACAAAAACACAAGTTTGATGTAGCACAAACCAACCAAATGAAACTATGTTCACATTCCTACCCCTGAGTCACTGAACTCAAAATAAGTAAAATCACAAACAGGTCACCTGATGGCAAGTTAAATGACTTAACCAGTGTCCCGAAGACATCTTTATCATCAACATCATCATCATCATCATCATCATCATCATCAGAGCTGTAGTTGTCATCTTTTGTGTGTTGTAGATGCTTCTGTGCTGCTTCCTGATGCTTTATCACAGCATCCTGGAACTTTGTAGCAGAAGAGACATTATGAACCTTTCCTGCATCATTTTCATCTTTGTTTCCTGAAATAACAACATTACAGTGCAACAATAAACAGCCAAAAACGATGTTACTGCATTAAGGAGACACAAAGTGGTTTAGAAATTTAACAAGAAAGCCATGCTGTCGCAAAGGAACCGCGCGATGCCACAGCTGTTGTTTTTGGTTTAAAGTTCGCCGACAACACTCACTACAAGTTTAAGAATAGCCAAGCTATTCAGAGCTCCAAAAGTACTGGCGCAAAACGGAATTTAATGCAAAATGGCCATTCCAGGTCACGTGTTTTGGAGTCAGTGGAAAGGCGATAAGGGACTAAGTAATACTAAATAGTAATGTTGGTCTTATTTGTTAACATTCCGATGATGTAGCATCTACGAAAGATCCACAGCTTTTCCGCGGATTCCAAATACTCTGCAGCTCACATTTCGCTACTCTGCTTGCCACATCTCTGCTAGTCACGCACTTCACAACCTGTCACAGCCGTATTGACCGATAACTGTAATAAACAAAACAGTTAAACTTGATAACAAAAAAGCATGAGGTACATGAATACATAATATATGGGCACAGGCATAAAATCTAAGGTAAAATTTACACAAATCTTCAGATTCACTGTGAATATCTGCATGAACCTTATATTGCCAGAATCTAGAGTCACTGTAATGTAATGTAATGTAAAAACTTTGGTATCACACCAGTGTTAAGGCAAGCTTAAATCTGAGGTGCGGACAGACGCCAAGTGGGCTACATCTTCAAATTTTCGTGCTGGGCTCCGTAAGACGCACATGTTTTGAAACAGAGTACGCAATGGCCCATCAAGGTCATCCAAGGTCGTTGATTTTGGCACAATCGAAAGCGCATATGCGATTTCCTATGATCATCAATAGTAACCGTGGTCCTATCTTGTCTCATTGCAGGTTTCCGGAGAAGAGCGACCCCACCCGTATTCCACCCGAATTTTAGGGGCGTTCCCTTTGGACTAGATTGCCGATGTTGTGGCTCGAGGAGCAAAGACCCTAAGCAAATTATTTGTGTAATTACTTTCCAACTAACTCAACATATACGCCCACGGTACGGTACCTCAATGTCACAGATGGACGGACAGACGACTTACGATAGCAATACCGCGCCTAGCACTATGTGCATCACGCAGTAAAAATTACCACTTAATAGATATCCTAACAATGGCCAAATAAAGTCTGAAATTAATTACAATTAACAGTGTGAAAATAAACTTGTTGTAAGATTAGATAAAATCACGAATTCATAAGCAGGGCAGTCTGCTGCCAGAAAGGTTTAGGCCACAATGCTGGCCCATCAAACATCGAAAAAAAATCCAACAAATACTGGGTATTAAACAGTCACGATGTATGTCACTTAAAAGTCACTCCATAGACTACGGCCACACAGCACGTTTCGCATTGCAGTGCACTTCATTTTCTGTATGACATATTTCGCAGTCATATTGCTACAGTTTCTTGACTGTGTCACCAGCATAAATAGAGCTGTGTTCTGTTCAGTGCAAGAAACATGTACGAGAAAAAACTTGCACGAGAAACCATCAATGTAAAAGTTGTTGAGCCAGTCGACTTGTGCAACATTCTTGTACAAGTTTCTTGACTGCATGTCACCACGCTCAGATGGTTCAAACCTCTGCCGATGATTTCTTGCTTTATTCTTGGCTGTCTGAGGTGACTGTGGTTACAGTACTGATAAATGACATCTAATTGTTAATCAGTGGATTTTATGTTTGCGCCTTTATGGCTGCAGTCACTGTCTGTTACTTCTGAGTTTTATCGAGTTTTTAAGCGTGTTATTGTATATTATGGTGTTTTACAAGTATATACCGGTTAGTCAAGTAGATCTCTTACTGCTGGATCGAATGAACTGTCAACTGTCGGATTACTCATTTACATCTTGGAGTACTTAGTTCGTATATTTTGTCCATTTTAATGATACTACGCTGGTCACGTGACGATCTGTTTGCTCTCAGATGACACAGATGTGAACTTGGACAAACTCAGCGAGAAACTGTTTCTCGGCTCGGACTACACCGGCGTGGTCGTCGTGCCGGCCGCCGCCAGCCTGCTCCAGGCGTCGTGACATCACTGGGGCCGGCGTCGAAAGTAAACAATAACATTCGATCAGCTGATTCTGCCGCCGATACCCGTGTACTGGCTTCGTCCACCGTACTGCCTCATTCACAGATTTCATCCTACCAGATCCCAACCGTGATAGGCCGCCATACACATACATCGTCGACGAACAAATATATACAGCGAGACGCGTCAACCGGCAACCGGCCGCTCATCCGTCGGCAAAACGGTGGCTCCGAGCGGCCCCCGTGTCTCCAACGTGTTCAACTACTCGCCAGCTATGACAGACAGTGCTGCTTGACGTCCAACACCAAACCCGCCGCCAACCCTCTATGTCTTCAACTCAGCTTCACTTGTCAAACCACACGCAATTGAGCAGCTCACTGCAGAGCTAATTGGATATGATGTTGACATTGCAATAATTAATCAGCGAAACTCATCTCAAAAAGAAACACTCGGACAGTAGTGTTAGCATAAAAGGCTACACGCTATTTCGACGCGACAGACTGCAGCATAAAGGTGGTGGCATAGCAATCTATGTCCGTGACTCATTATGTGGCGCCAGTGTGTGGCATCCGAACCCAATCATCGATCCGATTTATGAACTGCTCTGGGTCAAAGTGGGTTTGGGACGTGATTCTTTGTTCGTCGGTGCGTTATATCATGCACCAGCACCACCCTATTCGAACTCTGACATTCTAAGACACATTGAATCTGCAGTCTTCCAGATTCAGAACGACCACTCGGGCTCACGAATCGTTCTTGCCGTAGACCTTGACTCTCTATCGGACACCGAAGTGGTCATTAGTAGTGGTCTAACGTCAGTTGTCTCTCAGCCAACTAGAGGAGATAGCCACCTTGACCGAGTCTATGTCTCTCATCTTATCTACGATAATATTAAGATCGTCAGATCTGCTGTGAAAAGTGGCCATATGGCTATAGTCGCCTACACCGGTCATGTCAAGAGGACTATTTCGAAGACAAGAAGTAAGCAGACATTCAGGAAGCACACAGCAGCGCAACATGCCAACTTCTTAGCGTGTGTCACATCTCCGGTCCACACTGTCTGTCTCAGTAGTGATCCACAGGAGGAATATGACAGATTCTATGACACATTGCTGTTTCTCTTGGACAAATACTATCCTCAGCAGACTGTCACTGTCACATCCACCGATCCGCCATATGTTACACCGGTAGTTAAACACATGCTGCGACAGAAAAACAAGTTTATGCGTTCTGGACGTGTTGAGAAGGCAGCAGCATTAGCAACCAAGATCGGACTCGCTATCAAGAACTACAACAGTGCTGAACTGAGTCGAGATGGTGTAGCTTTGAAGGCAAAGTGTATGTGGGCGAAGGTGCGTCAGCTTACTGGTCGAAGTAAAGACCAGTCTAACTACAATTCTGCCATGTCAGCCGAACTACTAAACGATCACTATGCTGCCATTTCAGCTGATGCTAATTATGAAGCGCCGAGAGTGAAGCATACGTGTAACTACTAACAATGTTGACGCGTGCTCGCACATCTGTGAATGGCGGATGTTTAATATCCTTGATACTCTACCGTCTACAGCTACAGGGCTAGACAACATCCCAGCCTGGTTTCTGCAAATTGGCTCCCCATTTTTCTCACCTCCATTAGCGGACGTACTGAATCTGTCATTGTCTTCATCGATCGTTCCGAAGCAGTGGAAATCGGCATCCATCCTCCCTAGTCCAAAAGTTGCTACTCCCCGTTCTCCTTCTGACTATAGGCCAATCTCTATTACTTCTGTCATTTTTAGAATTCTAGAATGTATCATCGTTAAGGATTAAATCTATCCATCCATGCGCATTCCTTCGCCCTGTTTAACCTTCACCGACCAGTCTGCCTTCCAGCCCACTGCTTCTACTACTGCAGCGCTCATACACCTCCTTCACACCATTATCGCCCTTCTTGAAAATAATCCTTACGTCGTCGTTCTTGTCCTTGATTTCTCTAAAGCTGTCGACAGAGTGCGCCACTCTGCAGTACTTGAGAAATACTCCCATTTGACTATCCCGGATAATATCTACAATAGGGATGTTAACGGGACTCGATTTTCCCGGGTCCCGAAAAAATTTCCCGTTCCCGGGAAAAAAATTTCTGGATCGGGAGAATTTCGGGAAATTGCAAAATCCATACCAAGCTTGCTTGTGTAACTCGATCCCGCTGCCGCCAATCCGGACACACGCGACTACGCCCTGGACAGGAGGGGAGGCGTACACATGGTGACTGCTTGTGAAATGACAGGAGAGCAGCGGCGGTAAGGATCAGACAGTATTGACATTGAAACAATAGTGCCCTTTATTCCCGGTCGCCAGATATTCGACCACCTAAGTCGCGTGAGACAAGACCTGTCTGCTGCTTCATTGTAGCCGCGCCGCCGCCGTGCCGCGATGTTCTGATGCCGACGAAACGAGACCTGCGTGCAGTCGCCAACAAATGGCGGCGGCACTAATTTAGTCACGCTTCACTCAGTAGATCAACGCGTAACCTGATACCCGCCATGAACACGGGGTGGCGAGGGTCAAACGCTCCCACCCTCAGGACTCCATGTCCTACCCTGGCGGCCACCCACACACGTGCTCGGGTTTGTGGCTGGGAAGGGAAGCGGATGAAACGACAGTTGAGTTGGCTGGCAGTGAACAAACAGACCATGTGCCTCTCAGTCGTCGATGATGATTACATAACAACAGCGCGAACGACAAATTCGACTAACGGTTGGCGGCCACACTAATGCAACAACTAAGACATTAGGTAGGCTGATAGGATCGAAACCAGATCGAGTCCCGAACGAGTCCCGGGAAATTTATTTCCCTCCCGGGAAATAAATTTCCCGGGAATTAACAACTCTAATCTACAATTGGCTACAGTCATTTTTCCAGGACCATTCACATTGTACAAGATTTGGCAATGAGGTTTCCAGATTAAAAACAATAACGGCAAGCATAGTCCAGGGGTCTGCAATTGGCCCTGTTTCTTACGTCGTCACAGCGTCTGATCTGCATCCAGTTTCCGACAAAAATTTTATGTCGAAGTATGCTGATGACACGTATTTAGTCATTCCTGCTGACAATATCGATTCATGTCACACTGAGCTTAGTAGCATTGACAACTGGGCACTCAACAACAACCTGAAAGTAAACCACGCGAAGTCTGTGGAGATAGTTTTTGTCAAACCTGGAAACAAGAGATGTTTGGCGGAACCTCCTGTGGTGGGCGTGTTGTTATTTTATTATATTGTCCGTCGTGTTTCCTGATGGAGATTGGTCTTTATTGTCGTTTCCGTCAGTTCGTGTTGCGCGG
>Ga0209679_1001341_pt1 | contig 10444 bp, 5 predicted proteins | sample WorMetHEROISLAND_4_FD_187408 | JGI IMG/M metagenome (GOLD analysis project Ga0209679, IMG submission 187408) | Marine gutless worms symbiont microbial communities from Max Planck institute for Marine Microbiology, Germany - Olavius sp. 2 HERON... ...
ACAACGGTGACGCGTTTCATTTCTGTCACTTCAAGTGATCGTTTTAATTGTTGCATTTTCATTGGAACTAAAGCGATCGTGCAGTAATAAAATACTCTCAAAGCAAAACTATCGCGTTAAGTATTTTTTTGTGTGTTGGGACTATTTAACATCTAAAATGTAGCTAAGGTGTTAATACCAAGATGTAACGCGTACTGCGTGAACAACAAGATTCTGTGTAGTATCATCTTATGCTCTGATAATGAAAATCAGGGTGACCACTTGTCTGGAAAACCTGGAAATGTCAGGGAATAATACAGATGTCAGAGAAATGTCAGGAATTTCACTACAAGTCAGGGAAATGTCAGGGAAAAAATCCTTGTCATGAAAAATTGTTGCTGTGGGTGGCACTGGTTTTTTTATGTTATCATTACGAAGTCATTGTCATTGAATATGAACTTGACAGTTTGATCATTTGACTTTAACACTAGTAGTACAGGCATGGTATGAGTACCGATTAAAATGGTCAGGAGTGCCGCGAATCATCAGGGAAATGTCAGGGAATTTCATGGTGTCTGGAGAGTGGTCACCCTGGAAAATAAGTAGCAGATTGATGAACATGTGGGTCTGTTAACAGATTTAATTTATGCACAGTCAACTTGACTGAGTAGCATTAGCATAGCCTAGCCAGCATAAAGCAACTACATGGTGAAGCATAATTACCGGACCACCTTGGTTTTTATTGTATAGCACCTGAACAAATAAACAAAAACTGATAAAACTGAAGAAATGTCTGGTAGACTCTGCTGTTATAAGCAACAACAAAACTGTAAACTACTGGCTCAGTCTGTATTCAAAGTGTCCGCCTTTCGCTTTAACACACTACACGCAAGAAGACTCGTGCACCACTGCACCACTGCCTGACTGCCGTATCAATAACGCGCTGATCCAGTTTGTCCCAAGCTGTCAGGATACACAAACGCAGTTCACCCTTTAGCGACATTGCATGCAGCATTATCTCATGCTTCGTCGTGGGAATTTTTATGCCAAAAAACAGCACAGTAACAAAGTTCTGCCATTTGTTTTGGCACTAGGGGGTCCAGTAATTATGCCTCACCATGTATAAACAAACCCTCTGTAATGATGTAATGTCCTTATGTCAGTTCAGTCCGCTGCTGGGAGTGCGTCAAACCATCACTCAAATGATAACGAGCCAAGACTTAGTTTTATTACTTTTAGCTGCAAACTGTCTGCATGCACTGCACTTTTGCAAATCTGGCTAAATCTGGACAAAAATGTGGACAGAGCCAGGTTTGGCAGGAAATGCCAAAAAAAGGCCGGAAGGCAGACCTAAAGTCTGGTTGTTATTTAGACAGTAACATTTTATGGACACTAAACTTCAGAGCAGAAAATCCCAGATATAATTTGCCCAGTTAAGCCAACACATATCTGTAATGAATACTCAGGGCGGCCACCAACCTGGAAAAGTCAGTGAATTTGACAGTGGTCAGGGAAAGTGGAAAGTGTTTTGCCTGTGGTGTGTTACCATGATTGCGATGGTCACAGAATAAGCATAGCCTGACAGCCTGAGTTCTGTTAAGTGCAGACGACATGAGTGTGATGGACTGACAAAGAAGTAAACACTTGCCAATCCACATCATAGTGATCATGTTTTATTTAAGTCATTTGTATACTATCGCTGGTATGTCGTAAACGTCTGGAAAAGTCGTGGAATTTAATGAGGACTGGAAAGTGGCCACCCTGACACCCTGAATACTGACGATAACAGCAGGGATGGGTAACACTTTGCATTAGTAGATAAGATGACCATCCGTCCCTATTTCACCAGGACAGTACCGAATTTTGACGGCCTGTCCTGGTAAAATTACGAGGTCTCGCGGAATGCTAAATTGTCCCGAATTCCAAACCCTGTCCTGATTTTGTCCCACTTTGCATGTAATGTAACGTCATACGTTGACAAAGTCTATACTACAGGCCTAATACCTATACCAAATTCGTTGTCGTTAGATGCATTCTTTTGAGCTCAAAATGCACCAAATCCGTTTTTGGCTTACAATGCTCCTCCACATCCCCTAGTCGGCTGGAGCAGGGTACACCCGCTCCCCATACCCCTCCCCCTCGATGCCTTATGCGCCTCGAACAGTGTCCCGATTTTCTATCTCAGATTTATATCACCTTATTAGCAGATCAAGACACTTTATACCATACTGCGATCTGACACTACTGTAACACAAGTCAATAAAAGAAATCTTAAACTTTGACAATGTTCGTTGGGCGATGGGAAGCCGGACCTACATAAAGTCGTACTGCGACATTTCCACGTGTTCACTTTCGGGTATCTCGCCTACATGCAGAAACTCCAGCAACATTGGCCCTTAACAGAATATCGCAAGTTTTAGTCGAAGATTTCTGATAGCAGTTATTGGGCAAATATGCGATGACCTGTGCTCACATAAGCCCACAATTTAGGCTAACATTAGCAGTTTACAATGCTTGAAGAACGAATTTCAGTAACGGGCTATTTAACGGCCAACAAAATGAACAAAATCCATTACAAACATATTAACCTTCAAATTTTGTTAAACGAGTGTATGGGTGGAAATTCCGCCAGTGCTCTTGACTGGCTGACACAAAGGACATCTGGCCTGGAAAAACCGGCAGCAACCCGCAAAGGTTGTCCATTGCAGAACGGACCTAAGTCAGAGTAACCATGGAAGAGTACGGGGTTCCCACTGTAGTCGTGAAGTAAAATTCGAGGACTTTTCAAGGACTCCCGACATTAATTTCCGAGGACTAAATGGCGACATTATTTCATGTCATTACACATTGCGTAACATATCTCTAACTGTAATACTGCATGCAATCAAGTTGAAACCACATTAAAAATACTGCCAACATATTAATTGACAGACGAAATACCGTCAATCTATTTAAGTAAGTAAATGTGTTAAGTAAATGAGTGTATTCCAGTCACTAAATGCCCATCATTCCAACAATAACTGTATCTGCACACTACAGTATTACAAGCTAAGAAAATTCCAGGACTTTCAAGGACCTAGAAACTCAGATTCAAGGACTTTAAACCCCAACCCTGTTTTCAAGTACTTTCAAGGCCTTGAATGCAGAGGAAAAAAAATCAAGGACTTTCAAGGATGTGTGGGAACCCTGACAGTAAGCCAGTTAAAGCAAACACTGAAAATAGTATAGTGTACAGCTTAATGCAGACAAGTCACCAACAGGCAGTGATGGTAAGAAGGCCACAAGATATGCCTTATGCTGCAAGGCCAAGGACTTGGCCTTCGAGGCCAAACATCACTGAGTAGAGCAGTAATTTGTAAAACAAAACGATCTTGCTGCTGTCTGAATGTCACCATATGTTATTTCTGGGCATGTGAACTATTACAGAGTGGTTTATTGTCTTCTGCGGAAAATTTACAGACAACTGTTCAAGAAAGTCACATCTCGCAACAAGGCCTGGGTTTCTAGCTCTAGGCCAGGGTGGCAAGGCCATGGCCAAAGCCTCCAGCTGTATGGCCAACGCCAAGGCCGCGGGCTTCAAGGGCAACAGCTAACAGGCTCACAATATGTAAAACATACAACAGCTTACTACCAAGATGACAGTCAAGTTTCACGCCATCATCACAAAAAAATGACTCTACGTCCAGATATGTGCTACAGTCCGTCACGACAAAACACGTCAAAATGGGCGGAAAATTTGTACAATTTTTCGGCAATATAATACAAAATAGGCTAACAATGAACTCACTCCAGGAAGGCCCTCGATGGTAAATGGTATACAGTGTAGGAAAGTTGCTGATACACGTCCTGTCTCAAAAAGAACTCTTTCCTATGTTTGCTAATAACATCGGATGGCATTACGATGGGGTGGCTGCTGTGTCTAGTGACGGGGGCCCACTGGCAGGGGGCCCGACAGAGAGAAAAGGCCAGAAGAGGCCCTGACCTCAGAAGGTGACGGGGGCCCCGGATGGTTGCGTTACGCCACTGGGATAACTTACTGCAAGTACTCCAGATAGAATAACTGGTTGTGTGGAGTTAGTGTGCTGAGCCCAAAATAAAGGCCTCGGCACTGGGGTGACAATAAACCAAATATCCAAACAAATTTCACAACAGCACACCCCCTCCAGGACATCACTGTATTGCGATCAACAACTATGGCATTTGCCTTTACATGTTATACGTTTGAGACGTGAAGTATATCCACAAATAAACCAAAACGATGCATAGACTACTGCACGTGGTCGTTCGGCAACAGATGTATTAACGCACTGTTGCTGACAACTCCGTGCTCCACATGACATCCGCCATCAAGCGACAGCACAGGTTGAGTGCCATCTGCTGGCACAAAAGCACTGTCATCCGACAGGGTTATAAAGGCTTGTCTCGGGTCAATCTGGACCATGGACTGGGTGTTGGGGTCATACGCCACTAATGTCTGACTTCCGTCCACTGCGACATACTGCTGCCCATCAACTGATACCAAGTTCTGCACATCTACTGTACCAACCATCTGGTCCGTTGCTGCATATTCAGTCTCCGGACCAGTTAACGGCATCGCATGACCATACAGCGAATGGCTGGTTTCCTGAGGAATTTGTTTACTGTCACTAACTGCAAATGCAGTCTGATCTCCAGTGTCTAGTGCAAGAAGGTTGCGGATGGCATCTAGCGGTATTGGCTGGCCTTCAGTGTGGCCATGGATCTGTACGGTCCCGTCAGACTGGCAGACAATAATCATTCCGTCTTCCGTCCGGAGCACTCGGGAATCCTCCGGAATATGGATTACGTTAGGGGTCGGAGTGGCGACCATCGCCGGCGCGGTTGGTTGGACAATGCCGATCGCTTCGCTGCCATTTGTCGCTGCCCAGTCCTGATAAAATGCCGATGGTGGGGGATTTGTGGCTGCTGCTGCGGCCGTCGTCTGACAAGACTTCCGGCCACGTCGAACCGGTTCCTTCTGAGCCGGTGGCACCAGACTTGCTCGACGTGTGGCCGCAGAAAGCGAGGCGAAAGAATTCTTTGCAGTAGAATTCAAGTTCGTTATGACGGCCACATCCGAAGAACAAACCGACACGACAGTACCCGTGGCACTCACAGATGCTGAACTAACATGGACTGTTTCACTCCTGATCGCATCTGGTCCTACCACAGAAGATATTCTGGGCTCGAAAACAGTTTCGAAAGCAGTTCTGAGATCACTGTCATCACATTTCTCGTTTGCGTGACCATAACCATCAACTTCAGCAATGTTGCCTTCAATATCTCCAGCACCGACTGTACTACTGTCACACTGTGACGCCTTCAAACGTTTCCGAGGCGGCAGCATTGGAATCGGAACCGAATCCGGTAACACTGGTTCTGCGAGTTTATCACCGGATGACGCAGTGTCGTCAGTAATCGCTGGGCTTGGTATTTCTGTTGGCGTGATATCTGCTTCCGCAACATGTTTATCGACAGTCTCTTGCAGTTCTTTGACGCGGTATGGTGTCCGAACTGATAAGCCAAGACACCGGGCAAGTTCAGCACTTGTTATCTACACATCCAAACAACAAACATTACAACCACAACTTCCTCTCGGACATTACAATGATGTGATCATAATTTTAACTGACAACGGTGACATTCATAGACGAAGGGTAGATTAACATGGTTTGGCTACAATGAATGTAAATATGATATCACACTGGTCAAGCGACGTACGATGATGAGATCCATAAAACTATGGAGGACGTTGGTCCATGTCATCCACTCTCAGCTAGTGTATGTCATTATTATGAAATAGGAACACAAAACGATTAAAGTGACGTAAAACAACAAGCTGTTACAAGGGGCACCATATAAAATTAAAGTCAAACACGTGTGGACAGCGCAGAAAAGAAGAAACTAAGAAAAACCTAAGAAAAGATCGTGTCGAACAGATCTGTTTTAAGGCGGCATCTGAACAATGTCAGTGACGGAACAGCTCTTAATGAAAGGGAAGACAGGGTGGCCACAAAGTAGGAGAAAAAAAATCCCTGAGTTTTCCAGGCTTTTCCAGAGCCACACACTTACTTTTCCATAGGTTATCACAACAAAAAGTAAATGTTATAATTAGAGCTGTCGAATTAACGCGTTAATTAACGCATTAAAGAATTAATCGCGATTAAAAAAATTAACGCCGTTAAAAAAATTAATGCACATACGTAAATTCTATGAAGCAGGCCGTTCCAACACGCAATTAAACTGCGGTTATTTGACGATCGAATAATATTCAATTAATTATTAACAACAAATGTCAGTTAATTTGTCAGTTTTGCATCACTGTTTGATGGCAAGTTCGACAGTGGTCGCATCTTGTAGATGAGTCGTGAACAGCAAGACGTGCAGACGTTCGCTGACGGCAACCTACAACATAAACTAGACCTGTCGAATTGATGCGTTAATTAACGCGTTAACGCGCGATTAAAATAATTAATCGCGCGATTAACGCGATTAAAAAAATTAATCTTTTGACAGCTCTAGTTATAATGACCTTCATCACCGCTGTTTTACACAAATATTTGAATGACGAACTAAAAATACTTTTGTCTGTTGCAATTTTTCAGTGACGTTGCACAGAATTCCCTAAGTTTTCCATGCTCAGAGAAATCCCCAATATTCCAGGTTTGTGGCCGCCCTGGAAGAGTGTTCCAGGCACGAGTAGCAGCCACAGTTAACACTCAGTTGCACACTGTTGACCAGCAGGCTGATCACTGACCAGAGTAAGCGTTGCGGAAGACTGAAGATGACAACAAGAAGACATATCAGAAGTCAGTTGTAGGGTCTCGGCGAGGTACGACGGCGCAGCGCCATGTAGACAGTGGCAGAAAAAATATACATGCAGCTTCTACTGCTGATCCCTGGTGAATGAATTTGAACTGGCCAGATCCAAACTGCCAAAAGAACCGAATCATTTGCTGCTGACTGCAATGTGTACCACTCGCAAAAATTTCATGCAAAATTTATCCCTGGCTTTCTAAGTATCAGGAAACTAATGAACAATCTTAGTACAAAGGAACTGCCTTGATAACCAGAACACTGGACACAGCACATTACCTTCACCACCGAGACTAATGCGGCTGCACATCATAGTTGGTTGAGCAGAGTTTAACGCCCCACCCGACACAGTATAGGTCATTTCGGAGGCGGTCTTCACAGCCAATCACTTGACTGATACTGATAAACTGCACATCATAGCTTGGCACGCCGAGACTATACGCAGTGCTGCGGACACACACACAGACACCTAATTACCTTCACTTGCTAAGCGGCGGCGAAGGTAATTCAATCGGTTCCTATCGACTACAATTACCTCTAACATGTTGTCGATCACTGTCACAGCTGGGTACAAAGTGTCGCCAGAACACAGCGTTGGCAGTTCAGTGTCATTCACGATATTATCAGCACTGCATAATTCCACAGCTGGGTTTTTAGAGCTGGGTTTTTCTGCCACAATGGCATCAGTGTCGGCACTGTACATGGCAACGGTTCCGCAGCTATCTTTGCGACTGTCTGACTCCGGAAGTTCACCGTTATCCAATTTCTCCGACGCAGATGTCAAAACGGTGTTGGATTCGGTAGTCTCGGAATTCCTCTCCGACATTACGGAGAGGTTGCTGCAAGACTCACGGAAATTCTCGGTTGCTGGATTTTTATTCCCATCCGGTGCATGGAAATTCCTGGCCTCCGTATTTCCGCAGATCGTCGACTCGCCGCCATTCAGTTCTTGGAATTTATCGATGTGTACGCAGTCACGGTCTACCGCACTCGACGGAACACCACAGTCCGACGGATCGCCATTCTGTTGCATAGATGAAACATCGCCGGAACTATTTCTGTCCACAGACGAGTCCATATTCTGCAGTTTCTCCGAGGAAGACGTATCACCTCGGTCTGTCAGTGGATCATTGGTATTCTCTATCCCATCAGGCACAGACCGTGTTTCCGCACTAACTACAGCGCCATTTTGTGGGTGGAAGTCACGATCATTTGGCACTCCGGAATTGGCAGCCGGATCTTTTTCCGGTGACTGTTCGGCAATTTTGCTACAACTGTCGGCAACCGGAGTACTTCTCTCAAGCAGATAATCGCAGAAACTCTGTACACTGTGCTGCAGAGCGGCATATTCGCTCAGCATCACTGCGATGTCGATATCGGACTTGGCATCGTCTGCTGCTACAGCGGCGGGAGAATCTGTCGTCATTGACGACGACATTGCTTTCACACGAGCCGACAAATACTGCCACGTGGATAATGATGGTGTGAGATGCGGCAAAATGACCTCGATGACGTCTTCTGTCGTGCACTGCTGCATCAGCTATTAACAAACACAACCACATGCTTAACTATCTATGGGCCATCTAACGGGTCAAAGTACCGAAGGATATAAACTCAGTCTATGTTTAACCGGCTCACTTTTTCCTGTTACTCCAGTTATGTTCGCTTCCCTAAAAATAAACCGCCGGGAGTCGATGTTGCGTGAGTGAGTGAGTGAGTAGGGTTTAATGGCACACCAACACAGTTCAGGTCATTAGCGCCGAGCCTGACCCGAAAAGCAGGCACAGAGTCCCCAACAGTAAACGACAGCCGACGCTATATAAATCTCGCAAACGCTATATAAATTTTGCGTAGCCCTACTACCCGTCGCCTTTCATTTCAGCTCTGGCCCCTAAGGGATAAGTAGGGTGGCAAGACCTGCTTATAATTTACATCAGCACCTAAAGGAGTCAAAGTTGCAGTACTCTAGGAAATAAACACACAAAAGAACATTCATACTACTCACTTAGTTACTTACTTACAAATTTTTGTGTTTAACTAACCTAGTTTTCTAGAGTCACGCTATGTCCAGCATGGTTCCCAAAGAAGAGACATTCGGGACTGCTAAACTAGATTTTCTCATGGCCGAATACCCTTCCTGTCACACAACCAACAGTGTGGAAACACCGTAAGAATGCAGTGTTACATACATCAAGGAGTTTCTGATGTCGGCGCTCAGCTGCCTGCTGAGAATGCAGCGGAGGTCGACCTCGCTTCCTCCTCACAGGCCCGCTGGAAGACGAGGTTGCTTTAGTAGCTGACAAGGCATTATTTATCTCCGAAGCATCTGCTGGAACTGACTTTGTGTCTTCGCCAGTCGTCTGATGCCCAATGTTAGCCTCACAACTGTCAGACGGAGCAACTGTGTCATTCCCATCTGCGGACACAGTGTTCGAAGACGTGACCGACTGGCTGGGAACAGCATTCGGGCTACTGTTACTTGCCTCGTCGGCTGCGCTCGTCACTGTGCACAAATAACTCTTAACAATCAAACAAACTGTTGTAATGAAAAAAGATGGTTATTTCTGAAAAAAAACACTGCTTCTGATTTTTCCTCAACCAACAAATTTTTCCAGAATTATTCAGGTTAGGGCGGGGGTCCCCAAAAGTTCGCATTTGGGAATTTTCGCAACAGGACTTTATACCCGCTCGCACATGCAAGATGAAACTGAAATAAATGAAAAATGGATAAAACGTATTATATTTGTTCTTTGGGCAGAGTATCTCTGCATTAATTGCACATCAGTAATAGGAGCTGACTGACCTCGTGCCAGCAACTCGTCTGCAGATCCATGTGTCGGCTGTAGCCGGTAGTGACGAGCCAAACCACAATGTCCAATGTATCGCTTGTCACACGTTTCACATTTAAACGACTTCGGCTTTCCACTCGCCGCTACAGTAACATAGCATAAGCACACAGTAACACACCGTACACAGAATACTGTAAAACATTATATTTTCGCTGCATTTTAATTTGGCATTTTCCCAGTGTTATACCAGTATTTACTAGGCCTTTGATGGGCAAACCGAATTTCTGCGGGTATTTAATTTCCCGATTTTATCCTACTCGCGAAATTTGCGAAAAATTAATGCATGCAAAAAATATGCTTTATAGTATGTACAGGGTGAGCCGCTAAAATCCGACTTTTTTGAAGAGCTGTAGCCTCCTTATCTGTTGCAATACAGATAAAATGAAAATACCACGTCAAGCCACTTTAATCACTGAATAAGAAAACACAGAACGGTTTACGTCGTTTAACTATTCTGTGCAAAGAATGTAAATGATCACACGACGTCAAAAATGTGTCATATTTTAAACATATCACCACTGCCTGGAGACGTTCACGTCAGTTCACAGTGCCTCACATTTCACTGCATTTCTCTTAAGAAGTCATTAAGTGACACCAATAGGTTTGTGCATTTTTCCAAAAAAAGAGAAAACACATCACTCCGATATAACTATTTTATCCTATTGCAAAAATTAACCAAAGGGCAACTCTCAAACAAGAAAGCCTAGCTGACGCTAAGGTAAGCGCGCAACAGCAGTGCGTGTATGAAGGCCCCTAGCGACGAAATCTACAGCAAATCAACG
>Ga0209679_1001342_pt1 | contig 10443 bp, 7 predicted proteins | sample WorMetHEROISLAND_4_FD_187408 | JGI IMG/M metagenome (GOLD analysis project Ga0209679, IMG submission 187408) | Marine gutless worms symbiont microbial communities from Max Planck institute for Marine Microbiology, Germany - Olavius sp. 2 HERON... ...
TCGGTAAAAGTATTGGTGTAAAAGTATCGCCAATACTTTTTGCAAAAGTATCGGTATTGGTATCGGCAATACTTTCAGCGCAAAGTATTGGTATCGTTATTGGCAATACTTTTTTGCAAGTATCGTTAACAAGCCTGGTAGCAATACTGCTACTGCTACTGCTACTGGTACCAGTGTCACTACCACAGCTACCACCACCACCACGACCCTACTGCTGCTTTTATAAAGATTTTTCTTCAACTGACCAATTTTTTTCCGGAGTTACTCCGTGTTAGTTAAACCCAATACACACCGCCGATGCCGATGCGATGAAACTGTCCAGTTGAGTCGCGTCGGCGGTGTGTATTCAGTTGCCGGCAGTTGGCAACAGTCACGACGAGTCTGAACAAATTTGCCAACAACGAAGTCGAGTTGCGTCGTGTCGGTGGTGTGAATGCACCCATCGGCAGTCGTGACCCAGTTTACAATTCTGCAGCCATTGCCTGTGGCTGCAGAATTGTAAACTGGGTGTGTATTGGGCTTTGGGCTATTGGAGCAGGACATTTGCAGGCTGGATGCCCGTCCTGTCACCTAACGAACATCGTCAAAGCATCCCAGTCATGTAGTTCAGGGACTCTAGTTTCTGGCTGTATAAAGTTTATACAGGTATTCGCAGGGGTTCTCTAGAGATGAGCCATCAGACAACAGTGGGGTCGCGTGACAGCCAACATGCTACTGTCGCATGCATCTTGCATATTTGCTGTGTGCGTAATAAATCGGCCGATCATTGGACGTAGGTGCCGGACATTGGTGTAGGTCATTACGGCGATAGAAAGTAACTAAGCTACAAAGAAATGCATTGCTGATGCCCCGTTTCTAAGCGTTAGCTAAACTTCTTGTTTGGTCGTGTAAACAAAAAGGTTAGGTACCGTACTGAAAAGTTGCACATGTGCACCTCTGATTCACTTGCGACACTTGCCACTATATGCGTTCTGATTGATTGACTACTTTGAGTATTTTGCATTTTGTAAAAAAAAATCTGATTAACTGACATTTTTGTGATTCTAATCACAGCATGTTTATTCATGGTGTCATTTACCTGCCTTTTGTAGGGTTTATGGACATTTATGCAGTTATGCATCTAACTTCTGCATTTATCATTTTTCCTGTAGTTACATTTGTACATTGGGAATTATTTGCTAGCTTCATGTTGGTCGATGTATTTCTAGTTATCAATAATATTAATATTATGCTACCAGCTGTCCTATATCTGTATTACGTGTCTTGCCTGTCCGTCCATCATCTGTCCGTCCGTCTGTCCCATATGGGCGCATAACTCAAATACAAAGAAATGCAGAGAAGTCAAAATTGACGTAGATGTTCTCCACTGCACAAGTAAGTGGAATGCCAGTTTTCAGTTCCAAAGACCAAAGGTCAAGCTCACAGCCTCACAGGACATAAAAAAATCCCAAATCTGTCGTCATGTTTACTTACAGATGGCAGTGCTGGCGGATAAAGTGCGGCCACTATGCCATTGTTAGGCCTGCTTTACTGTCACTGCCTGAGACACTGGGCAATGGGACACACTGCCATGTACAGTGTCGGTGCAGACAACTCGTTTTCTAATGTTACATACAGTTTTCATCTCTTTTCTAACGATTAGTGTCAGACATAGGATATTTTGCTGCCAAATGGCCCCAAAATTGCTAAAAGATCCGTGACGGAAAAATGCAGTGCAGCTTGAAGCTGCTGTGGAACGTGGAGTTATTTATAGATGTTGGAGTGTGTGGCATTTTGCAGTGATGTGTTACGAAGTGGAAGGCGATGGAGAAATGGTCTAGAGTGCTTTCATGGTCTGGAGCTGTGTTCGGCCCTGGAGATGGTGTTGCGTTCTCAGTGTCTCACTGAATTAGAACCTGAACTAGTTGTTGCAGCACTTTCAAACAGCCCAGCATTTGCTAAAGATGGTCTGATTCTGTTACTTGATGTTACTTTCTCTTTCCCTGGTTTTATCAGTGTAATGCCGTGACTACAATTGTGGTTCTACAATTGTGATTCGACTACGATACGACTACGATCCAACTACGATGTATCGCACACGCCTGCTTCCAATTCGACGCAAGCAAAAAATGAACATGTCAGTTTTTTAACATAGTCATATCGTAGTCGTATTGCAATCGAATCGAATGCATGTAATAACTTCGATCACTTCCATTGTAGTCGAATGCATTGTGGTATCATCTATTGTAGTCGTATCCTAGTCGAATCACAGTTGTGATACAGGCTTTAGGCTTCAGAGCTGTACATGGTCCTGAGTTATTTGGCCTGGCCCGTTTACTGTTTGACCCGGCCCTTCTAAGCTACATGATTTCCAAGCTTGGCCCAGCCGTGCCTGTTGATTTTTCAGCCCTCCTCGGTCCGTTTTGCTACATTTAGTTGTTTTTGTGTACACTAACTGCCCTGTCACATTGTCAGCATTTGTAAATGTTGTTTTTGACAGTATTTCAGAATTTAACACACATTTCACAACTGTACCCTTCAATTCTGTGTTGCTTTTGCTTTGGCAACAGGAAGGGCATCTGGCCTGTATGAACGCTAAAGGTTCTCTGTTAACCTAATCTGGAGTAAATTCAGAAAAGTAGATCTTTAAACAGAAACCGAAAGCAGTAGTGGATAAAACATTTTACTGTGCATTTGTTGCAATGTAGTAAATATTTTGATGTTCAGGAATCATTGGTTGTCATGATGGTGTAGGTGAGTCAGTCAGTCAGCATTCGAATGAGACTGGGTCTGCCGACAGGCCAAGCAGTGTTGATATTTACCATGGTTTTTGTGCCTTGCATGATGTCATGACTTACATCGTTGATAGCCAGCCTGACACTGACTGTGGCTGGCATACACAGCAAGCCGAAGTTGATGGCAAAAGTGCATCAGATGGTCAGGCTTTGCCATCAAAACTGGCGTCTTCTAGCCAACACATTAGCAATATTGTTTTGCCAGTATTCCATCTCGAGATCATGGAAGACGTATTTTCGCTGCTGTTTTCCCGAATTGAACATCTCCGAGACTCTGAAGATTCGCCGGAGTGCCAAAGTGACAGTGAGCCTGAGAACCGCAATGGTCAAAAACATCCTGGGTTTGAGTTTGATGAGTCGGCAGTCAGCATACATTGTGAGAGTATTTCCGATGTTTTCGATGCAGCGGCAGCTACACATGAAATCTTTCCAGTAGAAAATCCTCGTGTAGGAGCGTTGACGGCAGAAAGTAGGTGTTCACCGATGGAGGCGAGTTCTTCGAGCATTGATGGTCGGAGTGATGAATTGTCTGGGAGTCAGACTGTTAGCAACAGCAGTGTCCATTGTGGTAATGAGTCCGGATTTTTGGCTCGAGATTATATGATCCGCGATGTTTTGATACTGCTGCATGACTGCTGTAAGGAACTGAGTAGTGAGTTAGCTGCAAATGCAGATGATGTAAAGTCCATGCATAGACACAGGCAGACTGCCGACTTACAGTTGACAGTCTTGACACAGCGTGTTGAAACGTTGCGGCAACACATCACTGATGCACAATGGCGGCTGCGGATCACCGTGCCACCTTCAGCCGGAGTTTCCGAACAGCGTCAGCCGAAGCAGCGACGGCAGCGAAACAAGCGACATCGCGACAGTGTCACACGTAAAGAATCTGATGCTTATTCTACGAATTCTGACATTGCACAGATGGCAAACAGTGTCGTGCCTAAAATGCTTTGCCGGCCGGAATCACTGCTGAATCTTTGCCTTGCTGAAGGAAGGATTGCAGATGCTGAGGAAATTGTCAAGGTTTGTCAGTTAGGCATTTTGCTTAATGTCAACTCTGTAGTGTCTTGTGTATATTGAATAGTATATCTAAGGTTGCCAACATTTCCCGGACATCCCATAATTTTGGGTGTTTGTCTCACATTCGCATCCCATCTTGGTCATTTCGTGAACACTGGCAACAAAAATTAGAAGTATCAGTTAGCTTAGTTTTAGTGATTTGTTTGCAGTTTTTGGACCTGGAAGGCGGGTCACCAAACGCCTCTCTGGTTGTTCTTCCTCTTGTTGTTCTTGGAATCAGTTGTCTAAAAATCCCCAAGGCTTTCTTAATATGCAGTGGAGCGCAACAAAACTTTGCACACACATTCATGCTCATATTCCCTACAGATCTACCCTCTCAAATTTTTGAATTAGTTAGTAATTAATGAGTAATTAGCGAAATTCATTTCATGTTATCGATTTAAAACTTGATACTGAACCGTCACTAACATCCCAGCGGCCTGCTGCAGCCAATGACGTTGCAGATCGATGTGTGACACTGCACCGAATTGGTGTAATGTAGTGATAAATATTTATGCACAGGCGGGGCTTACCATAATGACATAGTAGAGTAAGTAAGCAAGCGGGCACCTTCCGGGTCCAATAGTACATTTCATACTTGTTAATGTAAAATATCGTAAAATTGAAATCCGTGTGTTTTTGTTAGAATTAATTTACAAGACGCTGCAGACTTTGTTACAGCATTAGTGAATAACAACAGGGAGGTGAGATGTAAAGGGAAAATATTGCATTTCATGTTATTATGTGGGGTTTGTTTGGTTTGTGGCAGTGGGACTTGGTGCGTAAGGGTGGGCATGGGGTAAGACTAGATAGAGATGGGGTGGATGTGCTCAGATGGATTTTGGTTTGAGGATCCGAGGAAGCAGTATGGAGCCGTTGTTGGGACTGGGGACAGTCGGCTTGTCGGTGGGGGTCGGATTGCGTTGGTTTTGGCATGTTGCATGGGGTGTCATGGACTGGGTTGGACAGTGTGTGTTGGTGGTGATTGAGGAGCTGGGCAGGGGCATCTGGGAGGCCTGTTGGGAATGTATCTGCGTATGTGGGTAGTTTTGGCTTGTCCCATGGGGTGCTTGGGATGGAGCTGGTGGAGACTGAAAAGTAAGTAAAATGTTGATTTATACAGCGCATTCAGTTTCAAAAGAAACCTCTAATGCGGGGAATCAGCTAATCAGGATGGTGTGTGTGTGCATGTGCGTGTTGTGTGCTATTGTGTGTTATTTTGTGTCTGTGTGTCATTTTCTAGGTTTGTCAGTTGTCTGGAACTGAAGTTTCATTTGTGTCCCGTTACCGTGACACAATGTTAATGGTTCGCCAGTCTGGTTGTGCTGAACACGACAGTGGGCTGGATAATCAGTCTGAGCCAAGCATCAAAGATCTGGCGCGGCATTTGGCAGCAGAGAGCTCGTCAAATGCCGCCGACATAGTCGACAGATTCTTAAGTTCCACTCGACTGCCGTCGTTTGACACGATTCCGTCAGGTGGTCGAGTCAAGCTGCCTATTGACAGCTGTCACCTTGCCGGTCTGGTAACTTTTGACTTAGCGATCTGTTCTCAGGCCATGCCGGAAGTTAGCCGAGAGCTGTTACGGATTGCACGGGGCAAGCTGAACTCCTCAGGCACAAAACACTGCCCCCAGACTTGCACCAATCTTAAGTCGTTCGTCGAGGATATGATAAAGATGTTGTCCGAAGTGACTACTGGACAATCTGTTTCAGACCTTCTGTGCCATGATAGTCTAGCGTCGTTGCTGGTGTCTGTGTTGCCGCTGGAGGCAGATGGTTATCGTGTTGCTGTCGACGGGATTGTTTGGATTGAGAAGGCAGTCAGCCAGACCTGTGACGTTTTAAAACAGCACAGTCTGCACCCAGCGGCAAATTGTCCCTGCTCTTGTACTCCTGATGAGCTTCTTCCTCAACTTGTCGATGTCTGTCACAGTGCCTTACCTTGTGGCAGCTTGTTACCTGTCCTACAGAGGTTTGTTTTCACTTATCCTATTTTTGTATTGGGGGAAAGCTGTAGTGTACCGGAAGGTAGAGCATCTGTTTCAATTTACAGACAGTTCTTCGTGTTTTTTGTCGTTAATTGGATGAGAAACTGTCTGCTCCTGAATGGCATTACATATGCACAGTGGGATGTACTAGTATGACATTGTGACGTTTGTTTTTAAGTGCATCGTGATTTGAAATATGGCTGGGAGAAGGAAATTGAGGTTGGCACTATCCGTTGTTGGTTGATGATGGGAAGTGTAGCCTGCTGTCATTGATCCAGCTCTGTGCAGGTTTTCGGGGATGATGCCGACCCTATACCAGTAGAAGCATCCGTATCTTTAGTAAAGGGTAGGATGGCTTCCTGCAAATGTGCCACAGAGTACAGAGCTTCTGGAAAAGTTGGATGTTTAAAGAATAAACAAATCTGGTAGTAGTTCAGAATATGTTGTTATGTCAGATCAACAACTGAAGCTCCCGTTCACTGGGATTACGTCGGTGCTATGCTGAAGCATTTGAATCTGTTTTCGTCTTTTGTGTCCAGCTGTGCAAACGTGCAAACTGCAACTGCAGGTTTTCATTCTTTTTTAGCATTAATTGTTGTTTTTAGTGTTTGTTCTCAAGGTGCTGCAATGGTTATGATGTGATCTAGGGGGCATGGGTTAAACTTGCAGTTGTCAAGTCTCTGGCTGATACTAAATTATACTGCTTAATGACTGGCCAAGGTATGATGGTGCTCTGTGACTGGGAATGTCTGATATCACACTGGCTATGCATCGTGGACCTAACTACGAGCGTTTGGACTGCAGATGAGCCCCCTGCCTATGCTGCAGTGTGAGTATTCAAAATTTTACATGTGTTCTAGCAGTGTTGTCATTAACTACACTTTTTAAGCCTCTGCCGCCGGTAGACGCCGGCGGAGGCTATATGTTTTCAGGTCATCCGTCCGTGCCGCTGTCCGTGCGTCCGTCCGTGATTCACGTGGTAGTTTTATGTTTCCGCGATATCTCTAGTATCTGTTGACGGATTTTTGCCATACTTTTGTCACTGGTGCATCTTGGGACACAGATGACCTGATTACGTTTTTGGGTCAAAAGGTCAAAGTTCGAGGTCACACCATTGCGGCGGAGGCACACAGCACTCGACGCTACCATCGAGTGCAACTTTTTCTAGTTTATAATTTAAGATAAATGTAGTTATTGCTTTGTTGTAGTTGTTGTTGTTGTTGTTGTCATAGTGGCTTGTCATCCGGGTGAACTTGTTCGATTTCTGCATCGTAGTCCAACCAAGTGGTTTAGTGACCTCGTCTTGAAATGGCGGATTCCACCTGGCAGGTATGTGTTGATCATTGGACTGAGTCTTCCACTTGCTGGTTTTGATTCACACTTCACTGTTACATAGTAAAGCTGTCGATGAAAACTCCACATTGAATGGTCTACAAATAATTGAATATGATCTACTGGAAAAGCTTATAGAGACTTCCTATGTTTGCTGTGATGTCTGCCATAGTGCGTTGTTTATGACAGCATGATAATGGACTGTCTGTCGTATAATTTAGTACATGGTTGGTTGGGTGACAAGAATGGCATCTGATCTGTAAAAAGTCCCACTGCAACAATTCTGCAACTTTGTTTTTAAAGAACCCGGCCTAATGTGGAATAGGTCCGGAAAAACTGGTTAAACAGAAATCCAAAGTAGCAGATATTTATTTCGCGTGCAACTGTGAAACGGCTGAAGTGATACGAAGTATAGTGTGATGTGAAAATGGAACTAGTCGTAACTGATAGCCGTTTAAGCCATCAACCTGACAAGTCTTCTACAATAAATCTCCAACAGAGAGCGCATTGTACTCCGGTTGATACCATGCATTACTCTAGCACTCTGTTGTGAACTATGTATGGCCTGAGTCACTGACACGGTGTTTGCTGTGTATGTTACAGACTTGATGATTTTGCCGGACAGTTTAATGTCGATCTTGTTGCTGCTATTACTGACGCAGTTTGTCCAGCACTAGACTGTCCGCCTCCTCAGACAGCTCTACAGTGTTGTGGTAAATGTCATTGTGAAACATTACTGATTGTTCTTGTTTGCTATTAACATGATGCGCCTCGCTGTTCATGAGCTCAGACATGCCCACTTTTATGATTTTTTTTTCGAGAAAAATCCTTCCTAATTCCCTGATTTGCATCATTTCAATGGGAATCGAACTTGGATTACCTAATTGAGAGTTTATTTTTTAACCACAAAGTTGCGTACTCTCCAACTGTGCACAACCATTTGAGTGACCAGTGACCATTTGTGAGGTTTATTAGTGTTAGCGCTTGGTCTCCGAAAGTCAGTAAGGACGTTTGGAGATTGCTGAAACTATATTTCTGCAGGTCAGATGCTTCTGATTACTCCTGTTGGTTTCAGTGGGAATCAGAGCCTGGTCACCCACGTGAGAATACATTACCTTAATCACTGAGCCGTGACAGACTAGGAGCACCTGGTTAATAAATATGTAAATCAGTGTCATTTAAATGTGAAGATGACTGATGACTGGCAACATCAGAGGCCAGTGAGTAGCAGACTACGAGGTACTGAGATGCTGAGTGCTGCAGGCAGCAGTACACAGCCACTGGTGAGTGATGAAGCATGTAACTCTTACTGTGTGGTAGGTGCTGGTGTGAAGGCCAACAGGGGCAGAATACAACTGAACTGCGGTCCTGTGTCTTCCACCAGAACTATTGATACTTCGTGTCCGGAGTACCTTGTTCGACACCTCTTTACAAGTTTTGTCCACGTCTTACGAGGTGTTTTGTTTTATTGTCCTTCATTGTGTAATTTTGTTAGCCAGTTATCTTGTTTTGGTATGTATCTGGTGGGTGTATGGATAGTCCCATACTTAGTATCAGCATGTGTCTCGGCGCATTTCGTTCAAAATTATGCTGACGACATACGACCGTATCCATGGCCGATCACCAGTGTACTTCCGCGGCATCTGTTCACCGATCGTCTCCATTCCCTTTCGTTCTCAGCTTCTCCGTGATGACAATGATGACATGATTGTACCACATACTCAGACCGCGCGTTATGGTCCGTGCAGTTTCTGCGTCGTGGCACCCCAGATCTGGAACATGTTGCCACCTCATCTCAAGAACAGTAATGTTAGTCGCGAACTGTTCAAGTCTGGCCTTAAGACTTGGCTCTTTGTGCAAGCATACTCATAAGAGGCGCCTCTGAGAACTTTGTTTAAGCGGCGCTTTAGAGATGCTTGATTGATTGATTGATTGATTGATTGATTGATTGATTGATTGATTGATTGATTGATTGATTGATTGATTGATGTGGACCACAGCTGATCTTATTCTTTAGGCACAAGTGGCATTGGTCGTGAACTTGGCAGTAGGCTGCATTTACTTTCATCCAGTCCCACAGTACTGCAGTATCAAAAGAAATAAATTTAAATTACAGTTTTCACAGTGGGTGTAAGTGGTCTAGTGGTTAGAGTGTCACACTCGTAACTTTCAGGTCTCGGGTTCAAATTTGCAGCAAGGTGTGCTAAGGTCAACTCAGCTTCCTACCCTTTGCAGGACAGAAGATGAGTAGTAGCTTACGAGCTATGGGGTGAAGTCCTAATGTGGCTGATTGGAGTGGTGGTATATCTGTGTGCTGCACTGCGGGTCCAGTTATTCGCTAGCACGGGCAATGGATGGCCGCATAATGCACTGCGGTGTCATTAGCTCATGCCAATCAGCTGCCACTTCCAAGATTGTAAAGCGCTTCTGGTCACGAGTTCACATGTAAGCAGTGCTATAGCAAGTACCCGACCTTTACCTTTTTACCTTTTTCAGCTGAAAAGAGAAAATAGCAAACAGATGTTTAGAAAACGAGAATGAATTCCTTTGTAACAGAAGCATACATGTATCAACAATTTCCGTGTAGCAAAGAGCTGAACCTTCAGTTTTTGATTGCCAGTAAGACCGTGGTTACATGTAAAATAAAACATTTGCAAAAATGTTTTAGGGCCGTCGACTCTCTGCGACTATGCCGTGGGCATAAAAGTGTTGTAAAAATGTTTTATTTTACATGTAACCACCTCCTATGTTCAACATGTGTTCAACATGCTAAAACATTTGCAAAAATGTGTTAGTGTTTTATTTTACATGTACCCACCTCTAAAACATTTTTGCAAATGTTTTGCAAATGTTTTAGGGTGGTACATGTAAAATAAAACACTAAAACATTTTTGCAAATGTTTTGCTAATGTTTTATTTTACATGTAACCACGGTCTAAGACTTTCATTATGCCACACTGTTTTGTGCAACAGATCACTAGGTGTTAAGTCAATTCAGTCAACACTGTGTTGTCAGGTGTATGTCAGCGCAGTGGCAGTCTAACGCTGCCTGATGTACAAGCAGTTGTCATGTCACGAAGTCTCGATGTCGTCCTCTGTAACACGGCATTGCTGCGAGAAGTTGACCTGCGCCAGTTGACGACTGATGAACAGAGATTATGTTTCTATGGCAACCTGCTGAATCTCATGTCATTACATGCATTCACTGTCTGGTCTGCTGTACCACTTGTCCAGGTTTCATTCAGTCGCTTTTATTATGTGAAACATATGGGACAGACATTGCCG
>Ga0209679_1001343_pt1 | contig 10442 bp, 9 predicted proteins | sample WorMetHEROISLAND_4_FD_187408 | JGI IMG/M metagenome (GOLD analysis project Ga0209679, IMG submission 187408) | Marine gutless worms symbiont microbial communities from Max Planck institute for Marine Microbiology, Germany - Olavius sp. 2 HERON... ...
TCTACGTCCGATGTTAGCTTTTCAATTTCCTGAATATCGACAAACGCAGACAAAATTTTAGTAACTGATTGCAAAGAGTTACTCATCGTCAGACAACATCATTTAATTATTTAGTAATAGAGCTGTCGAACGATTAATCTTTTTAATCGCGTTAATCGCGCGATTATTTTAATCGCGCGTTAACGCGTTAATTAACGCGTCAGTTCCACAGGTCTAGTTTATGTTGAAGGTTGCCGTCAGCGAACGACTGCACGTCTTGCTGTTCACGACTCATCTACAACATGCGACCACTGTCGAACTTGCCATCAACCAATGATGCACAACTGACAAATTAGCAGACATTTGTTGTTAATAATTAATTGAATATTATTCGATCGTCAAATAACCGCAGTTCAATTGCATATTGGAACTCCTGCTTCATAGAATTTACGTATGTGCGTTAATTTTTTTAACAGCGTTAATTTTTTTAATTGCGATTAATTCTTTAACGCGTTAACGCGTTAATTAATGCGTTAATTCGACAGCTCTATTTAGTAAAGTAAATTTTACAAATTTACGTTCAATCAAACTAAATTTCAGGCGGAAGCCCTTTAAAGGGAATGGAGGAGAAGGACAAGGGAAGGAAAGGAGAGGAGCCCGCCCGGATATTTCGTCCAGGGCCCCCGAGTACCTAGTTATGCCACGTACTGGCGCATTAGCGCATTAGAGGTTTCAGCGCATTAAAAGTTTTTTAACGGTATGCACTACATAAATCCACGTTTTACTTATTTACTTACTTACTTACCGTTGCTTTGATTGACTGATTGATGATTGAAGAAGATGCACGTATAGAGAGAAGATCAGACCGTGAGATGACTCTGTGTAAGATGCTGACATTCAACGCCGCTGACGAGTCCTCGCTCCATCACGTCAGTTGCCACGTTGAACGTCAACTGCTGTACCACTTTCTGTCTCTCTTCCGCTTCCACCATCTGCAACAAAACAGACCAATTATACCGCCATTGTTGCATGGCAACTCTCGTGGCCTGTTCCTTCATCACCGCCAGCGCATAGATTTCAAGGTTGCCATCCCTGTTCATCAGTCACTGTCCAGAAATTCTGCGTCATACTTAGCTGATGACTGTCGTCTTGTCGCCGACGCTCGTGAGCGACGACTACGCTCCACAGAGAGCCGGACATGCGTCGTTACCCAGACCCACAGCATCTTTGCCGACAGAGCTTTTGCAGCTGCCGGTCCCGGGCTAAGGAACAGTTTACCACCACATCTCAGAGATGCTGACTTACGATACAGTCGGTTCCGGCGGTCACTAAAGACATTTTTGTTTGGATAATTGGGCCACGGTGCAGTGTGAACTATTTTAACTGCGCCGTCTAGAAATAATCTTACTTACTTACTTAAATTCTTCAAACACTTGGGTGCTATAGGAAGCCAGATAGCATGTATGGCTCTCACAAAACATCTGACAGGAAAAATGCGTACAATTATAACATTTTTGGTTTCTGTTTAGGCCTAACCGGCCCATTTTTCCGCAGAGTTACTCCACGTTGGGCCGGTCCCCAAAAGTAAACTCCTGGAAATTGTTGTGGAAGAACTTTTACAGGCCAGATGCCCTTCCTGTCATCCAAAGCACTGAACGCATTATCAATCAATCAAATCTAGTATTTGTAAAGCGCCGCTTAAAAGAAGTTCTCAGGGGCGCCTGTTATGAGTAGGCTTGCACAAAGAGCCAAGTCTTAAGGCCCGACTTGAACTGTTCGCGACTAACACTACTGTTCTTGAGATGAGGTGGCAACATGTACCAAATCCAAATCACAATCATAAGTGTACTGTAAATTTCACCGAAATGGTAAGAAAGGTGTAACACAGCTACCGGCTTTGCTTTCTCGAACTGCATCTGAGCAATGACTGCTCCGAGTTCATCTTCACGCTTCTTGACCGCACTGGCCTGCTCCTTCATCATCTGATCCTGCACCTACAGAACGAAACCACATCAGAGTCACTCGCTTCAACAACAAGCAGTTTCTCCATCACACAGAAACTAAAGAAACATTGAATAACTTTCTTCACATTAAATAACTTTCTTCTTCTTGTACTTGTTCTCCTCCTCCTCCTTCTACTAACAATTACTACCAGTACTACCACCACTAACACTACCACTACTACCACCACTACTATACCACTACTACCACCACCACTACTACCACTACCACTACTACCACCACTAACACTACCACTACTACCACTACCACTACTACTACCACTACCACTACCACTACTACCACCACTAACACTACCACTACTACCACTACCACTACTATACCACCACTACCACTACCACCACCATTACTACTACCACAACCACTACTACTACTTAAGCCTGGTCGCCAAAAATCTGAATTCTAAGAAGTGTTGGAGCAGGATTTTTATAAGCCAGATGCCTTGCCTATAGCGTCAAAGCACCTTGATCTGTAATGAATCTAACAGAAGCCAGACCTAAAATAGTAGTCCTGAAGGGCAATAATGCGTAAAATTAAACAACAGCGACAAATATTGGAGGAGACGCTCCCAACGCACGCACAGCCACTGTAAACATTAAATTAAACTTACTTCTATGAAACATCGCTGAAAGCGATTCCACCTTTTGTGACAGCTGTTACCGCAGCGTTGTCTGTCCGCCTATATGTCCGTCTGTCACACTCGTGCACCCTGCTAAAACCGTTGGACAGAATGCTATAGCTGTAGCTGGAGCAACGTCATTTGGCAGGGACACTCGTGTGGTCCCAAGTAACATTGTATTAGGGGACCCAATAAAGGTTAAAAGGTATAGCTCCTCATGGGAATCCATTTCAGAGCTATGGAGCGTCACTTGCCATATAGGATCACAGTGTTACCTGCCACCCGACACAAGTGAACGTGCCCCGCCATAACCCCAGCCAGACAGGCCGGTACTCGATTTACCTACCCCGGAGGGTTGGGAGGCTGAGTAGACCTGGGTAGCCCGATAGCGGCCTGGCCGTGAGTCGAACCCACGACCGTTAGATCGCAAGTCCGACGCCCTAAGCATTACGCCACCGAGGAACCCTATCCCCCACACCCACGGGAAGGAAAGATTTGGCAATTGGAACCCCCAAATCGCAATGATGCAGCCAATCGCCACATTACTTTGGCCCTTGTTGTATATCCAGAGTTCCAGACATCTTCAAATATTTTTAGAGCTGTCGAATGATTAATTTTTTTAATTGCGTTAATCGCGCGATTAATTATTTTAATCGCGCGTTAACGCGTTAATTAACGCATTAATTAATGCGTCGATTCGACAGGTCTAGTTCACGTTGTAGGTTGACGTCAGCGAACGACTGCACGTCTTGCTGATCACGACTCCTGTACAAGATGCGACCGTTGAACTTGCCATCAAACAGTGATGCACAACTGACAAATTAACCGACATTTGTTGTTAATAATTAACTGAATATTATTCGGTCGTCAAATAGCCGCCGTTCAATTGCATATTAGAACTTCTGTTTCACAGAATTTATGTGTGTGCGATTAATTTTTTTAACGGCGTTAATTTTTTTAATCGCGATTAATTCTTTAACGCGTTAATGCGTTAATTAACGCGTTAATTCGACAGCTCTAAATATTTTATAACAGCAAAATCATTATTAGCAACTCCAGTACTAAGAGTGCATTGATTACTGACGTGTGCAGTCTGTGACCGTGAAGCGTTGTCGCTGTTGCCGCCACGCCAGATCTCCAGTCGCTGTTCGCAGTACTTGGTCAACGCATCTGCAACCTCAAGTCCGACATCGTCGTCGTCGTCTTCAGTGGGAGACTCGGAGCGACGACGATTTGATCTAGACGACTTCACCAGATGCTGCCAACAAAAACACAGATAAACTCAGATATAGCCAGATCGTACTGTCTTGTCCGTAATAAATTCAAATCCTCCAAAAAAGGCTCCAGAAGCTTTTTTCAGTGGCTAGCAAACTTTTAAATAAGTCAAAATCACTTACATCTATGCCAGATACGTAAACCACCTAACTCTTCATTTGAGCAGTGTCAGTCGAGTGCTAGACTGTCAGGTGATACATTTCCTTGCTGTAAAACAATCTGCTGCTGCTACTGCTATTATTACTATTAGCTAGAGCTGTCGAATTAACGCGTTAATTAACGCGTTAACGCGTTAAAAAATTAATCGTGATTAAAAAAATTAATGCCGTTAAAAAATTTAACACACATACATAAATTCTATGAAGCAGGAGTTCCAATATGCAATTGAACTGCGGTTATTTGACGATTGAATAATATTCAATTAATTATTAACAACAAATGTCAGTTAGTTTGTCAGTTGTGCGTCACTGTTTGATGGCAAGTTCAACAGTGATCGCATCTTGTAGATGAGTCGTGATCAGCAAGACGTGCAGTCGTTCGCCGACGGCAACCTACAACATGAACTATATCCTGTCGAATTGATGCGTTAATTAACGCGTTAACGCGCGATTAAAATAATTAATCGCGTGATTAACGCGATTAAAATAATTAATCGTTCGACAGCTCTACTATTAGCGCATTACAGGTTTTTTCGAAACTGAATGTGCTATATAAACCGACGTTTTACTTACTTACTTACTTACTTACTTGTGATTGTGTGCCCACCCCTATGGAGCCGATGAAACAGAGTATTTTATAGTTCAGCAATTAAATCAGTATCACGTAAGTTCAACGAAACTCTAATAAGTAAAAGTAAGTAAGTAAGTAAAACGTGGATTTATATAGCGCATACCGTTTAAAAAACCTCTAATACTGATGCAGTCTAAAGACAAAACGGCCCATCACTTTTAAGAAAAATGCAATTACAGTCATGATAATCTTTATATGGACCAATCTTAGGTGGCAAATGCACTGTGTCAAACACAATTTTTTTGGGGTTTAGGGGGTGGACCACGCAGCCTCTATGTAGCGCCCCATGTCGACGATGACAACTTGAGACCTTTATCTCTTCGTCCTGTTTCTTGTCGACGGCTTCGAGGCGCAGCGCCCTCTGGCGGGCCAACTTGTCCGCTAGTGCCCTGGCGCTGGTGAACTCGCTACAAGCTGACAAACTCGAGGTCGAGTCGACATCTGTCTCGCATGAATTCTGCTTGTATTCTTGCCTCAGTATCTCTCTCTCGTCGTCTGTCAGAGCAAACTGGTTGTCCAGTAGTTTCCTGCAGAATAACAGTAAACACGACGCGGTACTGAACAAGTACGAAAGGTACTAGCACCCGGAAACGCCCGCTCGCTTACTTACTGTACTAAAATGCCTACAGTAAGACCCACCTCCCGCCTGTGCATAAATATTCATCACTACGCTCCAGCGCGCATCGTGCTGCAGGTCCGCTGCGCTGGACGCTGGGCTACACGCACTGCGCCGGCAGTGAAGGTTCAATGTCATGTTTTAAATCGACAACATGAAACGAACTCTGATAATTACTCATTAATTAGAAAATAAGTAGAAAAACTGAGATGGTAGATCTGTAGGGAATATAAGCGCGAAAGTTTTGTTGCGCTCCGCTGCGTATTAAGAAAGCCTTAGGGATTTTTTGAGAACTGATAACAACAACAACAAGTAGCTGTTTGGGACCCGCCTTCCGGGTCCAAAAACCACGAGCAGATTTATCACCAAGTTAACATACGCTCAATTCATGTCACCTAACCAACAGCATCAAAGCAGTGCGCTTGTCAAAATAATTCACTCAAACATGACAGCACTTCGTAAAGCATACACCTCCGACAAGGCAAGACTATTCCACATATTCTCCAAAATCACATGGGTATTCCCTACCATACTTGCCCATATTCCCTGTAAGTTTCATTAAATTTCGTATTTGACATAGAGGTGACTTAGAGGTTTCTTTAAATGATACGTGCTATATAAATTCACGTTTTACTTACTTACTTACTGATTAACTTGCTGAGACACACAAAAAATATCACTTTATGCTCTATCTACTAATGGGAAAGAATCTGGGAAAATGATCCAGGATTCACGAAAACATCGGGATCCTCTCCAAAAAGCTAATCAATTTGTCCCCAGCATACAGCATTCTTCCTTGAAGACATCATCAAAATCTGTTAATAACTTTTTGAGATATTTTGCACAGTGACACACACACAGACAGACAGACACACGGACCGCTACAAAAACATAACCTTATTGGCGGAGGTGATAAAGCAAAAGTCTGTATAAACCTGATGACAGCGTGTTTGTATTCGTTCAGTCGTTGGTCGTTTACTTGCTGCTGGCTTTGCTGCAAGACGGACATGCGGCGAACGCTCGACTCACGCTTCTGTCAACCAAAACATCGTCTGCCTTCAACTTCGTTCTGACAGTTGATTCGCACATGTGATTACTAAAACAGGGTGGCCACAAAATAGGAGAAAAAATTTCCTGGAGTTTTCCAGGCTTTTCCAGAGCCATAAACTTACTTTTCCATAGGTTATCGCAACAAAAAGTAAATGTAATAATGACCTTCATCAAGGGTCATTCCACATCAACTCCAGCAATATAACAGGTCATCACCGCATTCTGACCTCGTCTCTGTTCCTAATGATCCTGTTTTACACAAATATTTGAATGATGAACTAAAAATACTTTGTTTGTTACAATTTTTCCCTGAGGTTGCACAGAATTGCCTGAGAATTCGCTCAGTTTTCCACGTTCAGAGAAATCCCCGAGTATTCCAGGTTTTCCAGGTTTGCGGCCATCCTGTAAAATGGTCAGACTTTTCAGATGACTGTTTTTTTCATATTCTTGAGCTGAACTCCTCGGTTTTCTTTTCTGATTCTGTCATTCATTAATTTTCGGTTTAGTCTCACGCGTGTTAGACTCAGCTGGCAACCCCTCCCCCCGTTTCTGTATTGTACTGCATCCAGTATCCAGTAGCGGACTAAGGAAGACAGCTGGCCGGGCGGCCACACCCCGTTTGCAAAATATAAGCAAAATTGGAGGCCACACTGGTTATCAGTAAAGTATAAGAAAGCCGTGCTGTCGCAAGGAAACCGCGCGATGCTGCAGATGTTCTTTTCGGTTTAAAGTTCGCCGACAACATTCACTACAAGTTTAAGAGTAGCCAAGCTTCGAAAGCCAGGCTTCAGAGCTCCAAACATATCGGCGCAAAAACAGAATTTAACGCAAAATGGCCATTTTAGGTCATTCAAGGTCACGTGTTTTGGAGTCAGTGGAAAGGCGATAAGGGACGAAGTAATACTAAATACTAATGTTGGCCTTAGGCCTGTATGTTAAGATTACGACGATGTAGCGTCTATAAAAGATACGCACTTTTTCCGCGGATTCCAAACATTCTGCAGATCACAGTCCACTACTCTGCTTCCCACATTTCCGCTGGTCACGACTTGAGTACTTGCGGAAGCCCTATTGGTAGCTAAGTGTCATCAACCAAAGACGCGATGTTGAAAACGAGTACGGCATATCATATCTGTATATTATGGACACAGGTATCTAAGGAAAATTCACACAAATCTTGAGAACCACCGCGAATACCCGCATAAACCTTATATTGCCAGAAAATAGAGTCACTGGGCTACGTCTTCGTCGCTGATATCTATCATCATTTAAATTTTCGTGGTGGGCTCCGAAAGGTGCACGTGTTTTGAAACAGTGTGTAATGGCCTTCAAGGTCATCCAAGGTCGTTGATTTTGGAACCAACTGAAAGCGTGCATGCAACTTCCTATTGGTCATCAATAGTAACCATGGTCCTATCTTGCCCCGTTTCAGATATATTGCAAGTTTCCTGAGAAGAGCGACCCCATCCCTATTCCACCCAAATTTTAGGTGTGCTCCCCTTGGACCTGGTTGTCGACGTTGGGTCTCGAGGAGTGAAGACCCTAAGCTAATTATTCGTGTGATTACTTTTGAGCTAACTCAACACATACGCCCACGGTACATCAAACGGTACATCAAAGTTACGGACGGACGGACAGACGGACAGATGGACGACTTATGATAGCAACACCGCGCTAGCACTACATGCATCGCGCGGTAAAAACTGTTCAGGTTCGGTGGCGACGCTCCCAAATACCCTAATCTGCCCTTCCCTTTGCAAAATCCCGGATCTGTCTCTAAACGCATATTTAGAAATAGAGAGAAGCTATAAAAATGTCCCGTTAATAACAGTGCGATAGGAGAACAGAACAGAGTTAAGTATACAGTGAAATAAAGCTCGGACGACGAAGTTACCCTAAGATTGTTCTCATGTTGCTTTCTTTCCTTCTTCAGTTCTTCTCTGAGTTCATTCAAGTCTTCGTCTTGCTTGTCCAACCACGACTCCAGTTTCTTGCTAGAAATTCCTATAGCAAGCCGCGGAGAAACAGTTGTGCACTTCAGACATGACAACATTATTTCTATGCATATTCAGAGACCTCACTTTGTAAAACAACCGTCGCAAATGCAGTAATAGCTGTATGGTGTATGCTGCAGATCAGATGAATAGTATCGCTATTCGTCACTTTGCAAACTACACTGAGCATTAAACAATGACTGTAATCTAATATTCTTACAGACTGGATAAATTGTTGTTTGAATCGATAATGATTTGGTTAAATGATTAAATTTAACCAAATATTTCATTTGGGGGTGTCCTACCATTACAGGGCATCCCCTTGGTCAAATCCTGGGGGTGTCCGGACACCGGGACACCCCCAGGATCACCGTCCAAGCATAATAATAAAGATATAACTAACCTTCTTGTTGGAGATCGGACGCCAAACCTTCCTTGTTAGCGGTGAGGTCGTTCAGCATTCTCTCTGTCTGTTCACTACGCAGTTTAGTGAGTTGAGCATCATCATCAGAGTCAAGCTGCATCTCGAGCTCACACAGTTCCTCCAAGTTCTCGGTCTTCACAAGTTGTATCTCCTCAATCGCTGACAGAACTTCTACAACACAAACCATTTGCCTTCATTCTTGGACTCTTCGAAACATAAAGAAGTAATAATGAAAAGAGGTCGGCTAATTATAAACCGTCAGAAATATGCTTAAGTTGACCTCTGGAAAAAAAGACATCATTTAACACCGTGCAATTTTCCATTTGAGTGCTACTGGTTAAACATGTCAACAACCTGTAAGATGGGCTGCCAGTGCCTCAGAGGATACAGTTCAAAACTGCTACACTGACTTTTGACTGTGTCCGAGGCACCAGGCCTGCTTAATTCAGCAGCATTGTCTACAGAGTCGCTGACAATTCTGGCCGTCCTGGTCTCCGCTTGGCCAAGCGTGGTGATCTGTTCGTTCCACGAACCAGAACAACTAGGCTCGGTAGGCGGAGCTTTTTCACCGCAGCTCCAGTTGTCTGGAACTCACTGCCGCTTCACCTTCGCTCCCTGTCCATCAGTCGCAGTCAGTTTCGAGCAGGGCTCAAGACTCATCTTATCATGCTGGCCTTTCACTGACTTTTCCTCTGAAGAGATTGAACTGAACTGAACTGAACTATTTCTAAGTCATTATACAGAGCCACTCTGACCATGCTCTTCCTCGGACCACCGACGACAAATTATATAGGTTTTAGTAAAAATTGAGCCAGGGTCACCATGAAATTAAACACGATATTAACCAACAAAATGACTAGAAGAGAATACTGCTGAACACCAGAAAAAAACAGCAAATGTTTATGTATTACCTGTGTGTGTAACTTACTTGGGCTGCGCCCAGCACGGCGCCTGGCTGCGTGCTGTTGCGGTCACACGGCCCCAACAGCAGCGTCAGTTAATCTCTCCCGGGCTGGAGCACTAACGTACTACCAGAATGACAAATATCAATTTAGCTGTGTGGTTAATTTGTAGCTGTTTGCATGACAACTAACATATCTGGTAAGAAAACATACCAGACGGCCGTACAGAGTTCAGTTCCTTTTCAGCATCAGACAATTTCTGTTGATTCTGTTCCACCTGCAAATTAATGCAAATGCCGTCCAAGTTACCACAGAATCAACTTTCTCAATACGTTTGTTTCAGACAGAAAGTTTAAAAATATTACACTTGGTGTATAAAATAGCAGTTGCTAGAGTGAGAAAATTTTTTTCCCGATGCTTTCATATTTTTTACTTTGCTACTACAACCCCTACTACTGACTCCATTTTTATTCGGTGGCTAATTTTTACGAACTTACCAGTTTGTAATGGAGGTCTCGCCTAACGTAGCGAAGAGGAGTACATGACATCAATATATATATTGACGACCGACCGACCGACCTCAAATCTTGGAAAATTTCGAACTGCCATATCTCTGAAATGGTTCATCCGATCCACTTCGTATTTGGTTCTAGGGTAAAAGTATAGGAGAAAATAATGCTTGAGGAGTAATTAGAATTGGCCACAATCTAAAACATTTCTTGTTCCAGAATTACTTCACAATACGTCTTGACCTTTCAGAACTCTTTGGAGCAGG